>Ga0164242_10002158_pt1 | contig 22901 bp, 28 predicted proteins | sample OricomgcompostMG_FD_108783 | JGI IMG/M metagenome (GOLD analysis project Ga0164242, IMG submission 108783) | Miracle-Growth compost microbial communities from Emeryville, California, USA - Original compost - Miracle growth compost (MG) ... | reverse complement strand
GGTTTAACCTCGAGACCGCTAAGAGGTTTAACCTCGAGCCCATCGAGTGGTTTAACCTCAAGACCACTGTACTGCTCCATTTCAAAGAGAACTTGGAGTTTTTGAGCGAGTCAAGAAGTTCTCGCTTCAGAAAATGAAGCGGAAACCCCTCTGTTGGCTAAAGGCCTCGGGGTGTCTTTCATATTTACACCCACATTGAGAGTCACATCTTCTCGCCTGTATCACCTGTTAACACAACACCCCTTGGTTAAACTGCTAGGAAAATACATTTGATTCCCTTGCCCGAATGTTATATTGAAGTATACATCAAGAAGAGCCCAGAAAAGGTACATGCCTTCTGCGTAATCCACACTAGCACAGGACGCAGGCACCACATGGCTGCAAGTCCCGGCATTAGTACCTTCTTTCGTTTGAGAGGAGTGCCCAAGTATTGAGCTAACTTTGATTTGCGCGGTGGGCTGTGCATAATATGGAATTAGATCCCCTCTCTAGACCTTCTTTCTCTTTCTCTCCCACCCTTTCCGTTTCAGTGTTCAATATACCTATAGAATGCCTCACCCAACTGCAGCGTCCCGCCCTGAAACCGTTAGACGGACCAATGTCAATTTTAGAGTACTCGTTAGCTGAGTCTGTCGTGTAGCACTCGTGCAGCATAGATAACGTAGAAAGTCACCGACGATGTGGTAAGTCAGATGGGATGGGCCAATCATGGCCTGCTAATAAGTGATGATTTTAGGAGTCCGGCGCCTTTTTATACATGGCGAAGCGACACACCACGATACCTATCGGTTGAAACGGAATCTCGGTGACCTCCGAGTAGCTGACCAATGGTGAAGTCGAAACCGACTCTGACACGCCCCCGCGCTTCCTGCACTATTGACTTGCGTCCTTTAGGCACCTGCGGCGTGCTGAAGGATCGCGCAAGGCTGGGCGCTACACCGGGCCGCCGGTGCGGGTTCGTAGGATGCCGCAAAAATACGAGTAACGGGGCGAGCGTACTTTATTTGGACTTCCTGGCCCGCTTTCGCTGGCAGTTATCAAGGGATAGTTGGTCATCCTCGAAGCTCTGGTGAGTAAGGAAACATCATGTGTGCGAGGGGACTGTACGTAGGAGTAACACGAGCGCTGTAAACGCACTTGCTATTGGTAGGGCAGGCCCCCTACGCCTCTTAACCTCATATATCTTTCAGTAGTCCCACAGAGCCATAAGATATATCCCAATTAGTCGACCTCCCATGAGTTACCTCGGTCCACGATGGCAAAGTGATTAGCCTCTTTGTGCGCTCAAGCAGCTCCCTAGGAACCAATTGTTCCTTCTCTGCGTCCATCAGCCGGGCGATAAAGGCACCCGTATGAGCGTCGAGCACTGTGGGCCCCACAGCATCTCCGAAGATCCATAGTGAATCCCCCTCAGATTTCGCTCGCAACGCCAGGATCTTCCCAAGGAACTCTTCGGCCTGCTTCTTGGCCTTAACAATGCTCTCCGGCCGAAGAGAACCGCCAATAGTTGACCCAAAACTGCCACTGTGTTAGTTCTCTGTCCCTGAATCTCATCTTGCCAACGAATAGACTTACTATTCTTTCTTATATTTCAAAGCTTCCCGGTATCTTTCCGATATATCATCTCTAGCTAGATGCTCCTCCAGCTTCGGATTTGGGAACTCAACGTCGTAACCTTCCCGTACTTTCTTCACTGAGAGAGACTGAGCCTGTATCGCATGCAACTCGCCTAGAAGCTCCTCAATCTCGCTGCGGTGGGTATCGGGTAAGAGACCCGGGTAGTGCTCGTTGGCAAGCCAATAGGAGATATCCAGGCTGTCGGTCAGTGTAGCAGGCAGCGCCGACGACGACATTGCGGGGACCTGGCCCTTTGGATTGACCTGTAAGAGGTACTCCTCTTCCATTTCCTCGTCGGTATGCAGATTCACGAGCTTTAGCTCAATTCGAGGCGTCGGGGGACCCGGCAGGGAGTGGTAAGTCGCGCCGAGGGTGGCGGTGAAGCGCGCCATGATAGAGTAAAGGGAGAAGGGAAAGATATAGAGAACATAATGTGCATCTACGCTGCCGCCGCCGGTACCCTCGCTAGTTTTCATATCAAGCCGCTGATTTCGTGCTGGTATCCTGTTGAGATGAGCAGTGCTGACGAGGGGAAAGTGTGAGGGGTAGCCACTTCGTGCTTATTTGCTCCTCTAGGCAACCTACGACTAAAATAGGTTCCTAAACTCCGAAACCAGGCCCTTTCTTTCAACTAGTCTTTCTGATGCCGGGTTTTATTTTACATAGCAGCAGACCACTTGTATAGTTATCGGCAGCTGGTTCTGATAGGGAAGGGAGCAGTTAGTTGAGTAAGGTAGGACTTTATTTTAGGGACAATGATGTTATAGTTACTTGCGGTACCTCGGGGATGTAAGTGAAGTAGGGGCGTTAAAACCGCTCTATCGCTACCTTAGTCTCCGAGTACATATAAAGTCTTGTCAGTCCAGCTGCAGCCCAACTCATGTCACCCACCAAAGGCTCACCATGCCCCTGAATTAGAGACCCTTAAATACAACTTTTTTAATTTCTCCAATCTCCGCCCAAAAGAGCGCCGTAACTCAGATCGCTCGCCTAGACTCGTTCCAGCAACTCTCTGTGATGCCATTTTGGTTAACAAAGGCCTCAAGCAAGCATGCTAGATGCTACTCGAACCCCCAGTAGGTCGAGAACAGCTAACATTATAGTGCTCTCCGGTGTCAGCAGATGGAGGATGCACACTGGGATAACGTTTTCTTTTTATCTTAGGTCAGGTACCTTGCGAAAGCCAGCGCCCAGTTTTCAGCTTTATTCGCGAAGACACAGCAGCCACAGCCTTATTTATACTTCTCCGAGAGCCTTAACCCTGCCAGGTTCGTTTTCACTAGCATAGGCCTCTGCATTGTGGCTTTTAGGTACCAATGAGGACGAAAATGTAGCCGCCGAATCGTAACTCACCAAGTACATACATATCAGGCTTCGGAAGGTGGTGGAGCGAGCCTCAGGATGACTGCTGCAACCCGACTCAATCATCTCAGCTCGATGCTGTGCTAATCAACCGCTGTGTCCCCGGAGCCCGGGTTGTTATGAACGTTGACCAGTCGTGTGACACGGTGTACGAGAAATCCGATGTGGTCGCCGGGCATATTATCGCTTTCCCTCCTCCTTACAGCCACCCACGAGATTGCAAAGAATCAATCCCTCCAACCGTGGGAGGCCGGCTCGACCAAGGACTACTCCAACGTCTCCTCATACAGCGTGGGGACGACCGTCCGCTTCTCCTGGACTGTAGACTTTGAGAGCCCGGACCTTCAGCTCTGACAGGACAACTCTCCCGGAGACACCCAGGGAGTGCCTAGCGTTGCTATCGAAGGTACGACGCTTTCATTCTTCAAGAAGTGTGATGGAAGTCAATTTCGTGACCACCAAAAGGGAAAGCCGGGGATTAACAAAGGGGGGCAATAGAGGGGGCAATAGAGGCGCTGAGTGGCTCGGTGTACACATGGGTCGTTTCATACGAGGGCCTTGACCCAAGCTTTAACAATGTCTACTACCTTCAACTGCAGAACGGTGACAACACGGCTACTTCGCACTACTTCAATATCAGCGCCGCAGAAACCACCAGCGACCCACCGGCGACAACTACATCGAGCATGACCACCTCGACCGCCAATCCTTCATTGATATCGCAAGCCACCGCAACGGCCACACCGACGGTCATCCGCGATACGGGCGGTGGCCTTTCGGCGGATGAGACTGCTGGAATAGCGGTTGGTGCCGTGGCTATCATGCTCATCCTGGTTGGGGGCTATGGTGATTTGGGATGCTGGCTAAGATGAAGAAGCAAGGGAAGGAACGGGCAGCAGGGGACATAGGGGCTCAGCAAGATCATGCTCAGGAGCCCTACAAGCAACATCATCACGAAACCTCTGGGAACCAGACATGAGGTCCCATAACTAGTAGGGTATCATAGCCGAGGTGTCCCAGTGCCAATTACCCACGCATAGGAGAGAGCGACGCAGGCCTCATACAACTGTGTTCGGTATGTGTAAGCCTGAAATTAGCGGACGTCGGCTGTTAGTAGTCGGCAATATCGGTAAGTCGAATGGCGAAGGCTACAAGCAACACGCACAGCTCCACTCTGCATGGTAGAGATGGCGTAGAGACTGCACCGAAACTTAAGTACGCCGCGCAGCTTGTCACTGGTGTGTCAATAGCTATGAAATAAATTATAGACAAGCCGGAGTTAGCTTAGATTAGTAAGCTGAAGCGTAAAGCCTGCGTGCGCGGCTCGCCTACTTTGCTCGCGATTTGTGGCCATGGAAAGGGCTGGAGTGGTGAGTATGTGGTAGAAGGGGGGCTGACCAAACAGACGCAGACGGCATTATCGGGGGAGAAGCTCTGCGAGAGACTACCCAGAGGGCTTGCAACACCCGCCTGACGGAACGTGCGTGCAAGCGGGCCTCTAGAAAAAAGCCCGCGAAGACAAGGCTTGGGAAGTGCCTTCCAGAACAAAGTATAGATATGTGGCTACCTCATTCCATGCAATGCGAGGTGATAGGAATCACCTAGGGCGATTGGGGCCCATGGCCGACAAAGTGGAGTTGATGGTAGGTGAGTAGTTAGATCTGAGCTGAGCTATCTCTCTTGGTGACTTGGTGTACGGGCTTAGATAGAGCAAATGAGTTGTTAGCTAGCGATTTAGTCTCCTTGCCGAACGAGCGCCGTATGTAAATAAGATTGCACACTTTGACTTTAATCGACCAAACACGAGCAACGCCATGTTAGTTTGAAAGAGTGGCTAACTTAGGTAGGTACGTATACAAGGTATATGCTAGGAACACTAAGCGGATATCTGTTCCCCGGCTTTTTTTTCAAGACGCCGACGCGACAGCCGGCCAGCAAAATACAAAGTTTCTATTTACAGCACTCTGAGGCAGACATCCCCTCGACCATCCTTTATACACGGACTGCCGATCAATACCACGAGCGTCCCCGCATCGGAGCCATCTACATCTCCATGATGGTGAAGTCGACACAAGATTCGTAAGTCTGGCCCTGGCCCAACCAGTACCACTGAATAGCCTGTTCCGCGACTGTCAGCTTTCTCGCGTGCAAGCAGACAAACAAGTCAGACGACCATGGTCGCGGGGGATGTCAACGTACACAAACGCCTGCCTCGGCGCACTTGCCGTCCAGCTCGGGGATGGTGACGTTGAACGAAGTCTGGTCCTTGGGAGGGGTATTGGTGGCGGCATAGTTGTCAGGCCACGAGAGGAGCGGCTCGCCAATAACCGTGTTAGTGGTGGTATCGACGATGCTAACGTTGGCGTAACCCTTGTGAGGTATCCTGATGAACACCTCCATGTCGACGACCTCGCCCGTCATGTACTCCTGAACGTGGTCCTTGTTGTCGGCGAACTGGTATCCCCGGCAGAGGTACAGGTTGCACTTGGCTGGGTCGTACCCGTCCTTAAGTCCGCCTGGGTTGGCCCTCATCAACGCCTCCGGGTACGACGTGTTGTCAGCCTGGTAGAATTTGGCCATGGTCTCTCCGCAAGCCGCCGCTGTGGCCGCGCCGGGGGTTCGCGCATCGGGCTTCGTGACGAGACCGTGGGCGGACGCCTGCGAGGCGAGCGCCGCGAGGCCGAAGATGGAGGCAAGGGGCAATTGCATGGTTGCGGAACTGTCTAGAAATAGGGAGGAATGGTCACAGGGGGATTTGCTGGGGGTTGATTCCCAATGCCGCCGTGGGCTCGGGGACGAACGTTTATAAGGGAACCTATTTCCGGAATCGGCATCACGGCAACGTTGGAGCTTTTCTACTCACCCAGGAACAGTTGTTGTTTTGCCTAATACCGCGCACAAGCTTCTGGACGGAACTGGCCCTACCCGCCAATCGTAGAGCTCCCATCAAGGCGAAAACTTTAATTATATGAACGGCAATTTACGATAACCCCTCGGCAAAACCTGGGATTAATAGGGGACCTGTCCGTGCCCAAGGAAGTGGACGCGAAGGAGCGCCCACAAGCTGGAGTGCTCCTTGTGGATTGGCTTGCAAATCGAGGTCACCGGGGCTCTGCTGGAAACGGCAACCGGGAACGGAACGGAACTGCGCATGGGGAAGCTCAATCTATACAAATGTTGACTTTGGCCGCAGCTAAAATCCGACAGCAGAGCCCCGAGGATTGAACTGGGGGCGAATCACACATCGCTTATGCATATTTAGTACACGAGTCCAATTATTCTTAATAATGCAATTCCAAATACCTAAGTACGTAGATACGCGAGGGCGTTCTTGTTAGTACCTAATCTGGTAATCGTGAGGGTATCGCCAACACCCTTGACACACAAAGTTGGTCTAACAGCTATCTCGAAGAGGTTGCAAGGCGTTTACCAAAGTAAAAAGTCGCCGATTGGTGATTGTGGAAACGAATTGGCCTGTATTAGCGTCAGAGCGGGCCTCGAAGATACGCTTTCCACCGTTGCTGAGGCATGGTCATGAGCAACTATGAGAATGGAGCCGGATTTTATCCAAGTTTGCTGGAGTACAGCCAATTCACACTTGACAGGGAGATCCAGGTCTACTCGAAGTCACCTAAAAGCCGACAAAGCAAAAGCCCACAGGCCATGAGGAGGCGAGACGAAACCAAATTACCGTTGGTTGAGTTGGGGTGTTTGAGTCCTCTGGCAAGAATGGTGTTTTCCAAATCCTCTTAGTGGGGGTACAAATGTTCAAATTCAATTCCGCCAACGCTACGTACTTCCCGAAAGTGCAAATCCCGACGGCATTCGTTACAAAAGCTAGCCGTCCTACCCCATACATGCGTAATATACGCCAAGAGACCTTTCATGGTATTCCCTACTCTGACCAACCTCAAGTTCATATGGTATTCGCGATTTAGGCCCTAGTGTTGGTACCACCGGTTTGGGTTGCTGGCTGCAGTATGATGTGCGAGAGATATGCCTATCTGGGGCTTGTTCCGAGGTATTAATTAACTGGCAGAACGCTTATCAATCGCACAACCGAGCGCTGTCTCATTCCAAACACACGAAGTTATTCTAGCCCCGGCCCAGCCGGAAGGGTATTATTCCATCTCGCAGCTTGCATAAAATTGTGGTGGCCATCTTGGATTTCAGGCGGTTCTGGTGTCTTGGGGCAAGCCATAAATAATACACAGTACCTCCGTACCGCGCACAAGCCACAGCATCTAAGCCGAAGAAGATTTGATTCACAGCCCCAATTGACCCGACATCCGGGCGCTATTACACTGGTATTACGGCCACGGTTTGTGTATGGAGCACCACAAACAATGCATACGTCCATAAAATCTGGCAGCGTGGAGGCGCGAATCAGTAAAAGAGCGGGATAAGTTCCATGGGCCCAAGGAAACATCATAGTCCGCCCCAAGAGCCGGGCCGGCGCGGGCCATCCGGTGTGGCTGCGTCAATGGTCATCGGCGAGCGGCGCCTCGCTAAAGACTTCCGGCCCGGCCAAGGGAACAAACCGGCAAAACGCATCCGCTACGCTCGGCCCACCCGGGAAATGAGGGAGAGTTATGGTCTTTCATCCCTGTCGCGGAGGTTACCGTCACTCCCGAGTGCGACAGCTCCCAGGTGCGTTGGGATCGACTGCGTGTTGCGAGCCAGGTCAGACTACCACGTCCCACTGCTACCGAACATATCGCCAGCGTTGACAGTATATTTGACAAACCGCTTAACCGGCACAGAAAGACCATGAGAAAAAGGGCAGAGGCATGGTTATTATTAGCAGCACTGTGAAAAGGGCAAGATACTCTCGGGTCACGGTGGAGCCATGACCTGGGGGAGGAAAGAGTAAGCTGGGAATGTAAAGTCTCCGCGTTTCGGCCTGAAGGATGCTAAGAGTCCGTCTCCAGGAGAGGTGAGATGGTGGACGTCGGCGCATTGAGATCGGCGAGTCCCGACAAAAACTTCTCCAAACAAACACCCACTTCAGGGCATGACTTAATTTTCAGTGGGGAGAACCAGCGAGAGACCCCTTGGAAACTATTGTAACACGCGATAACGTGATGACAGTCGATGGTGTGGAAGTGGAGCCCGACAAGGCGGAATCGACCCCCTTTTTCCACGCCTCCCGCACGTTGCAGCTCGCTAAAAATATACCAAATCAAGCATCGGCGTAGAAGGATGTGTATTTTCGACCGTTGATAGGCTTGCAAACGGGGAGGAGATAAGTTAATAGGCTTGGAAACGAGGAGATAGGGGTCTAGAATGCGCACACCGATTCCACACCACCAGCAAAGGGTCTGTCTCTGCCCGCATAAAAAAAAAATCCCAAAAACGGGTCCCAGAAATGCACTCCACTGATTTGCCTGGCGTCCACTTTTAAATAACACCCAATGCACCTAGGACGAAATGGGCATACCGTGCGCGAGATAATTGGGGAACCAAACGCCTTGTGAACCATGTTTGAACCAACACCTCGACGTGGAATGCGCCACGTCATTTCACTAGGCCTCGATGAGGCAAGGCGCCAAGGGCACCCACTGGCTCAAGGCTGAAAGGGCTGAAGCAGCACCCCTGCTCGCGAGATGCCGAAATAGTTTCGCGCTGGGCATGCGGACGGGGGAAGTCTGGGAGTGATTACTGGAGTGGCTTTCTGGTGGACATTAGCACACACGCCTCGGTTCGCTGGAGCGTTCGTGAAGATGAAGGTTTAAAAGGGCGGTTCGCTCGCTCCAGTCGCTCTCACTCGATCTTCTCCAGGCCATCCACTCATTTGATTTTGCTTCTCTTCAGCCAAGTTCAACTAATCTGTTTTCACCAAACTTCCGCCACACCCAACCCAAAAACCCTTCTCTCACAATGTCTGCTCCCGTCCAGAACACCCAGCCCGCCTCCGGGCCCGTTGACAACCAGGATATCGAGGACTGGAAGGCCCGCCTCAACGTCGTCCTGGCCCAGCCCGCCGATGTCATCAACTCCAAGTCTCCCGATGGCGCGGGCGCGTGGAACGCCGATCTGTTCGGCTGCTTCGACCCCATCGATCTCTGCCTCATGACCTGGTGCCTGCCTTGCGTCACCTTCGGCAAGACCCATCACCGTCTCCGCAAGAACGCCAACCTTGAGGGCTACGAGCCAGTCAACACTTCTGTTCGTGCCTCCTCACCATATCTTCCTGCGCATAGATTTCGCTTAGACTAACTCGCCCATCACAGTGCCTGCTCTTCTGCGGTGCCAGCTGCATCGGCTGCCCCTGCGTTGCCACCGCGATGCAGCGGTCCGACGTCCGTGAGAAGTTCCACCTCGAGGGTAACTGCATCAGCGATCTCCTCATCTCCTGGTTCTGCGGCTGCTGCACTCTCGTGCAGCAAGATAAGGAGGTTGCCTACAGGCAGCTCAACCAGGGCCAGACCCAGCAGTACCAGGCGCAGAGCGGCATGTCTTACCCCGAGCCCAAATAGACGCATTTTCCATATAACACCTTAACTTGTTGAATCGGGCGTCGCGGGTCAAACACACACATGTCGGATACCCAATGGGAAAGCGATGAGTGGGCGGGTTACGAGAGAAGGGCCTAATGTCTTCAGGGGTTGTATGCGTGTTCAAAAACTGATACCATTTGTTAAATATCGATCTGCATCTCTGGTTGTTTTTTTAAAGGAGCTGTTCATTTGTTCGATAATACAAGTCAACGAGAGCGCGGGCTCTAAACCTCATCTAAAATTCTCCGGTTAGCTGACCTGGATTCGCCTGGTGAAACCGCTGGTCATCTATGCTAGAAGAAAACCGGAAGACCACGGCGTTTGACGAATTAATAGGTCTCAAGTCCTCGTCCAGAGCCGATCTATCCAGAACGAATCAGAAAGTCGGGGAGAAGTTCGACCGGTGGAAATGATGTCTCGTCTCTGTCCCAAACGGAACGATCCCGGTAGTTAGATGTCTCGGCAGGCAATACTTCTTTTGGTGTTAGTCTCGATTCAGCCCTGGAAGATATTAGCTCATTTGCTGCGCCGCATGGATCCCCCCGGCATGCATAAAACTATGGGGCATCTAATTACAGTATTCCGCTCGTCAGTCATCTGCCCAAGAGTCACCCCGATTGCCGGCCGATTCCAGTGCCGAGAACTCAGCGCAACGACACTATCACTGCACAGCCACATCAACCGACGCTACGGACTGCACGCCGTGTTAGTCAACGATATCGAGAATTATTTCGATTGCCTGATTGCTATGAAATATAGGTGGAACGCCGAATAGTAACACTAAGTTTAAGCTCAACTTCAACGCACACCACATCGTAGGTACATGTATGTTACAACCCATCGTCTGTCGCTTGCCCCCCTTCCGAGCACTCGCATCAATGTCCTTCAACCAATCACAAGCCCACCGCGACCGGCGCCGGGCCCTCGCCCGGGTAGCCCAACAGACCATATCCATGACCCCGACCGTCATGGCCGATCTGCCCCACCTGGACGCGACGTCCTCCGAGCGCCTGGCCCTGGAGACCCTCCCACCGCTGGACCCAGCGGCATGCCCGCAGTTTGCCCTGCCCATTGACCCCGCCACCACCCCACGCCCCGCGCGCGGGACGCCAATCCGCGTCTTCAACCAAGACTCCTTCGATGCCGCCATCGCCATGCGCACGCACATCTCCCGCACCGCCACGTCCAGCGACGCCGCCGCCGCCGTGACCGCGAGGCTACTAGATGACCTCACGGCCACGGCACTTAAACCGGACAACATCTCCCCCACCCCCGCGACGCGCGTCGCCGTGCTCAACATGGCCTCGGAGAAGAACCCGGGCGGCGGCTGGCTGAACGGATCGGCCGCGCAGGAGGAGGCGCTGTGCTTCCGCAGCACGCTCGCCGCGTCGCTACACCGGCGATGGTATCCGATCCCGGCGCGCTCGGGGCTGTACACCCCGGACGTGGTCGTGTTCAAGCAGGGGATGGACGCCAAGCACGCGTTGATGCCGGTGCCCAGCTCCGAGCTGCCCGTCACGAGCGTGCTGAGCGTCGCGGGGTTGCGGAGGCCGCAGGTCCGCCGCGGCGAGGGCGGCAGGTTGGTGCTTGCCGCGGCGGGCGCGAGGGATCTCGCCAAGGATAAGATGCGGCTGTGCTTGCGGATGGCGGCCGCTAGGGGCCATGTGCTGTTAGTGCTTGGCGCTCTGGGGTGTGGCGCGTTCCAGAACCCTCCGCAGGAAATTGCGGAATGCTGGATGGAGGTGCTGAGCGAGAATGAGTTTGCTGGTGGCTGGTTCAAGGAGATCTGGTTTGCGGTTTATGACCCGAGGGTGGATGTGAACTTTGGGATCTTTCGAGACGTGTTTGATGGGAAGACTATTGGGAAGATGGAGGTTGAGGTGAAGTAGGCGACGCACATAATGGTAACAACCACCATTCTCACGGTATTCTTACCGCTTTCATGCATCGAGGAACGGCGTACTGTTGTGTATTACTCCTCTGCGTAGATACCCTCATTTTCGAATTTCTTTACCGGCATCTTCCCAGTTCTTAAATATCCCAAGTTGTACCATGCGCCCTTCGTGTCCCATCCATGCCACGTAAATACTGCCGACACCTCTACTTGCCTCTATTCGATACCTCCGGTTATGACCACTGCCAAAAACTGTTGGAAACCACTCTAATTAGCTGACGATAGTAATATGGGTATGAGAATGAGTTTGTAGAGGATACTCTTAGGCTATCATACCAGCACCGTGGATGACATCCGTCCATCAAGTTGCCTCAGGCAGCTTCATGTTTAACTTCTCAAGTCTTATATATATTGTGTTCGGTGTTCCCAGATTGATCCGTGCGTGTCGCTAGACCCTAGCTTCACGTTTTCTGTGAGACACGGTGGGTGGTTTGTTCCATGACCTGGCTAACATGTAAATGGTCGATGTTGTCTTCAGTTCCAAACCAACTCAGCCTGTTTATTCGAAATCCCTCGACACCTGACCAGTCGCGACTTGTGTTTCCATCTACTTAGGAGACGGCAAAAGCATGGCCGACAACGCCTTTGTCCCCATGGTACGCAGGGTCGGGAATCGAGATTTATCCTTTATGTGCAGACACACCAGTGACCGACGTAGCGCGAGTAAAACTACCACGTTGCAGGTCACCACCTCCGGTTCCGCGCCGCGCAGCGCCCTCAGTAGGTCCCGGTCACCGTAGCTCACCAACGTTCCGTAAGCCGCCGTCAGAGTTACTGCTTGGTTCCAACATATATTCCTAGTTAACGTAGCGAGATATCTAGCAGGAGGTCCTCAGACGAAACCGGAAAGCCCAGGTTTCATATTCCTTCCACATTTGCCACATCCTTGGCGATTCCGGGTCTAAGTGCAATTTCCTAAGGTATGCGTTACCTAGAATCATGGTAGCAGGCCCCGGACTTAATACTTAGGTTGGCCAAAGACCTTTCCGTCAGCTTTATCAAAGTAGATAATAGCAGCCGGCCGCGCGGGATCCGCAATGACCTGCTTGACTGGCGCCGCGGAAAGGCGAGAATACAATACACTTGTCATCTATCTCTGCAAAGCCACCAGCACCGTATTCCCATACAACTTCAAACCCGATCTCCCGTAATATATCCTTCGTCTCCTTCGAGTAACCTGGATCTTGGGTAAGCAGCCGAACTCCAATGTCCCCAGTTTTGGTAAAGATCGGACTACACCGGCCATTGTTAACGAAAAAGCAGGATGTATCATAACCCGGCTTCCCATGCTTGTTTCTGACCTTGTTTCTGACTGTTGTTCATCTTTTGGCTTAGAGCCGTTCTCCATTCTCCACCACTCGGGCGACTTGAAGTTTAGATCGCCTAACCCAAAATAAAGATCTTGGACCCAAAATAAAGATCTTGGTTAACTTCTTCGCCTTCCCGGCGCTGCTTACGAGCTTATGGAGTTACAAGGAAAGGCCTCACAAATACTGCTCACATTCCATCGTTTTTGGTTAGTTTCAAAGAGCTGCCGCGCATTCTCGATTGGGCCATCGTAGCTTTGTGTCGTCTTGTTGGGCCAAGCTACGAGGTACATGCAGTGATACGTCCCGGGTGGGCCGTCAGGAGTGACTCGGACAAGGCTCCAGAACTGTTGAAACGTGACACAAGGCTTCCTAAAAGGTGGCATTGTATTTTAGCATATGATATTACGCCAGACTACCAAGCTACTACATAATGTCTGATAAGTCTTACCAAATCGATTTCTCCGCCCCCAAACATCGGGCTCTTGATATGAAGAACGCTACTATCGATACAGTGGACCGTAAACTTCTCTACAGTGAGGGGTTGCACGAGCTGTTGTTCAAATCGACAAGATCCTCTTTTCTCCAGAGCTTGACTCCCACGCCATACAAGTCTGCCGCGCGCTGACTGCTAGATGCCCAATCCGAACAACCATAGTCAAGCAACGGTTCTAATACCTGGTGGCCTTCCGTGGGCCGCGGCATGCTGGGGCAATTAACGCGTTCAGCAACACGCGATATAGTGGGTTACCGGGATCAGCCTTCCGGGGCACGGGAAACGGCGGGTTTTGCGGGTGGGTGCTGATAGCCCAAGTTCAACGTCGTAGCATTAAAACTAAAAGATCTTCGCGTTGTATGACGTCCCGCTAGTCCGGGAGCTATCCGTGTTCCGTCACCTAGGTAGGTAGTGACTTAAAGTACCCTCCCAATGGCCGAGGCTCGCCTGTTCCAAGCGGTTCACTTCGGAAACCCTACTCTGAGCTGCGCCCAAAGCTAATGAAGAGCTCCTGGCATGTGTGTAGTCTTGCGAATTATTAACAATGGCACGGTGGCTTCTGCTTGATAATCGAGGCTGTCCGTCAAAGGGCACCGGAAATGCTCAGGGCTAACACTTTTTCGGGCATTGTCCCAGCCAGGTTGGGCGTTGAACGGACAAAAATCGTGTGCCGTCCACATCTGCAAACTGCTTAGGGCTGACAAATCGCAGTCGCTTACGGCGCAAACCCCTTCAAGACTCACACCTGGATGTCTTCTTCCTTCGCTGAATTTGGAACCCCGGCGCCCCAAGAGTCCCAAACCAGCGTCTATTTGGAAAGGGGGCGACCGGGATAGAACGATGACTAGTTAATTAACTAGTTTCGTCACCTGTCATGTTGTCAAAGGTCGGCGAGGTCGTAGCGAGGTTGCCCATCCCCATTCCCGGCCCATTGGACGACATGGGTAAGGGCAATGTAGACATGGGACGAACGTGAGCCCTGACCCCCTCTTTCCTTGCGGAAACTCCCCGGTAGACGGAAACATTGGGGCCTAGCTCTGCCCATTGGGCAAATGGGCGAGAAGCAATGCGCGGTCAAATCAAACAGTTCACAAGCTCCATTACAGAGTACGCAGTGCGCATACGTCGGTTGGACACGAAGTGGCGGTTCTCTGCTTTCGGGCACATACAAATTACGCCGGAAGGTCGGCAGGTGGGTTGGGTTAAGGGCAAACTGGCCAAGCTTGGCAGACTCAAAGTAAGTAGCGTGGAGACAGCAACCGATGAAGCCGACCTTGATGTTCTCAAAGAGCCTTTGCGAATCACGAGTAGCCAGCGAATTCAATCAGTTTACGTATATGGATTCGTAGTTTCGCTGTTTCGTTTCCGGGTTCATTGTCAATAAGTCTCGCATTTCAATCCAAGGTTGCCCTCGTCGCAAAGGGGCCTCTCCTGGGGCTTACCCCACTCCTGCCAGGATTGAGATTGCTGCAACAACGGCTCGCAAGGGTTGTCATTGAGATCAACCACCCCTAAGCTCGGTCGCCGTGGACGCAATACCACCACAATTGCCGGCCGCGACCCGCTTACTACGTATGCGCCCTAGTCCCGGTCGCTAGGTATCGAAGTTGGGGGACGATACGAGCTGGTTTCGGGTGTCCCCGGCTTTTAGGTGGTCGCCGGTGGAGCACCTTGGAGTGAACGGTGCCTGTGAGATGGAGATTTCTGTGTCCAGAATGCAGTTGACGACTGCGTCCAAGGCACTCCACTGTTTTTGCTGAAGAAATGGTGGATACAAACAAAAGAAACTTGGATGGCCCCTCAAAAGGAGGTGATCGACGTAATCGTGGTTGGCCCAAGCGCGCAGGAAGGAAGCAAACTGGGGAATCTTCGCCCCAAATGCCTGTCTTACACGAAGTTTGCCCTGCCAAGACACCGTGACCCGGAAGGTTGGAGATGGCGATCTACGAAAACATGCCCAACCCGGCACAACCCACCCCTTAAGCAACGGTCAAGCCTCCTGAGTTCAGGAGACGCAGGAGACTAGCCGGCACTCCCGATGCAACTCAGGGACTTCAAAAGGACGAAGCTGGCAGTGCTTCTCCGGTCTGTTTCCCTCCTCTCCTCCATATCACGCAGCACTCCTTCATTCCTTTGTTTGTGCTTTCGGATTTTCTAATCCTACCCTCTTGAGGCTCTTTTGTCCTCTGCCACTCGTTTTTACATAATATAATAATGCACTTCCCCAGCACCGGCGCCCTCGCCGGGGCGCTGTTTGCCGGTTTCTCGCTGGCAAGCCCCCTGCACCTGACGAACCCTCGGATCGGATCTGGCAGCCTCAATGCCAGGACGACGACCAAGGCCGCCGACTTCGACCTGGAGAAGTTCTGGAACGATGAGATTCTCTTCCAGGGTGTGTCGTCCCCGGCTATCGAGGGCGTTCAGGAGGCCATCCAACTTGGCCTCAGATTGCCCCAGGCTGCCGTCTCTGGTGACGTCTCCATCGACGTCTCCAAGGCGTTCCTTCTCGATCCTACCCTGCGGATCAACCTCGGTGGAGTGACTGCCTACGTTGAGTTGGACCTCGCTGCCACAGCTGCTGTCTCGCAGTCCGTCCAGATCCACGCTTCGGAGAAGCTCGCCGTTGCCATCCCCGGCCTCGCTGAGATCGACATCTTCGCCGGCTTTGCGCTTGACCTCATTGTCTCTGCTTCCGCCGCCGTTGAGCTCACCGGTGGTGTCTACGTCACTCTCCCCGATAACGCCTTCGTTGAGGTCAATATCCTGAAGCAGGAGATCGTCAACGCCAATCTTGAGGGTCTGCTCGCCCAGGCGCTACCTCTTGCCGTCGGCGCTTCGGTCGACCTCGCTGCTGAGATCGACCTCTCCATCGGCCTCCGTCTGCGAACTGAGATTGGTATCGATGCCGAGGTTGACCTCCTTGGCCTCGATATCGGAGCTGGCGCCGACGTTGCTATCTGGATCAGCCTGTTCGACTACACCACCACCATCATCTCGACCTCCCAGTGCCCTCTGGCCATTGCCGAGGCCTTCAAGTTCAGCGCCGCTGTTGCCGTCAAGGTCGACGTCGAGGTTCTTCACATCCTTGATATCACCCTGGCCCCATCCGTCGTCGTTACTCTTGCCAAGATTGAGGTGGTTAAGATCTGCCTACCTTCACGTGGCCATATCGGCGGCGGTATTGGCGCTGGCAATGGTTCCGGTAATGGTTCCGGCAACGGCTCGGGCGACGGTTCCGGCGATGGTTCCGGCGACGGCTCTGGTGACGGTTCTGGCAACGGCTCGGGCGATGGTTCCTCGAACATCTCCATCGGCGACGGATACGGCCACAACTCGTACGCTACCGGCTTCCCAACAAGCGACGTTGCCGCCACCCGGTCCTACGGCAGCGGTGAGATGGTTACTAGCTATGCTGTCACCACTGCCACCTACGTGATCACCAGCTGCGCTGCCAATGTTCCCCACTGCCCGGCCAGCTACACCCAGAAGGTTGTGACCTCCACCGTTATCGTCAAGACCACCGTCTGCCCCGCGACCGCCACTGGTTCCGACAGCTACCCCAGCTCATCCGCTGCTCACAACGTCCCTTACCCCACGGGCAAGCCTACTTCCATGACCCAGCTGCCTCACCCGACAACCTCGACCTATCTCCCTGCCTCCGATTGCACTAAGCCGGCACCTACCGTCACCATCAGCGACTCCACTGCCTACCCTGAGAGCACTGGGTACCCCGAGGAGACCGTTACTGCTGCTCCTGGCACCACTGCGTTCCCCACCCAGGTCCCCTCTGACCTGCCTACCGTGGAGTACACTGCTGAGACCTCGACTGAAGCTCCTGCCACTACTGAGTACCCGGCTGAATACCCCACTGAGGTCTCCACTGAGGCCCCAGGCACCGAGTATCCTTCCGAGACCGCCACTGAGGCGCCTGCCACGACCGCGTACCCAGCTGAGTACCCGTCCGAGACCGCCACCGAGGCCCCCGCCACTACTGAGTACCCGGCCGAGTATCCAACTGAGGTCTCTACTCAAGCTCCCGGTACCGAGTATCCCACTGAGGTCTCTACCGAGGCACCTGCTACTACTGAGTACCCTGCTGAGTACCCTACCGAGGCTGCCACCCAGGCACCCGGCACCGAGTACCCCTCGGAGAGCGCCACCGGGGCCCCCGTAACAGAGTACCCCATCGAGGTCTCCACTCAAGCCCCAGGCACCGAGTACCCCAGTGAGACTGCTACTGAGGCGCCTGCTACTACCGAGTACCCCGCTGAGTACCCGACTGAGGCCACCTCTGCATACCCGTCCGAGGCCCCCATCGACACAACCTGCACAGAGCAGCCGGTAGAGACCTCCAGCTACGCGCCTGGCACCGAGTACCCCTCCGAGGCACCCACCTCTGCTCCCTACAGTACCGAGGCTCCCGTCCCGACCGGCTACCCCACTGGCTACCCAGTTGAGTCGGCTTCCGGCTACCCATCCGACGTTCCGGTTCCCACCACGAGCGTCCCGGCTGGTTACCCCTCTGACAGCCCCGTCGACACCACTTGCACTGAGTCTGCCTCCGAGGTCCCCACCGGTGTCCCTACCGCCAGCTACCCCGCTGGTTACCCATCTGGGTCTGCTTCTGGGTATCCCTCCGGTTCTCCCTCGGGCTACCCATCTGAGGTTCCCACTGGATACCCTACCGGTGTTCCTTCGGGCTACCCGTCCGGCTCCCCCTCTGGCTACCCGTCCGGATCTCCTTCGGGATATCCCTCGGGCTACCCATCTGAGGTGCCTACCGGTTACCCTACCGGCGCTCCCACTCCCAGCTACCCAGCTGGATACCCGTCCGGGTCGCCGTCTGGCTACCCCTCTGGGTCTCCTTCCGGCTACCCGTCTGAGGTGCCTACCGGATACCCATCTGAGGTGCCCACCGGCTACCCAACCGGTGTCGCTACCCCCAGCTACCCAGCTGGTTCCCCTACCGGCACTGGTGCGTACTACCCTACCGGGACCCCTACCTCGTACGTCACGGCCGGTGCACCACGCATGATTGCCAGCGGGTTCGCCGTTGTTGCTCTGCCAATCCTGGCTGCGCTTCTGTAAGATCGTGTTTAACTGGGAGGAAGTGTTGTCTCAAGCGGGTAGTGCTTGAGGTTAATGGAGTGAGGAGTAGTTAGTAATATCGTTCTCTGGACAAATATTAATGATCGATTGATGCCCATTATCTGTTCCACATATTGTGAAGCCAGTGACACTTATCACTAGACTCGGCCGTTTAGCGCGTTAGGTGCCGTGGTTTCCCTCTTCCCCCAAGGCTTGTTTTGTTCTTTCTGGTGACCTGTGCAGTAAAGAATGTTGAAGATCCGTCTTACCACCTAACTTAGATCTCTCAACCCAAACCTAGCCCCTATCTATTCGTTAAATAGAAGGTGTGCCAAGTTCCTAGCCCTCCACTTTTATTGCTTCCCCTGAACCTTGAAACGTACCCCAATTGTCCTTTCCTATCCTGCCTTAATATCTCCTTGCATTGGAATTCTAGGAGTAAAGGGCCTTAGTTGCAGTAAGACAGCGTCAAATTAATACGAATATAAATGCTTTCAGCCCTTTCATCACATGAGCATGTTGGACGCTCAGGTTCCTCTACAGTCATTTCCTCAAAATGCTTGAGTACCATCGTTGGTTCTAATTTGGGTCTTGCAGTGTTTAAAAGGGTTGGTTCTAGCATTTACTGGTCGCACAATCACATTTCACTTAAGCCTCATTCCGAATGGCAGGTATAGTCGATTATAGCCCGCTATAATCTAAAAGACAAACTCCTTATTATGTTCCGTCCTCCCACCTGCGCCTTATCCTCCTGCGATATGAAAAGCACTACCGTCGTCGGGCGCTGGAACCAGCCAGCGCCCGGTACCCGGACCAGCCGTTCCAACTCACATCCTCGCCCTGCCTGCAGGGCCAGAGCACGTCACGTCTTTTTCATCACACTTGTTAGATGTAACGAAGGTAAGACAAGATGCTGGTTACTGCGCTCCGCAACGCCGCTTCGTCTTGCTGCATCCGCGTTGGTTGATAGATGACTTTCTGCCTTTACCAGAAAGATGAGAGCCATCCTGGAGAGTGATAGCGCGTGTTGGTAGGCAGCGACACTGAGAAACCACCTTGTTGCACTTTCGGCAAAATGGTTCCTGTCGGCTCGGCATCGTGGAGGGGTGTAAAGTTGTGGGTTGTAAAGTTGTGTGAGAGGTTCTTGTCTTCTGCGAATGTGTTCTGCGTTGGTGAGGTGGAATGTTGGGTGAGTGGAGGTTGATCGAGGTAGATGCCGGTTTAGGGGTGAGAGCTGCAGGTATATATACCCATCTTAGTAGAGATGCAAGAGAATCTTGATGGGGGAGATCTTTCATTGTTTCTGAATACAATACTGTGTTGCTGAAAGATGTATTGAGGGTTTGTGGGGTGGCATCAATGACATGAATACGATTTTGTTCGGGAACAAAGAGCACCCAACCATACACCTTCACTGTAAACTTTATAGGCCTCGTGCTGTAGAACGTTGAAAGGAGTCACTAAACTCCAATTTGAATACTGCCGTGTATCGTATGACCGCCGTGGCAGCAACCTCGGACGGCGAGGCATGAAACTACAAGACTAGGGTTATAGATCATCTTGCTCCGTGACCTAGAGTCCCCCCCCCCGCCCGACTCACTTCAAGAGCAACGCACTAGTGTTGAAGTCTGTAAAATATTACGACGTGACGGAGTTGGCGTCAAGTAGGGATGAAACGGCACATAGACCGGAAGCTCCGTTGTAGCTCTTAATTATACACATTCTCCGTAGCGATTCTTCAAATCGAATAAGACTCTTCATACTATTTTTACCGCTTAATTATTCCGTTTCAACGGGATTCAAAGTGAGGCTCGTCCGGCGGAAGATCGTTAGGCTAGAACATCATTTCCTTTAAAGGTCTAATTTGGGGTGGCGAGTCGGTGGAATCTCCGGTTGTGCAACAACAGTTCATCCTTCACACGACAGAGTTGGTGAGGGGTAATATAACAACTATTAGCGATCTCGGCTCCGCCCTCGTGTGCACCTTACCTTAGCGGACAGCGTACGCCAAAACATTCCCTTAGCAGTCAAAAGATGGCGAAATTTCTCCATCTCACCATTTTGTGTTGTTCTTGGAGTCAAGACCGGACTTGGCTCTTTTTTAGACCACCGAAGCTCGCAGTGTCCCCTCTCGACTTAAGCCGATCTCATCCACCCCATTTTCGATCCCTAAATACCCCTTGACCCGCTTCCCATCAAACTTTGATCTCGACTACCAGTAAACAACCACACCCAGCATCATGACCCAAAACACTCATCCCTTTGATCCCCTTAGCCCCGAGGAAATTTCCAGGGTAGGTACACCACTGCAATATTCGTTCGCCAGTGCTCCATCTAACGCGGAACTGTAGGCTGCGGGGATTGTCCGGTTAGACTTCCCGGGCCATGCCCCTAACTTCCGCTTTATCACCTTGAGGGAGCCGCCGAAGCAAGAAATGATCCCTTTCCTGGACTGGGAGCACGGTAGACAGACTAACGAGACTCGCCCCTCCCGTCGCGCCCATGTCCAGGTGGTCGTTCAGAATGACCAAGCATCCAACCAGCTGTTCGACCTCGTAGTCGACCTTGACAAGGGTGTGGTTGTGGATAAGCAGCATCTCGAGGGGAAACACTCTTATATTGACTCGGCGTACATGAGGGAAGTTGAGAAGGCTTGCATGGCGGATAAAAAGGTGCAGGCCGAGATAGCCACTCTCGAACTACCCCCCAACGCCTCTGTTTGCGTTGAGCCTTGGGCGTACGCCACTGACGGCACGAATGACATGTCCGAACGCACAACGATGGTGAGCTATTCCCTGATGCACCGTGAGAAGGTAGAAGCTGACCTCGTAGTATAGTGCTACTTCTACATGCGATTAGTTGAAAACCCAGATGCCAATTACTACGCTTACCCGCTGGATCTCTGTGCGGAGGTATCCGAGCAACTACTGGTCACCAAGATTTACCGCCTACCATCGTCTCAGGATGAGCAAATCCACAACGACCGCCGCCCCTTCGATCGTCGCAAGATCCACCCCTTGGAGGCTAGTGAATACCACCCGAACCTGCGACCACCCCCTCGAACAAGCACCAAACCCTACCGCGTCGAGCAGCCCGAAGGCCCATCATTTGAGACGCGTGGCAACCTCGTAACATGGGAGAAGTGGCGACTGCGAGTGGGATTCAACTACCGCGAAGGACTAACCCTCCACGACGTCCACTACGATGGGCGTAGCCTTTTCTATCGCCTTTCGCTAGCCGAGATGTTCGTCCCCTACGGCGACCCACGGGCGCCGTATCCTCGCAAGGCGGCCTTCGATCTGGGCAACGACGGCGCGGGTATCAACGCCAACAACCTACAGCTGGGCTGCGATTGTCTGGGCGCGATCCGGTATTTTGACGGGTGGCACAACACGTGTACAGGATCTCCGATGCGGCTCCCAAATGCGGTATGCTGCCACGAGCAGGACGACGGGATCCTGTGGAAACACACCAACTTCCGGACGGGCAACGCGGTCGTCACACGGTCGCGTATCCTCGTGCTGCAAAGCGTCATCACGGTCAGCAACTACGAGTACATCTTTGCTTTCCACCTGGGCCAGGATGCGTCGATCCACTACGAAGTACGTGCCACCGGGATCCTGTCTACGTGCCCGGTCGGGCTCGGCGAAGGAGTACCCTACGGTACTATCGTGGCACCGGGCGTGCTGGCCCCCTATCACCAGCACCTGTTCAGCCTGCGCATCGACCCGGCGCTAGACGGGCACGCCAACTCACTGCAGGTGACAGAGTCGACCGCTCTACCCGTCAATGACGCGGCGGTGCATAACCCATTTGGGGTTGGCTACACCACGACTTCTACTATGGTGTCGGATGAACAAGGTATGGATCTCGATATCGCAAGTAACCGCACATTCACCTTGGTGAACGAGTCGTCCATAAATCCCGTGACGGGCACAGCAGTGGGGTACAAGCTCTTACCGCACGCATCGCAAATGCTTCTCGCGCACCCGAGCTCGCACCACGCGCGCCGGTCCGAGTTCGCCAAGCACGCCGTGTGGGTGACGCGGCACGTCGACGGGGAGCTGTTCCCCGCAGGGCGGCACACGATGCAGTCGGCAGGAGGCGACGGGATAGCGTCTGCGATCGAGCGGCGGCGGCGGCAGGCCGGGGAGGGTGGGGAGGCGTCGGCGGTGCGGAACGCGGACATCGTGCTCTGGCACACGTTTGGGTCGACGCATAACCCACGCGCCGAGGACTGGCCCGTGATGCCATGCGAGAAGATGATCGTCGGGCTGAAGCCGGTGAATTTCTTTGCTGGGAACCCGACTATGGATGTTGCTGTGGCGACACAGGAGGCGAATCGGAGTGTGAGGGTTGGGGACGAGGCAGCTTCGGGCTGCTGTGTCGCGGGATCGTGATGGGAGGAAGGATACCATAAGCGAAGCATATTGGCTCGATTGGGGCGTAACGCCGAGCGCACACGGATTTCAACTAGCTGTCATTGGGTACAGTAGGGGTACAGTTTGCTTTACCTTGGTTGGATGCCCTGCTCTGGACGGAGGCACCTTGCACATGTGGACTTTTCGCATCAAGTC
>Ga0164242_10002157_pt1 | contig 22906 bp, 22 predicted proteins | sample OricomgcompostMG_FD_108783 | JGI IMG/M metagenome (GOLD analysis project Ga0164242, IMG submission 108783) | Miracle-Growth compost microbial communities from Emeryville, California, USA - Original compost - Miracle growth compost (MG) ... | reverse complement strand
GTCCACCGCACGCTCGGTGCGGCCGCCGCCCGACGCCTTGCCGCCCGCATCAACCGCCTCGACCCGGACGTGTTCGGCGTGCGCAGCTGCCCGATGGATTGGGGCGGCACGGACGTCCTGCGCTTTGCCACGCGGAGCGGAACCGTCGTCGCCCGCCAGGGCGTCAGCGGCTGCGCGGACGTCCACGTGATCCGCGACGGCAGGACGCTGCTCACGCTGAACGGCACGGTCGACCCGACGCTGATGCACCTGCTCGGCCTGCCCGCGAACTACGGCTTCCCCCACTAGTTCCCCACTGCCACGAGGAGGATCTCGATGCGCCGCATCATGATCGCCGCGACCGCGGTCGTCGCCATGGTCGTCGTCACCGGCTCCACCGGCTCGATCGGTTCGGCGCTCGCGACCTCTCCGACTTCGTCGAACGCCGTCCGCACGCGCGCACTCGTACAGCACCTGCTGCACACCGCGCCGACGCTGCCCGGCGCGCACCGCGCGTCGTCCGCACCGGCGCCGGCTCTCGGCGGCGCCGACCCGGCGCACGCCGAGCGGCACTTCGTCGGCGCGCACACGTGGTGGCGCGCACCGCAGAGCCCGGCCGCGGCCAAGCGCTACCTGCACCGGCACAGGCCGACGGGCACGTCCGTCAGCACCGGTGAGACGACCGGCCGAAGCGGCGTTGCCGTCTGGTCGATCGAGTACGCGCGCAACGACACGGGCTACGCGTACCAGCCCCTGGTCGAAATCTCGCTCGTGCCGCTCGGCTCGGGGGTTGCGGTGCGGGTCGACGCCCACGCGCTCTGGCTGACCCCGAAGCCGGCCTCGGACACGGTGACCGGTGCCGAGTCGGCGAGCGTCACGCTGCACCGGCCGGCGGTGTCGGCACGGCACGGGCACCTCGGCCCGAAGGCTGCCGAGCACGTGGCGGCGCTCATCGACGGGCTGCACCTGTGGCCGCCGGTCGCGCTGCCCTGCCCGGCGTCGCTGCCGCACACGTCCGACGTCGTCGTCTTCACCACCCGGACGGGCACGGTGCGGGCGACGATCCGGCCGACCGGCTGCGCGACGGTCACGCTGGTCGTGCACGGCAGGAAGCAGCCGCCGCTGTTCGGCGGATCCGACGCGGACGCCGCGATCCTGCGCGCGCTGCACCTGCCTGCGGACTACGGCTACCCGATCCGATGATCTGTCGCCGGCTGCTGCCCGCGGCTACTGACTGCGGCTAGTGATCCGCCTACTGATCCGGCACCGACCCGCCTCCCCGAGGAGCTCCCGATGAAGATCCGCATCCTGCACGTCGCCGGAACACTCGCCGGCGTCGCGACCGCCGCCGTCGCCCTCGCCGCACCGGCGCTGTCGTCCACGCCGACCAAGCCCGCCGCCGACCACATCCGGCACGCCACCGGTGCGACGGTCGTCGTCTACCGGCACGCGCACGGCTCGGTGCGCAAGTCGGTCGGCGGCACGCTGTCCGCGGGACAGGCCCGCCGGCTCGCACACGTGATCAACACCGAGCCGCTGTTCCCGCGCGGCGCGTTCGCCTGCCCTCGCGGCCTGGTGCACACCTACGACGTGGTCCACTTCCGCACGAAGTCCGGACCGGTCAAGGCCCTGGTGAGCCCGACCGGTTGCCCGGTCGTGCGGTTGACCGTCGACGGCACGCAGCAGCCGGCGCTCGAGGGCGGCGGCACGGTGGACGCGATGATCCTGAAGGACCTCGGCCTGCCCAAGGACTACGGTCTGCAGGGCGGCTACGTCTGACGCGTCCCGCGACCGGTCAGTGCATCGCGCGGTAGATCGCGATGCCGCTCGCCAGGCCGTTGAAGCTCGCATGGACGAGCATGCCGGGCGTCAGCTTGTCGGTGAGCCGGACGAGCACGCAGTTCGTCATGCCGAGCACGCCGACGGTCGCGGCGAGCACGCCCGCGCCGAGCAGCGTGTGCACCTCGTAGGTGTGGCCCGCCGCGAACACCACCGACGACAGCACTGCGGCCGGCCAGAACGGCATGCGCGACATGAACGTGCGCAGCAGCAGGCCGCGGAACACCGTCTCCTCGACGATCGGTGCGATCACGACCGCGGTGAGCACGAGCAACACCGCCGACGCCACCGCGCGGGTGTCGTAGTGCAGGTTCTGGGACTGCTCGTTCGCCTTGCCGCCGGTGAGAACGATCGAGAGCGTCCCGATCGCGATCTCACCGGCGAACACGGTGCCGAGACCGGCCGCCACCCAACCGAGGTTGCGCCACGACGGCGCGCGCCAGCCGAACGCCGCATCCCACCCGCCGTAGCGCCGCGCGATGTCGCGACCGGCCCAGCCCACCGCGCCGGCGAGCAGCGCGTACAGCACGGTGTTCACCGCGATCGCCAGCGCCAGCTTGCCGGCGAACGACGTCGGCTTCACCACGGAGGTCACCGCGCTGCCGGCCACGATCAGCACGACGTAGGCGACCACCGGGGTGAGCCAGGGCCGCACACCCCAGGGCCGCGGATCGGACGCCCGCATGCGCGCCATCGCAGCATCCAGCGGCAGCACGCGCGGCACCGGCGCAGGGAACGGGTGGTAGCCGGGCGGCGGATACGGCGGCCACCCCTGGGTCACACGGCCCACGCTCTCACACGCCGCGCGGGTGACGACTCGTCCGACGCGCGACGCGCCTCATCGCGCTACCAGCCGGCGGCGGCATACTCGCACCGTTCGCGTCCCTCGAGATCGATCCGTCGTTCCGACGTCTGCCCCTGGAGGCGGTCATGCAGGTCCAGTTGCGCCACAACCCGTCGTTCACCGTCGCGCGCTGCGTGCTCGCCGGCGGCGAGCCGCTGCGGGTCGAGGGCGGCGCGATGATCGCCCACAGCGCGGGCGTCCAGCTCGAGGCGAAGGCGCAGGGCGGGCTGATGGCCGGCCTCAAGCGCAGCGTCCTCGGTGGCGGCTCGTTCTTCGTCACCACCTACACCGCCCCGCAGCAGGGCGGCTGGGTCGACGTCGCCGGTGTGCTGCCCGGTGACGTCGTCTCCATCGACGTCGTGCCCGACCGTCCCTTCTTCCTGCGCCGCGGGAGCTGGATCGCGAACTCCCACGGCGTGCAGATCGACACCCAGTGGGGCGGCATGGCGAACCTCTTCGGCGGCGAGGGCGGCTTCGGCTTCCGGGCGAGCGGCCAGGGCGAGGCGCTGGTCAGCGTCTACGGCGCCGTGGACATCATGGATCTGGAGCCCGGCGAGGTCGTCACGATCGACACCGGCCACGTGGTCGCCTACGACCTCGGCGTGCAGTTCCAGATGCGCCGCGCGGCGAGCGGCGCGATGCAGTCGCTGAAGTCCGGCGAGGGCTGGGTGTTCGACTTCACCGGACCCGGGCGGGTGCTGCTGCAGTCGCGCAACCCCGAGGCGCTGCAGCACTGGGTCGCCGAAGCGGCTCCCGGCCGCGAGCCGCGTGAGGGCATCAGCGGGCTCGGCGGTGGCATCGGCGGCCTGTTCAACTGATCCGGCAGGCCGCCCTTCGTTGATCTTGCGACAACGCCGGTGCCATAGCACCGCGGATGTCACGGTCACGCCGGCCGGTGCGACGCAGTCACGAATTGACGGCGGGTTTCGTCCTAGAGGTGTTCGGGATGCCACGGCATCCGGCACCGACAGTCGAAAGGCCCGAAAGTGGATACCGCCGTCTCGTTGAGCACCCGCCGGGGCAAGCTCGTCCTTGCCCTGCTGTGCAGCCTCGCGTTCCTCGACTTCGTCGACGCGTCCATCGTCAACATCGCGCTGCCCGACATGCGGCGCGCGCTGCACTTCTCCGTCCAGGACCTGCAGTGGGTCCCGAGCGGCTACCTGCTCACCTACGGCGGGTTCATGCTGCTCGGCGGCCGGCTCGCCGACCTGCTCGGCCGCCGCCGCGTCCTGGTCTGGGGAACGGTGCTGATCGGGATCGCCTCCCTGGTCGGCGGGCTCGCGCAGAACGCCGGGCTGCTCGTCGGGGCGCGACTGGCGCAGGGCGTCGGCGCGGCGCTGATGCTGCCAGCCGCGCTGTCGACGCTCACCACGACGTTCCGCGAGGACCACGACCGGCACAAGGCGCTCGGTGTCTGGGGCGGCGTTGCCGGCCTGTCGTCGGCGGTCGGCGTGCTGCTCGGCGGCGTGCTGACCGACGGCCCCGGCTGGCGCTGGGTCATGCTGGTCAACCCCGTCGCCGTCGTGCTCGTCCTGCCCGCGGTGTTCCGGCTGCTCGGTGACGACCGGCGCCGGCCGGGGCGCCGCCAGTTCGACCTGCTCGGCGCCACGCTGGCGACCGTCAGCATGCTGCTGCTCGTCTACGGGCTGGTGAAGGCGCCGGACGACGGCTGGGGGGACGCGCGGACGATCGGCGTCCTGACCGCGGCCGGCGTCCTGCTCGTCGCGTTCGTGATCGTCGAGCACCGCGGCCGCACGCCGCTGCTGCCACTGTCGATCTTCCGCATCCGCGGTATCGCCGCGGCCAACGTGACGCAGTTGATCGCCGCCACCGGCATCATCTCGATGTTCTACTTCCTCACGCTGTACATGCAGGGTGTCCTCGGGTACTCACCGCTCAAGACCGGGCTGTCCTACCTGCCGCTGACCTTCGTCGTCGGCATCGGCGCCGCGATCTCGTCCAACCTGCTCGGCCGCATCGGCAGCCGCCCGCTGATCATCACCGGCGCGCTCATCGCGTCCGGCGGCATTTTCTGGCTGTCGCGCATCCCGGTCGACGGCTCGTTCGTGTCCGACCTGCTGCCCGGCATGCTCGTCATGGCGCTCGGGCTCGGCATGGTCTTCGTGGCGGTTGTGTCCGCGGCCAACGCGGGCGTGCCCGCGCCGCAGGCCGGGCTCGCCGCGGCGCTGCTCAACGCGTTCCAGCAGGTGGGCGGGGCGCTGGGTCTCGCGGTCTTTTCGGCGATCGGCACCGCGCACACCAACCACCTGCTGCGCGACGGCAGCCCGGTGCCGCAGGCCATGACCGGCGGGTTCCGCTACGCGCTGCTCGCGGCGAGCATCGGCCTGTTCGCGGCGGCGCTGATCGGCTTGCGCACGAAGAACGCGCACAGCGACGCCGAATACGCCGAGACCGATGCCGACTACGTCGAACTCGAACCGGCTGTCGCTGCCACGACGCCGCAGCAAGAGGCGACGCAAGATCAGACGCAGAAGACGGCGCGGTGAGCCCGGAGGCGTCCCCGGCGTCGGCTCAGTACCAGCCGCCCTGGTTGTTCCACTGCGTCCAGGCGTTGCAGGGGTCGCCGTAGCGCTCGGCGATGTAGGCGAGGCCCCACTCGATCTGGGTCTTCGCGCTCGTGCGCCAGTCGCTGCCGTACGCGGCCATCTTGTCGCCCGGCACGGCCTGCGGGATCCCGTACGCACCGCTGGGGTTCGAGGCGTTCACGCGCCAGCCGCTCTCGTGGTTCCACAGCGTCACCAGGCAGCCGAACTGGTCCTCGCCCCAGCCGTGGGTCGACAGCAGCTGGCGGGCGATGTCCTGCGCGGAGCCGGGCGAGACGTTCGGGACGTCCGGCACGTTCGCCGTCGTCGCGGTGGTGGACGGCGGCTTCGTGCCGATCGCGATGATGCGCGGCTGCGGAGTGCGGACGGTCATCGTGCGCACCTTGGTGCGGCCGGCGACCTTGCCGTCGACGTAGACGATCGCGTACGTGGTCTGCGCGAGCCCGGCACGTCCGGCCTGGACGACCTTGGTGTGCCCGGCCGGTAGCGACGCGTCGTGCTGGTGACGGACCCGGAACGGGATCGTCCGGGTGGTCATCAACGTGCCGCGGGTGACCCGGGTGACCACCAGCGTCTCGCCGGGCGTCAGCTCGCCGGAGCGCGGCGCCGAGAGCCGGTCGCCGGGAGCGACCGAAATCGCGAGGTCGCGGAGCAGCTGCCCGACCGTCTCGTCGGTCGTGTGCACGGTCTGCGTCGTGCCGTCGTGCTCGATCGTCACCTGCTTGGGCGTGCGCACCGAGATGTCGGTCGGGCGCAGCGGCAGGCGGCGCGAGCGGGACACCGACGTGAAGTCCGCGGTGCTGAACCCGAGCTGCGACATCGCCGCGGCGACGGTCGGCGCGGTCGTCCAGACGTAGCTGGTGCTGCCGTCGACGTCCAGGTGCAGCAGCCGTCCGCGGCGGAACACGATCGTCTCGCCGTTGTGCACGGCCGAGGTCGGTCCGGGAGCCAGGATGTCGTGCGCCGAGTCGTGGTAACCCGCGGCCTGCAGGACGTCGCCGACCTCGGCGGCGGTGGTGTGGACGGTCCGCGCGTGCCCGTCCACGACGAGGGTGACGGTCTTGTCCGAGTGGTTCCAGGCGACGATGCCACCTACGACCCCGGCGATGACGGCTCCGTAGGTGCCGTATCGGAGGCTGCGGAGCAAGCGCCTCTCCTGTCGTCGGGGACGTCGCGCGGACGCCCTCCAACATCCGCGACCGTCCGTGCCTGGCTGACCGGTCACGGAACAATAACGGACCGATCACCAACCGGTACAGGTCAGCGCGCTCTGGAAACGATCAAGGGTTGCGCAAAACCGGACGAGCCCGGCACCGGAGGCAGCTCCGGGGCCGGGCTCGTGCCGTTCAGGCGGTCGGTGCGCTCAGAGGTAGCGACCGCAGACCGGCCACGGGCTGGAGCCGCGCGCGTCGTAGACCTTGGTCGCGATCGCGATCTGCTGCTCGCGGGTGGCCAGGTCGGCACGCGGCGCGTAGGCGCCACCGCCATTGGACAGCCACGTCCCGTAGTCGAACTGCAGGCCGCCGTAGAAGCCGTTGCCGGTGTTGTCGTGCCAGTTGCCGCTGGACTCGCAGTTCGCGACGGCGTCCCAGTCCAGCCCGCTGTTCGACACGTCGGGGACCGGCGCCTTCTTCGTGCCGACCTTCTCGATCTGCGTGCGCGGCGCGGCGAGGACGTCCTTGGTCAGCCGGCGCTTGTCGACCCGCTTGCCGTTGACGTAGACGACCTCGTAGGTCAGCAGTGCCTTGCCCCGCTTGCCGTCGCGCAGGACGTGCGTCTGACCCTGGTACATCGACTTGTCGTTGCGCTTGATGACCTTGTAGTCGACCGGCGCGTGCACCGAGGTGTAGCGGATCGTGACGCGCTTGACCACGACGTGCTGGCCCGGGACGACCGCGGCCGAGCGGCCCGGCTGGACCAGGTCGGTCGGGTTCAGGTGAACGCCGGTCTGCTCGAGCAGGTCGGCGACGGTCGGGGCAGTCGTGGTGACGGCGCGCGTCGAGCGGCCGACGGTGAGCAGGACCGTGCGCGGGCTGCGGACGACCAGCGAGGTCGCCTTGACCGGCAGGCGGGTCGAGCGCGAGACCGAGACGTAGTCGGACGTGCTGTAGCCGAGGTCGGCCAGCGCGGCCGAGACGGTCGGCGCGGTCGTCCAGACCTGGCGGTCCTGGCCGTCGACGTTCAGGTGGAGCAGGCGGCCGCGCTTGAGCACGACGGTCTCGCCGCTGTGCACGGCGGAGTCGGCCGCCGGGGCGACGAGGTCGTGCCGGTTCAGCGGGTAGCCGGCGGCGGCCAGGGCCCCGCCGACGTTCGCGGACGTGGTGTGGATCGTGGAGGTCTTGCCATCGACAACCAGCGTGATCGACTTGCTGTGGCCTGCCGTGAAGGCGACGGTGCCGCCAACTGCTCCGGCGAGTACGGCGGCGTACAGGCCGTACTTGATGCTGCGACGCATCCGGAGGATCTCCCATCGTCAGTCGCAGGTGGTGCTGCGCGTGCGGCGCTGGTTGCGCTCGGTCGGTCACGGCACGGTAACGAGAGTTCGGCGCGGCGGACAAACCAGCGACACGCCGCTTTGCCCGTTATGCACAGTTCCTCGGAGGGTCTTGTCGCAGGAACCGAGGCGTGCTCGGGCGCTTCGGATCGCGCGGCCGCGCCGTACAGGGGTTGTTCAGGAAAGCGCTGTGGCTACCAGGGTGTGGGGGCTGTGAGCGTTGCGGATCTCGTTGCAGGATCAACCGTCGAACGCCGGATGATCTTGCGGCGGCGCTGCGGGAAAGTTCGGGAACTTTTTTTCGTGAGCGACGCCACGCGACCGCAACACATCGGGCATTTCGGGTAGCGGACGCGTCGGCCCACGCCCTCAGCGGACGATGCCGAAGACCCGTTCGCCCGTTTCGTCCACCGCGGCGCACAGCTCGTCCACGCCCGCGCCCATCGCGTCCGCCAGACCGCGCACGGTGATCGGCAGCAGGCGAGGAGCGTTCGGCGTGCCGCGGTGCGGATGCGGGGTGAGGAACGGCGCGTCGGTCTCGACGAGGACGTGGTCCAGCGGCGTCACCGCGGCCGCCGCCCGCAGCGTGGGCGCGTTCTTGAACGTCACCACGCCAGGGAAGGAGAGGACGTACCCGGCGGCGACGCACTCGCGCGCCATCGCCTCGTCGCCCGAGAACGCGTGGAACACGACCTGCTCGGGCGCGCCCTCCTCGCGCAGGATGCGCAGGACGTCCGCGTGCGCGTCCCGGTCGTGGATCATCAGCGGCTTGCCGACCGCCTTGGCGAGCCCGATGTGCCGGCGGAAGTGCTCTTGCTGCGCCGCGGGCTCGGTGCGGTCCCAGTAGTAGTCCAGGCCGGTCTCGCCGACCGCGACCACGCGCGGATCGCGGGCGAGCTCCTCGAGCACGGCGTAGTCCGCGTCGCCCAGACCATCGATCTCGGTCGGGTGCACCGCGACCGCGGCGTACACGTCCGGGTGTCGCTGCGCGGCCGTCGCGCACCACCGGGACGAGGCGACGGTGTCGCCGACCGTGATCGCGGCGAAGACGCCGGCCCGGGCCGCGTCGGCCATCGTGGTGGCGACGAACTCGGCGCTCGGGTCGGCGCCCGCGCGCTGCGCGATGGCGTCGAGGTGGGTGTGGGCGTCGAAGACCGGGACGGCGAGCGGCTCGACCGTCCGCCCGTCCACCGTCATCCGGCGTCGGAGGTGAGGCGGGCGAGCTCCTCGTCGACCACGGACGGGTCGAGCTTGGTGAAGATCGGCGTGGGCGCCGCCATCGGCCGGCCGACCTCGATCGGGGTGGACGCCCAGGTCGCCGCGGTCTCGTAGTCCCCGGTCAGCACGTGGTAGCTCGGCGAGCCGGCGGCGGTCGCCTCGTCGACCTCGACCAGTTCCGGCATGCCGACCCAGCGGTCGGTGCCGCCGAGCGCGGCGTGCACCTTGGCCGACGACGACGGCAGGAACGGCGTCAGCATGGTCTTGGCGTCGTCGACGACCTGCAGCGCGACGTGCAGGACCGAGGCCATCCGGTCGGTGTCGGTCTTGGCGAGCTTCCACGGCTCCATGTCCGACAGGTACTTGTTCGCCGCCGAGACGACGTTCATCACCTCGGTGATCGCGGCCTTCTGCCGGGAGCGCGCGAGCAGGTCGCCGACCGTCCCGAACGCGGCCTTGGACGTGTTCAGCAGCTCGTGGTCGGCGTCGGTCAGCGTCCCTGGCGCGGGGATCGCGCCGAGGTTCTTCGCGGTCATCGAGATCGTCCGGTTCACCAGGTTGCCCCAGGTCGCGACGAGTTCCTCGTTGTTGCGGCGGACGAACTCCGACCAGGTGAAGTCGGTGTCCTGGTTCTCCGGGCCGGCGACGGCGAGGTAGTAGCGCAGCGCGTCCGCGTCGTAGCGCGACAGCATGTCGCCAACGTAGATGACGACGTTGCGCGAGGACGAGAACTTGCGCCCCTCCATCGTCAGGAACTCGCTCGACACCACTTCGTACGGGCGGTCGAGCGCGCCGAGCGAACCGGGCTCGCCGCCGCGCGCACCGAGCCCGGAGTAGCCGAACAGCATCGCCGGCCAGATCTCGGCGTGGAAGACGATGTTGTCCTTGCCCATGAAGTAGTAGCCGCGGGCGTCGTCACTCTGCCACCACGCACGCCAGGCGTCCGGCTCGCCGCGCATCGCCGCCCACTGGATCGACGCCGACAGGTAGCCGACGACCGCGTCGAACCAGACGTAGATCTTCTTGTCGTTGCGGTCGCGCCAGCCGTCGAGCGGCACCGGCACGCCCCACTCGAGGTCGCGGGTGATGGCGCGCGGCTTCAGGTCGTCCAACAGGTTCAGCGCGAACTTCTGCACGTTCGGGCGCCAGTGGTCCTGCGTGCGCAGCCACTGGGCGAGGACCTCGCCGAACGCGGCCAGGTCGAGGAAGAAGTGTTCGGTCTCGACGAACTTCGGCGTCTCGCCGTTGATCCGCGACACCGGGTTGATCAGGTCGATCGGGTCCAGCTGGTTGCCGCAGTTGTCGCACTGGTCGCCGCGTGCGCTGGGGTAGCCGCAGATCGGGCAGGTGCCCTCGATGTAGCGGTCGGGCAGGGTGCGTCCACTGGACGGGCTGATCGCGCCGAGCTGGGTCTTGCTGAAGATGTAGCCGTTCTTCAGCAGGCCCAGGAAGATCTCCTGCACGACCGCGTAGTGGTTCTGCGTCGTGGTGCGGGTGAACAGGTCGTAGGACAGGCCCAGCCCCTGCAGGTCCTTCGCGATCACCAGCGCGTTGCGGTCGGCGAGCTCGCGGGCGCTGACCCCCTCGGTGTCGGCCTGCACCTGGATCGGCGTGCCGTGCTCGTCCGTGCCGCTGACCATGAGCACGTTGTTGCCGGCCATCCGCTGGTAGCGGGAGAAGATGTCGGACGGGACACCGAAGCCGGCGACGTGGCCGATGTGGCGCGGACCGTTGGCGTAGGGCCACGCGACGGCCGTCAGGATGTGCTCATTCACGGTTGTTAACAGTAGTGATCGTCCAGTGGTCACTTACGCCCACGAGTGGTCAGTTGCAACTGACCACTGGACGCGAAAGTGACCACTGGTGGCGGGGTCAGCGTTTCGCGGCCACAACCGCGTCGAAGACGGCGCGCTTGGGGACGCCCCGCACGCGCGCGACCTCGGCGATCGCCTCCTTGCGCGCCTGCCCGGCCGCCTCGCGCTCGGCGACCTCGGCGGCGAGCTCCGCCGGCTCGGCCGTGCCCACCGGCTCGTCCGCACCGGAGACGACGAGCGTGATCTCGCCGCGGACCTCCCCGCCCGCCCATTCGGCCAGCTCGGCGAGCGTGCCGCGGCGGATCTCCTCGTAGGTCTTGGTCAGCTCGCGGCACACCGCGGCCGGCCGCTGCGGCCCGAACGCCTCGGCCAGGTCGGCGAGCGCGGCGGCCAACCGGTGCGGCGCCTCGAAGAACACCAGCGTGCGGCGCTCGCCGGCCAGGGCCGCCAGCGCGCGGCGCCGCTCCCCCGGCTTGCGCGGCAGGAAGCCCTCGAAGCAGAACCGGTCGACCGGCAGGCCCGACACCGCGAGGGCGGTCGTGACGGCGGACGGCCCGGGCAGCGCGGTGACGGCGATGCCCTCGGCGACGGCGGCGGCCACCAGCCGGTAGCCGGGATCGGACACCGACGGCATGCCCGCGTCGGTGACGACCAGGACGTCCTCGCCGCCGCGCAGCGCGTCGAGCAGCAGCGGCAGGCGGGCCGATTCGTTGCCCTCGAAGAACGACACCACCCGGCCGGTGTAGGTGACGCCGAGGTCCTGGCACAGCCGCTGCAGGCGGCGGGTGTCCTCGGCGGCGATCACCGGCGCGGACGCCAGCGCGTCGCGCAGCCGTGCCGACGCGTCGCCCGGCTGCCCGAGCGGCGCGCCCGCCAGGATCACCCGTCCGGTCGGCATGCCCGTCAACGTAGCCGCACAGGTGCCGCGCTTGCCCGGGCGCCCGGGCCCGTCCCCGTAGGATCGGCGCCGTGACGGCGACCGTCGAGGACGTGGTGCACCCCGCGCCACAGGACCCGTCCGCCGACGACGCGGCCCGCGACGACGCCGCCGACCACACCGCCGTCTCGGCGCCCCCGCGCCAGGCCCGTCCGATCCCGGCGGCGCTCGCCCCGTGGCACGATCCGCGGCCGTGGACGGGCTGGCTGACCCTGGCCGCCCTGACCGTCCTGTCGGCGCTGACCCGCTTCTGGTCGCTCGGCTTCCCGCACCAGAAGATCTTCGACGAGGCCTACTACCCGATCGAGGCGCAGGAGCTGCTCCGGTTCGGGTACGAGGACAACCGCGGGTACATGTTCATCGTCCATCCGCCGCTCGGGAAGTGGCTGATCGGCGTGGGCGAGTGGTGGCAGGGCGTCGTGTCGCACAACCACACGGCGCAGGGCTACCTCGACAACTCCCTCGGCTGGCGCACCGTCCCGGCGATCTTCGGCTGCCTCACCGTGATCATCGTGGCGCGCACCGCCCGGCGGTTGACGCGGTCGAACCTGTTCGGAGCTGTCGCCGGGCTGCTGATCGCGCTCGACGGGATGTCGCTCGTCCTGTCCCGCACAGCCTTGCTGGATGTGTTCCTCGAGTTCTTCGTGACCGCGGCCTTCGCCGCCCTGGTGATCGACCGCGACAAGATGCGAGCGCGCCTCGCCGGACTGATCGCCGACGGCGCCGACCTCAGCGGTGGCGTGCCGAGCCTCGGGCCGCGCCCGTGGCGGCTGCTCGCCGGCGTGCTGTGGGGCCTGGCCTGTGCGGTGAAGTGGACGGCACTGTCGTTCTTCGTCCTGTTCGTGATCCTGAGCTGGGTCTGGGACCGCAACGCGTTCCGGGCGGCCGGCGTGCGGCGGACGTGGCGGGCCACCGGGCGGCGCTCGTTCCTGCCCGGGCTCGGCTCGCTCGTGCTCGCGCCGATCGGCGCCTATCTGATGACCTACCTCGGCTGGTTCGCCGGCGAGAACGGCTACTGGCGGCACTGGGCGGACGCCCACAGCGCGTCGACCCATCTGCACAAGTTCGGCATCAGCATCCCGTGGACGTGGGCCTGGGTGCCGGCACCGATCCGCTCACTCGGCGCGTACACGCTGCAGGCCTACGACTTCCACGAAGGACTCGACAGCGGGCACGTCTACCAGTCGAGCCCGTGGAGCTGGCTCGTCCTCGGCCGTCCGGTCGACTTCTACTACGACAGCGCCAGCACGCAGTGCGGATCGTCCTCGTGCTCGCGCGAGATCCTGCTGCTCGGCACTCCCCTGCTGTGGTGGGCGATCGTGCCGATGCTGCTGTGGCTCGCCTGGCACTGGTTCAGCACGCACGACTGGCGCGCGGGCGCGATCTGGGTCGCGTTCGCCGCCGGCTGGCTGGTGTGGTTCCAGGACCTGAAGCGGACGATGTTCCTGTTCTACATGGCGCCGCTGATGCCGTTCCTGATCTACGGGATCACGCTCGCACTCGGCACGATGCTGGGCCCGGCGCTGCGCCGGACGGGCGACCGGTTCCGCGATCACCGGGCATGGGTGCGGCGCCGTCTGGGCGTCGCCGGGCTGTCGGTCTTCCTCGCGCTCGTCGTCGTCGACTTCGCCTGGATGTGGCCGATCTTCACCGGCGCGCTGCGCACCTACGCGCAGTGGCACGCGCATATGTGGCTGACCTCGTGGGTATAGCCCGACCATGAGCATCGCCGCCAAGCTGCGCCGCGCCCCGCTCCGGGCCACGACCGGCGCCTTCATCCTGAACTCCGGACTGTCGAAGTTCGAGGCCGACGACGAGACGGCGAAGACGCTGCACTCGCTGGCGTCCGGGACGTACCCGTTCCTGGCGAAGGTGCCACCGAAGGTGTTCGTGAAGGCGCTCGCCGCGGGCGAGGTCGCGCTGGGCGGGGCCCTGCTGCTGCCGATCATCCCGGCCGGCGTCGCGGGCCTCGGGCTGACCGGCTTCTCGAGCGGCCTGCTCGGCATCTACTGGAAGACGCCCGGCATGCACTCCGAGGGCCTGCCCCGGCCGACGATGCAGGGCACGCCGATCGCCAAGGACTTCTGGATGTTCGGCGTCGGTACGTCCCTCGTGGTCGACGCGCTGCTGACCGAGTCCCGCGCGACCGGCATCGAGGCGCGGGCGAACGCGAGGGCCGCCGTGAAGGCCGAGGCCAAGGCCGCGCGCAGAGCCGCGAAGCGGTCGGCCCGTGCCGCCCGGCGGCACGCCGCGCACGTCCTGCCCTCCTGAGCGCGTCCCGCTCAGTACGAGACCGGGCGGCGGGCGTACAGCCGGGCCTTGAGTTCGTCGAGCGCGATCGACAGCGCGATCACCACCGCGACCACGACACCGAGCGAGCCGATCGTGTCGGTCGCGTAGTGGTAGTAGTTGCCGACCAGCCCGATGGCGGCGAGGACGAGCACGGCGGCGACGCCGACGAGGCCCGCGATCTTGGCGGTGAGCGGCCAGCTGCTGCGCAGCAGGAGCAGTCCGAGGATCGCCATGAACGTCCCGATCCCCGACTCGTGCCCGCTCGGGTAGGTCAGCGAGTGGACGTGCGCGAGCGCGTCGTACTCGCCGTTGGTGCGGTCGACGACCGGCTTGAGCACGATCTCGATGACGAAGACCGACACCAGCGGAGCGAGGACGGCAAGCGCCAGGACGTCCCACCGGCGTAGCAGTGCCGCGCAGATCGCGAGCGCGACGAACAGGCCGATGACGAGCCCGGGCTCGCTGCTGCGCAGCGCGATCGTCACGAACCGCACGCTGCGGTCGGCGATCCAGTTGTCGACGCCGCTGTCGAAGGCGGTCGGCCGGGACTGGCCGTGGAACCAGACGCCGAGCGCGAGGACGGCCGCCACGCAGACGCCGAACACCGACCAGGCGAGCGGCCGGCGCGCCGCGGGGATCAGCGGATCCAGCGGCGGCACGTAGCGGCGGGGCACGGTATCGAGCCTAAAAGACGTGGGGCCCGCACCTTGCCGGTGCGGGCCCCACGGTGGAGCTGGAGTGCTACTAGCTCAGCTACCTCGAGTCGATCAGAGCGATCAGAAGTTGAGGTAGGTGTAGACGCTGGTCGCCGACTGCAGGGTGGCGTTCGCGCCGGTGCCGACCGTGACCTCGACCGGGCCGCTGTTGGCACCCGTGGTGTTCGGGTCGTCGATGGCCGGAACGGTGATCGTCAGCTTGGTCGCGCTGACGACGGTCACGTTGGAGGACGCGATCGTCTGGTCGCCGAACTGGACGGACGGCGCCGAGGCCGAGCTCCAGCTGGTGCCGACGCCGGTGATCGTCAGCGTGCCGCCGCCGCTCGCCGGGCCGCTGGTCGACGACAGCGAGATCGTCGCACCGCCCACGGTGAAGGCGTTGATGTCGGCGTTGGTGAAGCTGACGGTGACACCCGCGCTGGTGACCGAGAGGGTGGGGTTGGCGCCCACGCCCGACGGAACCTTGGCGGTGAAGTAGTCGCCACCGGTGTGCATGACGACGCTGGTGAGCGACTTGCCGCCGAGCGTGGCCGAGAGCGGCAGCTTGTTGGCGGTGTCGTTCTGGAACGGGGTCGAGCCCGAGTACACGCGGATCGTGCCGCCGGCGGACGGCAGCGAGACGGCCTGCTGCGCGTACGGCAGACCCGAGGTCGCGTCGGTCATGACGGCGTTCTGGTCGTTGGTGCCGTCGCTGTCGCTGTCCAGCGTGCGCAGGGTCGGCGGGTCGACGAACTTGAACGCGCCGGCCGCGGAGGTGACGGCGGGGTCGCCGGCAGCGTCGGTCAGCGTCACAACGCCGGTGCCGGCGTCGCAGTCGTTGGTGGTGGTCTTGATGACCAGGGTGGTCGGGCTCGCGACGATGTAGATCGGCGTGCCACAGTCGGTGCCACCGCTGGAGAGCGCGACGCCACTGCCGTCGGTCGGGAAGTCCGACTCGTCGAAGCCGGTGCCGGTCACCGTGATGACGGTGTTCTTCATGTCCGACGCGAGAATGGTCGGGGCAACCTTGGTGATCGTGAACGGCGCGGTGCCCGTCGCGTTCGCGGCACCCGCGGTGGCGATGACGGCACCGCCGACGGCGGCGACCGCCGCGAGGCCGGCGACCATGCGCCGACGGGTGGTGGGTCGGATGACCATGGGGGAATCTCCTCCGTGTAGATGAGGGCCAGGGAGCCCTGAACCCTCCGTCCGTGGAGGGCCTCGGACGTGTCATCGACCCCGGTAGGCACAAGCTGAGGAAATGACCCGACCTTTTCCGTCGCATATCGCTCACCCGCCGCCGGCTACCCGGGAAGCCGGCGGGGCGATAGGGTCGCGGAGCGCGTCGGCGAAGGAAGCTGGTGCAAATCCAGCACGGTCGCGCCACTGTGAGCCGGGAGATCCGGCGAGTCAGACACTGCGCCGACGCGATGCCCATCCAGAACGAGGGACGCACGATCCCCGAAGGAGGCTCGCCATGAGCGCTGTTGTCGCACCGTCGACACCCACCACCACGTCCGCCGTGCCCAGCATGAAGCCCGCGCCGACCCTGTCGCCGCGCCCGCTGTCGAACGGTCGGGTCGCCTGGCTGATCATCGGCACGATCGTCGCCGCGGTGGCTGCCTACTACTTCATCGGCATCGACGAGGGCATGACCTCGCTGTTCGGCAGGACGATGGTGGTGCACGAGTGGGTGCACGACGCGCGCCACCTGCTCGGCTTCCCCTGCCACTGACCGCCCGGTGGCAGCCCCCATGGAACTCCGCGTCATCGGGCGCGGAGCGCTCGCCGGTGTCCTGACCGGCATCGTCGCCTTCGTCTTCGCTCGGATCTGGGCCGAACCGCAGATCAACAAGGCGATCGCGTACGAGACCGGCCGGGACCACTGGCTCGCCAGGCTGGATAAGGCAGCCGGACGCCCCGTCACGCCGGACGGGCCGGAGATCTTCAGCCGGCACGTCCAGTCGACGGCCGGCCTGGCGACCGGCGTGATCGGGTTCTCGACCGCGATGGGCGCGCTCGTCGCCGTCGTCTACCTGGTGCTGCACGGCCGGTTCTCCGTCCGGCCGCGCACGCTGGCGCTCCTAGTCGCCGGCTTCGGGTTCCTCGGCGTGTACGCGATGCCGTTCGTGAAGTACCCGGCCAACCCGCCGGCGATCGGGCACTCGTTCACGGTCGCTACCCGCTCGGCGCTGTACCTGACGCTGGTGATCTCGTCGCTGGTGCTGCTCGGCCTCGGCGCGTTCCTCGGCCGCCGGCTGCAGCCCCGGTTCGGGGCGTTCCGCGCGACGCTGCTGGCGGCCGCGGCCGTCCTGGTCGTGTTCTCGGTCCTGATCGGTGTGCTGCCGTCGCTCGGCGACCTGCACGCCAACGTCGTCCACGCGAACCAGTTCGGCTACGCGCGCGCGTCCACCGAGACACCGCAGCCGATCACGGACCTGCAGGGGCGGCTCGTCTATCCCGGCTTCCCGGCGGACGTGCTGTGGAAGTTCCGCTGGTACTCGCTGCTCGACCAGCTGCTGATCTGGACGGGCATCGGGCTGGTCTTCTCGGCGCTGCTCGAGCGGGTCATCGGCCGCGCGCCCGGGCTGACCGTCCAGCAGGTGTTGGACGGCGGCGAGTCGGCGGCGGTCTGAGCAAGACTGGACGCATGACGTCGGCGCCCGCACCCGACCTGTCGGTGCTGGGGCCGTTCTACACGTCCGATACCCACGCCCCCGGCACGGTCGCGGTACCGCCGTGGCGTCCGCTCGCCGAGTTGGTGACGTCGCCGGACGTGCTGCGCGATCGCGTCGTGCGAGTGCGTGCGGGCTTGGGTCGGCTCGGTGGTCTCGCGCCGGAGGAGATCCCGTGGCGGGTGGCCGCGTCCGTCGCGCACATGGGCGTGGTGGCGCGGCTGCTGGCGCCCGCTGTCACCGCGGCGGTGTTCGGCCTGCCGCTGGACGTCGACGAGCTCGCGGACGTGCACTGGCAGGACGTGATCGGCGGGCCGTTCCCGCTGTCGTTCGCGCGCACCCGTCCCGTCCGGCTGGACGTGCTGGTGTCCGGGCCGCTCGCGGCGCTGACGTCCGCCGTCGCCGATACGGGCGGGGTGTCGACGCGGGTGCTGTGGGGCAACGTGGCATCCGGGCTGAACAGCGCGCTGCTGCAGCTGGCCCGGCGTTGGCCGGAGCGTGCGCCGGCCGCGTTCGCGCTCGGGGCGTCGGTGCTGGCGCTTCCCCAGTTCGGCGGCGAGGACGGCGTGCTGGGGCGCGGGTTCCGGCGGCGCAGCTGCTGTCTGATCTACCGGGCGTCGCCGACCGCGCCCGTCCGGGCGGTGTGCGGCGACTGCGTGCTCCGGGCCTTTGCCTGAGGTCTCCGCGTCCCGTCCATGCGAGCGTCCCGTTCATGCGAGCGTCCCGTTCATGCGAGGGCGTCCCGCCGAGTCCGGGAGGGTGTGGACTCGACGGGACGCCGCGAGCCACCTTACTTATGCATTTATGGCGCTGCGACTCGGTGCGGGGGTCGTGTGCCGAGGGTCGCACCGGCCCCGTCCAGCGCCGTGATCATGATGCGGAGCCGGTGCCGGAACACCGGAAATGTCGCAAGATCAACAGGAACTAGCCGCCCTCGCGAAGCCGGGCGACCGCATCCGCCACCCCGTCGGGCAGGCTGACGATCTTGGTGCGGCTGGTGGCGCCGCTGACCAGTTGCACGTCACGCGTGCGCAGGTCGAGCGCGGCGGCGAGAGCGGCAAGCGCGGCCGCGGTCGCCTTGCCGTCGACCGCGCGCTCACGGACCCGGACGACCAGCGCGTCGCCGTGACTACCGCCGACGCCCGGCTTCGCGGAACCGGGCCGGACGTGGATCGCGATGCGGATCATGCGCGCCTGCATTCAGCGCTCCGACAGTGGGTGGAGCTGAGGGGATTCGAACCCCTGACCCCCTCGATGCGAACGAGGTGCGCTACCAACTGCGCTACAGCCCCGAGCCGTCCGGCAGAGCCGTTCGGATCGTCGTTCAGGATAACAGTCGCGCGAGGTCGTGATTACGACGCCCGGCGCTGCTCCGCGACCTCGGCCATCTCCTCGGTGTAGAGGCCGGTGAGGTCGATCGTATCCATGCTGTGCAGGTCCAGGTCGTCGTCGTCGATGCGCACGACGTCCTGCGGCAGCTCCTCGAAGTACGCGACGTTCTCGGTGACGTCCACACCATCGGTCGCGCTGCGGCGCTGCTCGGCACGCACCTGGCGGTTGTAGCGCCGCTCCCGGTCGCGGACGGCCTGGCTGCGCAGGAAGTAGAAGTAGCCGGCGAGCGACAGCGTGAACGCGATGCCAGGCAGCCAGAGCAGACCACCGACGGCGATCGCGAGCACCAGGAACACGATCGTCCCGGTGATCAGCGTGCCGAGCGAGCGGCGGCGCCGGCGCATCATCTGCGCGCGCGCCTCGGACATCTCCGCGCGGTCGACGGGGTACATCAGCGCCTCCTGGGCAACGGGCACGGGCCGGCGGGTGCGCGCCGACGGCGACTCGATCGGTGGCGGCACGGTCGCGGACCGCTCGCCGGGGACGTAGACCTCAGCGCCCATCGCTACTGCGTCGCGGCGGCCCAGGGCGCGCATCGCGCTCCCGAACCCGGTCACCGACCGCTCGTGCCTGCGCTCGTCGCTGCGCCGCACGACCATCGGGACGACCACGATCAGCCAGAGGACTGCAAGCACGGAGACGGTCACCACGGGGGACAGACCCACTTCGCACCTCCAGTCACACCAGTCACACGCTCGAGGGCAAACGGTAGCCAGCCCGGGCGGGCTGGGCCGGAACGTTCGTCGGCGTGTCGGTGCCTTGACCAGAGGTTGAGACTGTGTCGAGACCGAAAGTCAACGCCGGTCCGACCGCCAGTCCGGGACGGGCGGCAACGCGGCGAGCCGGCTCAGCATCGTCCCGCCGTGCAGTTCCTCGACCGTGATCGCGAACGCGACGTGGTCCCGCCACGCGCCGCTGATGTCGAGGTAGCGCTCGTAGTAGCCCTCGCGGCGGATGCCCAGTTTCTCGACGACGCGCAGGCTGGCTGTGTTCTCGGGCCGGATGTCGATCTCGACGCGGTGCAGCCCGGCACCGGTGAAGCAGTGGTCGATCACCAGCGCGAGCGCGGTCGGTGTGATGCCGCGCCCCGCGACCGCGCCGTCCACCCAGTAGCCGACGGTGCACGAGCGCTGCACGCCGTGCACGACGTTGGAGACGTTGAGCTGCCCGCACAGCCGCCCCCCGTAGAGGATCATGAACGGCAGCATCGTCCCGGCTCGCGCGGCCTTGCGCAGCGCGGAGTTGAGCTGCGGCCAGGCCCCGGACGCGTTGCGCTCGGCCCACGAGAACGGCGAGGTCGGCTCCCACTGCGCCAGCCACTGCTCGTTGCGCAGCCGGATCTCGCTCCAAACATGGGCGTCGCGCAGGCGCGGCGGGCGCAGCGTCACCGGACCTGCCGACAGCTCCGCCGGCCAGCCCGGGTGACTCCCCATCATCGGATCATCCCCCCGAACCGGGCGGCGCGCCGCGTCAACGGTTGGCGAGCAGCAGCGGGATCACCGTGACCCGCGAGCCCGCCACCACCTCGGTCATCTCTTCGTCGATCACGATCAGGCAGTTGGACGACGCCATCGACGCGACCAGGTGCGAGCCCGTCCCCCCGCTCAAGGACACGCTGTAGCCGCCACTCGCCTCGCGGTGCAGCACACCGCGGCGGTACTGGCGCATGCCGGCCGGGCTGTCCATCCGCTCCAGCGCGACGGCCTGGACGGTCGCGCGGTGCAGGCCGCGCTTGCCGAGCAGCTTGCGGATCGCCGGGCGGACGAACGCCTCGAAGGACACCAGCGCGCTGACCGGGTTGCCGGGCAGGCAGAAGATCGGGACGCGGTCGCCGAGGTGGCCGAACCCCTGCGGCTTGCCCGGGCTCATCGCGACCTGGGCGAAGTCGACCGTCCCGAGTTCGCTCAGCGCCTGCTTGACCACGTCGAACGCACCCTGCGAGACGCCGCCGGTCGTGACGATGATGTCGGCGCGCAGCAGCTGGGTCTCGAGGACGTCCAGCAGCGCCGAGTGGTCGTCGGCGACGATGCCGTAGCGGCGCGCGTCGGCGCCGGCGTCGCGGGCGGACGCGGTGAGCAGGTAGGAGTTCGCGTCGGTCACCTCGCCGAACTGCGGCCGCGCGCCGACGTCGATCAGCTCGCTACCGGTGCTGATGACGAGCACGCGCGGACGGGGACGGACGAGCACGCGGTCGCGCCCGAGCGCCGCGAGCAGCGCGATCTGCTGCGGGCCGAGGGCGGCGCCGGCTCCGAGCGCGGGCGCGCCGGCGGCGATGTCCTCACCGGCCCGGCGGATGTCCTCACCCGAACGGACGGGCCGGCGGATCGCGACCCGCGCGACGCCGCGGTCGGTCTCCTCGAGCCGGACGACCGCGTCGGCACCGGCCGGGATCGGCGCACCGGTCATGATGCGCATCGCGAGACCCGGGCCCATGCCCGAGCGCGAGCGGGCGCCGGCGGCCACGTCGCCGATCACCGGCAGCACGACCGGTTGCTCGGGGCTCGCGTGGCGGACGTCCACCGCGCGCACGGCGTAGCCGTCCATCGCGGAGTTGTCGTAGCCCGGCAGCGGGACGTCCGCGCGGACGTTCTCGGCGAGCAGCAGGCCCTGGGCGTCCAGCAGCGTCAGCTCGATCGGGTCGATCGTGCCGATGCCGGCGAGCACGAAGGCGAGGTGCTCGTCGACCGTCCGCAACCGGTTCGCGTCAGGTCGCACGCGCGGGTCCCCCTCGAAGTGCTACTCGGTCGTACTCGTGCCGCGGTCGGTCCCGGTCAGGACGACTGGGAGACATACTCCCCCAGCCAGGCCGTGAAATCGCCGCCGATCGCGGGGTGTCGGGCCGCGAGCTGAACCACTGCCTTGACGTACTCGAGGGGATCGCCGGTGTCGTAGCGCCGCCCGCGGAACACGACGCCGTGGACGGGCACGCCCTCACCGGCCAGCCGCTTCATCGCGTCGGTGATCTGGATTTCGCCGCCCCGGCCGGGCTCGGTGGCCTCGATCGCCGCGAAGATCTCGTTCGGCACGACGTAGCGGCCGATGATCGCGAGCGTGCTCGGCGCCTCGTCGGCGGGCGGCTTCTCGACCAGGTCGACGACCTGGACGACCTCGGCGTCCGGGTCGCTGTCGTCGGTCAGCGACACGCAGCCGTACTTGCTGATCTCGGCCGGGCCGACGTCGATCAGCCCGATCACGATGCCGCCGTGCTCGGCGTAGACGTCCAGCATCGTCCGCAGCAGGTGGTCGCGGTCGTCGATGATGTCGTCGGGCAGCAGCACCGCGATCGCCTCGCCGTCGGCGAAGTCCTTGCCGTGGCCGATCGCGTGGCCGAGGCCCTTCGGCTCGTCCTGGTCGACCGTCGAGACGTTCGCGAGCTCGGACGCGTGGCGCACCTGCTGCAGCAGCTCGGTCTTGCCGGACTCCTCCAGCGCCGCCTCGAGCTCCGGCGCCGGGGACAGGTAGTCCATCAGCGCGCCCTTGTCGGGGCTGACGACGAGCAGGACGTCGGTGATGCCGTGGTCGGCCGCCTCGGAGATCACGTATTCGAGTGCCGGGGTGGTGACCAGCGGCGCGAGTTCCTTGGGGACGGCCTTCGTGAACGGCAGGAAACGCGTGCCTCGGCCGGCGGCCGGGATGAGCGCCTTGCTGACGCGGCGGGTCGACATCGTCCGAGCGTATCGACCGTGCCGTGCGACGTGCTCGTCCGCTCGCTCGGACGTCACACTCTTCCCGTGGACGCATCGGACGACGCCGCCAAGGCCTCGCTGCGTGCGTCGCTCGGCGCTGCGCGGCGGGCGCGGACGGACGCGGCGATCGAGGCCGCGCGCGCGGCGGTGCGCGACGTGGTGCTGGCGCAGGTGTCGGCGCGCGGGGCGCGGCGGGTCGCCGGGTACGTCCCGCTGCGGACCGAGCCGGGCTCGGTCGAGCTGCTGGATGCCCTGGTGGCGGCGGGCGTCGAGACGCTGGTGCCGTTGACGCTGCCGGACCGGTCGCTCGACTGGGTGCGCTGGCCGGCGCCGGTCGGTGCAGCGGCTGCTGCCGATGGGGTGCCCGGACTCGGAGTGGACGCGATCGCCGGCGTGGACGTCGTGGTCGTCCCGGCGCTGGCGGTGGCCGCGGACGGGACGCGGCTGGGCCGGGGTGGCGGGTCGTACGACCGGGCG
>Ga0164242_10002156_pt1 | contig 22911 bp, 24 predicted proteins | sample OricomgcompostMG_FD_108783 | JGI IMG/M metagenome (GOLD analysis project Ga0164242, IMG submission 108783) | Miracle-Growth compost microbial communities from Emeryville, California, USA - Original compost - Miracle growth compost (MG) ... | reverse complement strand
TCCTGCACACCCTGGTTTTTAGGATCGGCCCAGGGGTTTCCAGTTGTGGTCGAGGAGGGCTGAGCTTACCTTCGGCGTTGGATCCGCCCCCAATGGCCGCCATTGGTCCTTTTGCGGCAGTCCCTGGCCCTGTGCCCCTCTAGCCTCGGTCGGCTTGACGAGATGAATGACGTTGCACCGTGGAGGGTGCTGGCCATCGCAACTGTCCGCACCTGCTGCTATCGTTCCTATTGTTGGGTTCCCGCGTCACACCCCGGGCCTAGAACGATGTCACCATGATCCTCCACGATATGGGGCTGACGCCGAAACATTTTTGTGCCAACTCCCCACCACCGTGCAATTCTTCGTCGTCAACCTCGTCCCGTTCAACCTTGACTTACCGTGTCCTGCATCATATCCTACGGCCTCCTCTGCTTCAATCTGATGCTGCGTGTTGTCTTCCAACTATCCCGGACCGTTCTGAAGTCAATACCGACCGAGCTCACACCCCGCTGGTGACCGAAGTCGCACCTCGCAGTGCAATGCGACATTCCCGTTCGACTGCCTGACCGGCACCTGTCTCGCAGGCCGGTCGATATACCCATTTGCTTGTTTTTTTGTCTTTTTTTTCTGCCGCTGTTTCTGTTTCGTGTACCACAAGATACCCTTTTATTTTTATTTTTCCCGGAATTGCAAATGGCCGACTCGTCGAGGGTGGTACTTCCCCGCATCGATACGAACTCATGGCTGCTCCCCGAGGACGAGTCGATGGAGGGGCGATTGGTCTCGATGGTCGCAGAGATCCTCGGCCTGGAAAGGAGCAGCGTGCAGTTACTTGACTCTTTTATAGACCTAGGAGGGGACGAGGAGCGCGCCGCGGCACTCTGGAAGGCGTGCAGGGACATTGGTGTCGCAATCACAACCAAGGACATCCTCGAATGCCACACCCTCGCCGAGCTCCAAACCTGCAGCAGACCTTGCGCGCAGCAGCCCCCATGCCCCGAGCCTGTCGAGTCCGTCATGATTGCCCCCCTCGAGCTCCACAAAGCCAGCCGCTTGGCCGTCGAAGACCACCCGAGCTGGCATTCCCGACATTCGAGCCGATCGAGCGCCGGGAGCAACCCCCCGCAGCTGACGACAGAGGTCGAGGAGATGCTGGGCGCACACAAGCTCGTGTCGAGGATAATAACGATGAAACCGAAGGCCGGTTTGCTCGAGGGCAAGCTCGTGGCATTTTTGACGCTTACCTACCACGCGCCGCCGCCGGCACCCGATACCGAGGACAGCGTCCACCTGATCTCGCAGTCGCAGATGTTTTTCGCCGGAACACAGATCGCAACGCTGCAGAGGGCACTGCGGGATTCGCAGAAGTCTGACCTCATCCCCGAGGCCTGGGCCGTGTTGGATGAGATGCCTCTCACCGAGGCGGGCGACATCGACCGGAGGTGTTTGCGTACCTGGGCTCAGAATATGAACGAGGAAACGTTCCGCCGTATCATGAGTCTAGACACCAACGAGACCCTCCAACAACCAGCGACACATATGGAGAAATCTCTCCAGAGGCTGGTCGGCAACGTCCTGCAAGTGCCCCGAGAACAAATTGGAGTCAACTTTTCATTTAGTCGTCTCGGTGGCGACGAGACGTCGGCGATGGAGCTGGTTGCGCTGTGCAGGCACGAGTCGATCCACCTCGACGCGAAAGAAGTGCTTCAGGACATCAGGTTAGCGGACCTAGCGGCACTTGGCTACCAACGGGGCAGTATGGCACATACGTGGGATGACGATAGGCCGGACTGCTTTGACCTGTCGCCGATGCAACAGTTGTACGTCCGGACCAACATGGGCGGGGATGCACGGCGCAGGGCCTCGGGGAATGGAAGCTACCGGTTCAACCAAAGCTTTCTTCTTCGACTAAAGAAGCATTTCTTGCTCGAGGACATCTTGGCCGCGGTCGAAGCTGTAGTTGGGCACCACTCCATGCTCAGGTCTCGGTTCACGCTTGAAACCGGCAACTGGTCACAAAAGATATTTCCCGACGTCCCGGGCTCTTATGCTTTCAACTATCATTCGGTTTTCTCCGATCACGACGTTGAGACCGTGATTGAAAGGACCCAAGCAAGCATAAACGTTGAGAGCGGCCCGGTATTTGCGGTGGATTACTTCCAAACGGAAGACGGGCAGCAGCTGATCTATCTAGCCGCCCATCATCTGGTCGTTGACCTTCCGTCCTGGCGCGTCATCATTCACGACTTTGACGAACTTCTCGACCACGGAAACCTGTCATCTCAGCGTTCGATGTCGTTCCAGAGATGGATCGAGCTGCAGAAATCGAGCTTGAAGGGGCGGGGTGCTGGGGGGATGCCGCCAATCTCGGGGGGACATTCCTCCGACTATGGGTACTGGGGGCTGAGGGACCAACCCAACACCTATGGCGATGCCCTCGAAGCGAGCTTTTCCTTGACCCCGGAAGCTACGTCAACACTCGAACACTCCTGCAATCAGGTCCTTGGAACCGAATCCGTCGAGATCTACCTAGCAGCTCTCCTGCTTTCGTTCGCGCAGACTTTCCACGGACGACCGGTACCTATCGTGTGGAACCAAGAGCATGGACGCGAGACCTGGAGCCCAGACATTGACATATCGGAGACAGTGGGATGGTTCACATCTTTATGCCCGATCGTGCAAAGGGTGCGGCCCTCTGACGATATCGTAGGAGTCCTTCGCCGCCTGAAGGATGGCCGCCGGGCCATCCCAGGCCGTGGGTCTCACTTCTTTGCGTCGCAATTCTACAAGGCTAGCGGGCCCGGTACTTTCTCGCCAAATAACCCGTTCGAAATTGTATATAGCTATGCCGGTTCCATTCAGGGTCTGGAAAGGAAAAATGGCGTCCTCGAACAACTTCCCATCCCTGGCAGGAATTCGGCCTCAAACACGGCCGATATTGGACCTGGAGTCGGACGAATCGCCGTGTTTGAGGTTAGCACGATCGTGGACGATGGAGCCGCAAGGATCAAGTTCCTCTACAATCGCAAGTCGAATCTCCAAGATCGGATCGCGGCATGGATCTCCAACTTCGAGCACCTCCTCCTCGACGCCGTTAGTAGGCTCAAGTACCACGCCCACGAGCTTACTATGGCAGATATTCCGCATCTAGATGTGACCTACGATGGCCTTGCGAGGCTAAACAAGCATTGTCAGTCAAAACTCGGTGTCGCCAGCATTCGAGACATCGAAGCCGTCTACCCCGTTACCGCAACCCAGCAAAGTATCCTCATGAAGCAGGCGCAAGACTCGGACGCCTGCTTCATCCACACCATCCACGAATTTGCGTGCCGGACCGGGGCGTCGATTGATACCGCGCGACTCTGCGACGCCTGGCAACTCGTATCCACGCGACACGCAGCTCTGCGTACGGTGTTCGCCGACAGCGTGACCCGCACGGGATTGTATGACCAGATCATTTTGCGAAAGATAACACCAGATATGCTCTTTATCGATGCCGTCCCGCCAGATGACCCGGTCGACGAATTGAACAGCCTCCCGAACATTAGAACGGACGACAATAAACCGCCGCACCGGCTTACTGTCTGCAGGACCCCTACCAGGACGCTGGTCAAGCTTGACATCAATGCTGCGATTTGCGATGTATGCTATAGAACTCCCCCGCCCCTTTTAAGATTCCCTTGCCCTGACAGTGAAAATAGGCTGCGAGCGTGCAAATCGTCATCAACGACCTCTGGCGGATCTACGTGACGCCGGGGACAGTTCCTGACGCCGTACAGTTCCAGCACTCTGACTACCTTGAATTTCTAAAGACGGCCAGACAAGTCGATAGCCTAGCGTTCTGGCAAAAGCAGCTTCAAGATACCCGCCCATGCTTCTTTCCCAGCCTCGGTGCTCTTAAACGGGACCAAAAGCGGGCGAACTCACATCTTGAGCTTGAAATTTCCACCGAGCATCTCGCTACCTTCTCGGACGAACAGAAGATTTCAGTAGAGGCAGTGATGCGACTTGCATGGGGCATCGTCCTTCGATCATTCACCGGAATGAGCGACCTCTGCTTCGGCTGGCAATCGACTGGGCGTGATGATTTGGTGACTGGGTCGCCGCAGGCGGTGGGATCACTCGCCAACATCATCGCGTGCACCATGAGCCTCTCCCCAGATGACGTTGTCATCAGCACACTTGATAGTGTTGATAAGCAGCTGGGATCTACCTCAGTCCACCAATACGTCACTATCCCCGAGGTACAGCGTGCCCTAGGCCTGAAAGGGAACGCGCGACTCTTCAACTCGTGCCTCCTTTACACCGCCGAATTAGCGGACTTGGACAATAGCATTGCTTCAAGCCAGGGCCTAGAACTGAAACATCTTTCCCAGCGACAGTCGTCTCCGTTTGACGTTGCTGTACACGTCCGGCATTTGCAAGGAAAGCTTGTCGTCGATATCTGCCACAGTATCCTCAACGAAGAGCAGGCCTGCGGCGTGGCGAATACCTTTGGCCAAGCATTGCAGAAACTCACGGCTGCCCCGGAAGGCGCGATTCAAAGCATCGACCTTTTCAACGACCGAGATTACGCACAGCTCGTGTCATGGACCGGCGAGACGACGCCCGGAGAGAGGGAGGGAGGCAGGTCGACCGTGCATGAGCTCGTTGACAGACACGCACATCAGACGCCATCTGCACAGGCGGTCTGCGGCTGGGATGGCGATCTTACCTACCTCGAGTTACTCAACGAGGCCACAAAGCTAGCCCATTTCCTTATTACCACCGGTGTTGGTCCGCGCGCCGTTATACCTGTGGTAGTTGACAAGAGCCGCTGGGTGCCTGTAGCCTTGCTGGCGGTGCTGAAGTGAGTAGAGCCCCTTCCGTGGCGTAAGCTGGAAACACACTAAAATAGGAAAACACAGAGCCGGCGCTGCGTTTGTGCTTATCGATGCCGCGGAGCTAAGCTCCATTCAGCCCATCGTCGAGAAGCTAAACGCCGGTATCGCCATAGTAGCTGCGCAGGCCGCACCTGTTGTCTCTAACCTCTTCGCGAAGCTGGTAATCCTGGGCGACGAACTGTTTTCTCAGCTCCCGCATCCGATGACGCCCCTCGCGCCAGTTGTGACGCCGGAAGATCCTGCTTGCGTTCTCTTCCCATCACCGACATCGAAGGACGCGAGGGGAATTGCCTTCAACCACGCCGCTATGTCGACCGCTTTCCTAGCGCAAGGGCCGGCTGCGAAGATCACTTCGGTTGCTCGGGTCATGCAGCTGTCCTCCTTCAGCGTGGATATTGCCCTATCGGAGATGTTTACGACTCTAGTTCAAGGAGGTTGCGTGTGCGTTCCTTCAGCGTACGAGCGGCAGCATAACTTTGCAGGCGCGGCGGAGCGCATGTCAGTTAACTGGACCTATATGACGCCGTTCCTATCTAGGCAGCTAGATCCGGCTCTGCTACCGACTGTAAAGGTGGTCTGCTTCCGCACCCGCAATCTCGACGAGGACACCTATTCCCAATGGGCTGGAAAAGCGACCGTTATGCTCTCTTACGGGACCTTGGATGTGTGTCCGCTGGGAATTTCTTTCCTCCATGTTTCCAATTCTCATCAGTTGAGGTGCGTCGGGCGACCGTTTGCCGGCACTTTCTGGATCGTGAACCCCGAGGACAATCGGCGGCTGATGCCCGTTGGGGCAATTGGGGAGCTGGTGATCGAGAGCCCGACTCTGGGGACGGGCTACCCAAGCGCTGGTCAAGTCCAAACCCCACAGAGCGGGCCGTCGATCAACGCCGGCAAGAAAACTAAGTATTTCAAGACCGGGCACCGGGTGAGGTACCTGGAAGGCGGTGTCGTTGAGTTCATCTCCGGCAAGCGACGGGAGGAGTTGGAAGTGCGCGGGAAAGAAATTGAACCGACGAACATCGAGATGCACATCCGTCGCTGTCTCGGGCGGGGCATCGAAGTTATAGTGGAGGTGATCACGAAGACTCCCGCGCCTGTCATCGCGGCGATTCTCGAGTTCAGTGATAGCCCATTCACCGGCTCAGAGGACCTTTTCCAACTAAACACCCTGACCAAGGAAAAGGTCCATGTTGCGAAGCAGCTCGTTCAAGAGGGCTTGAGGAACAAGGTCGAGCCCCATTTGATTCCCTCCATATTTATCCCGGTCAAGCATCTCCCAATCACGCCGTCGTTGAAGATCAACCGGCGCCGCCTACAGAAGATGATCCGTGGTCTGCCGAAGGAGAAACTGCTGGCAATCTCGGACATATCGAACCCGAATACGGTTCAGAGCCCGACCCCTAAACCCCCGCCGCCAACCCAGGTCGAGGAGCAGATGCGAGCGATTTGGGCGAAGATCTTGAACGTCAACGAGTCGTTGATAGATATTGCAACGGGGTTCATTACCGCTGGAGGGGATGATATCCTCACCGGCAAGCTTGTGGTTGCTTGTAGGCACGCAGGAATGCCAATCCGCATCGCCGATGTGTTGGGCGATGTGACTTTGACGGAGCTTTGCCGACCTTGGTCTACCATAGCTGATGGATCAACCCTCCCCGAGCATTACTCCCCAGTGTCGCCTTCTCCGTCTCCCCAGCCCCCGCGTACATCCAACACTGAAGGCTTCGTGGAGATGATCATCGCTCCCAAGCTCGGCGTCGATCGTATGGCTATCAAGGATGTGGTCGAAGCCTCCGCGACACAGACTAGGTGCATCGAGTCTGGAATGCTGCGTGGACGTGCAAACGTTGACTATTTTATCTTCAACTTCACCGGTTTCGTCGACCATAAGAAACTTAAGGAGGCCTGCCAGACGCTCGTGACCATACACCCCATCCTACGCACGGCGTTCGTTCCGTATAACCGACAGGTGTACCAGGCGATCGTGCGGTCAATTACCTTGGACTTCGAACGCTATTCCAGCGGTGGCTCAAGACAGCCTGCCCTCATCGAGAAGATCATAAAAACGGATCAGTCGACACCCGTCGCATTCAGCACTCCGATGACTAAGTTCACACTCCTTGATGGAGGCAAGAACTCCGCCTCTTCTCTTATTATGAGGCTCTGCAAAGCGCAGTACGACGACTACTCCGTTGCACTTCTGGTCAAGGACCTCAAGCAACTCTATGATAGCACCGAGAACCCACCACGACGGCCGACGTTCTGTGAATTCATCCGGGCCACCCACACTGCAATTGCCCTCGGGGCTGAGGATTATTGGAAGACACTCCTGGAAGGCTCGGTCATGACCCAGGTTGTTGGACACAGCAAACCCCACCGGCTCAGCACAAATATCAATACGCTACGCGAGAGGATTACCGTTAAGTCCCTCTCGAACCTCGGCATCTCATTCGATACGGTCCTCAAGAGCGCGTGGGCAATGGTGTTAGCAAATCTCTCCGGCTCTTCTGATATTGTTTTCGGAGAGATCATTGAAGGGCGCCATGTACAACTCGACGGAACTCAGTCCGCATCCTCGGTCCTGGGACCAGCTACCAACGCCATCCCTGTGCGAGTCCGTTTCCCCGACACATCCCTCACACCTTTCGCTCTCCTTCAGTACGTCCACGAACAGCGAGTTGCCGGCATCCCCTTCGAGAACATGGGCTTCCTCAACGTTGTGGAGAAGTGCACCCTTTGGCCCTACTGGACGCGCTTCAGTACCGTCGTCCAGCACCGGTCCCAAGATGCTGCCGTTAGTCCACAGGAGGCGAAGCTGTTCCGGCTCGGCTCAGCTACCTGCAAGCTGACCGTTGTCGAGCCGGGAGCGAAGGATGTCTATGACCTACTCGTGCAATCCACCTCGCGGAAACAAGGCGAAGTCGAACTCAAGTTGACGTTCTGCGGCGACCGTGTCCCCACTACTGTTGCAGAGCCGGCGCTTCGCCTGCTGTGCGAGACGATAAATATGCTGACGAGCGGGAGCATTGCGGAGCCAATTATCCCCAGCTGCTACCAATACCGCGCCATGGAAAAGAGAATTCCGGTACCACCGCCGTTCACTTCGGCAGACCCAGCTCCGCGTCATCCTCTCGATGATGCTGTCAGCCCTGTCACCCCCCAACACAGTGCTGCCCCATCCACACCAGAAAACGAAGTCACTAGGCTCCCCGAAGAACAAATCCGGGCGATTCAAGCAGCCATCTCTAAGGCCTGGTCCTCCGTTCTCAAACCTCGGACACTCGGCGTACCTGAGGAGCACCTGCACACGGCGGCTTTCTATGACCTTTGGGGCAGTCTTATCCCCGCCGCTCAGCTAGCCGCACATCTTAATCGCGAACTCCCGCGCCTGGCAGTTCCGGGACTCGACCCCTCATCTGCCATGGTCACCATGGAGGACATCATCGAGCACCCCACCATGCTCAGCCAGTTCCAACTTATCGCCCGCAAGATGTCAGCGGATGCAAAAACACAAACACCCACTACACCACCCACCCCGACAGCGATGGGTTCTATTACCGACCCTGCCGCACCGCAATCTCCAAGGAGGGGCCGAGCCGCCACATTCAGTAGCCGCTTCCGCCGCTTCACTACTACGATCACACGACCTGGCATGCCAGCACGCAGCACGTCGGCGTCCGAAGTACCCTTCTCGCCGGGCATCGTCTCGCCAGGCTTCCTCCCCGCCGGTGCCGAACCTCAACAACAGCGGTACGACGAGACGCCCCCACTTCCCGCGTTACCCACAACGTCCTCGTACCCGCCCGTCTCGCCCGAGGGCGTGAGGGTGACGCCAGTTAGCCGGAGCGGTAGCTCGGCGGCAGCGAGCTTGACGGCTGGTAGTACTAGTAGTGGTATGAGTACGCGCGGCAGCATGAGCGGCAGCGGCAGCGGCAGCGGTACCGGAAGCGGCGTCGGTCCTGGCATAGAGGAGATAGCAGGCGAAATCGTGGCCGGAATGGAGAGGTCATCCCTCGTGCCGGCGCCGCTGAGAAGGGTGAACCCGGGGGCGGTGGACATGACGGTCCTGACGGGCAGTGCGCCCGTCCTCCGAGAAGACGAGGACATTGTCAGCCCGCTTAGCGCGGGGAGTCCGGGCGTCAGGTTTTGGGATGTCGGTGCTGCGCTCCGTGGTGCCGGCGACAGCAGTGGTGGCGCGGAGACAGGATTTGTCAGACCAAGAAAGGAGCCGGAGGATGATGATATATTTGAGAGGATGGGCTTGGTTTCGCCCATCAGTCATGGACATGGTCATGATTATGGTCAAAGACAATAGAAGGGACTGCATCGGCGTTAGGCTAGCGCGGCGTTGGAAATGGTTTATATTTGGGAGCGATTTGGGGCCTCCTTGACTCATTTCTGTGGGATTAGCGATTAAGAATACGGAGTAATATAAGGAAAGTTCAATCACTTCCTACTGTTTTTGATTGCAGAACTTGCATCGCGTGACCAAAACACTACCGCCCGTCTCCGCGAAGACACAGCGACAAACAAGAATCACAGAATTCCAAGAGTCAAGCATCGGTTCCCATATTTGTACCGAGAGGTCCTTATTATGGGAAAGCCGTAGCGGCGTACTTGTCTCGCAGCTGGAGGCGGACAGATTTCCGTAGCGGGACCGGGCCACTTGCCGCAAGTTTCGGATTATTGACAAATAAATTTGGAGATATTCACCAGAAACAAATCGCGCTTTTGTCTCGATCAAAATCGAGTGGAAAACACTCAGCACAGTTCTATGCCGCCGTAAACAGACACTTCTCCCATCTGGGTCAATTAAGTTCCTCAATCCTCAATTCACCAACTCCTCTTCTCGAGACGCACCGCCAACCCGCTCACTGCCTACCATGGAGAGCCCCTACAGGAGGGAGCTTGAGGTCGCCCTCGCCACCGTCAAGCGGGCGGCCACAATGAGCCAGTCAATCTTATCGGCGTTAGATAAGGGCGTCATTGCGAAAGACGACTTGAGTCTCGTAACGGTTGGCGACTTCGCGGTGCAGGCCCTCCTCGCGGCGTCTATCCGGCACGCCTTCCCCGGAGACACACTCGTCGGCGAGGAGTCGGCAGATGAACTGAGGCAAACTCCAGCCCTGCTGGACCGGGTTTGGGAATTACTACTGCGCTACGGTAATGGCAATGCGGTGGTGGCGGAGGACTCGGAGTCAGTCGTCACCTTGCCACAGTCAAAAGACCACCTGTGTGACTTGATCGACCGATGCAGCGCAGGAGTACCAGGTACCGGGGAGGAGCGCACATGGGTATTTGACCCCATCGATGGGACGACGACGTTCGTGCGGGGCGAGATGTATGCCATTAATGTGGCGTTATTACAGGGCGGGCAACAAGCTCTCAGCGTGGTCGCCCTGCCCGTCCTATCGGCGGACGTGCGTTGCGGCGCAACCGTATCCAACTCATCCCTCGACCCCACCGGCCGCGGCGCTGTGTTATTTGCAGCACGCGGCTACGGCACCTACGTGCGCCCATTGTTCGGGGCGGCCGAGCCTGCGAGGAGGATTGAGGCCCACGCCGAGGCCACTGAAGTGGGGTTACGGTCAGTCTCGTGCGTCGACATGCTCTTCTCGGGCGTTGACGATGTCCACGCCGCCGTAGCGGAGAGGCTAGGCGTTGCGTTTCCCGGGTGCGATCTTCTCGGCTGGGTGCCAAGGTGGGCGGTATTGGCTTTGGGACTCGCCAACATGACGGTGTGGGTGTACAAGCGGCGGGACTACCATGCTAAAGTTTGGGACCATGCCGGGGCGATGCTCCTGTTCGAGGAGGTGGGTGGCATGGTTACGGACGTGGACGGCAAGGCAATCGACCTTGGCGCCGGGAGGAAACTGGAGAAGAACTTTGGCTTTGTGGCTGCTCCGCGACGACTTCACGGGGCGGTGCTCAAAGCGGCACAGGATACGCTGAGGGAGCAGGAGAAAGGGCATTTGCTGCTAGGTTAGATGCCCAGCTTACTTTGAATAGGCCTGAGGCGACATCTCCATATTACACAGTAGAGCCATGTCTGGTACTACATAACAGTTCTTGGATTTTAGAGACCGCCAACACGTAGACGGGTCGTAGTTTGAGCCGTTTCAGGTCCGTCTTACTCTATAATGACGAGTGACTATTTCCTTGGTGATTACCTAGTGTTCTACGTACCTTCGTTATTGCCGATCTCTTCGATCAAGGACCTCGATTTGTCAGACCATGCTTCTCGGCATCCGGAAAGATACAACAATCTGGGAACAAATGGTTCTTCGAAAGGTTGTCACACTCGAGGAAACAAGGATGATGGTGCAATTAGTAGTCGAGCGAACGGGTGTGAGTCACCTCTACATCGATGACCAAGGATTCGTTAGCTTTGAATGCGGCGTCCACTCTCGATCTCGGGGGGGTCAGGATTTGCTCCGAGCTCCGAGCGTCAGCGGGGTCCTGCTCAAACACGGCTCGCTCTCCCGTAAGATTTGCACCCACATATTTTAGGACATTCCACTCCAGCCGCAGAGCAGTGTTGTTATCTCTCCCAGTTATATTCTAAATGGAAGAACCTGTCGCGACACCAATACCGCCGAGATCGAGAAAGGTTGAGCGGTCCTGCATCCTTTGCCATCGACGCAAAATCCGGTGTGACAAGCGGTCGCCATGTTCCACCTGCCTCCGCACTGGGGTCCTATGCTGTTACCCCACCGCCGGGCAGCCTGCCCGCCGGCCTCGGAAGACGACTATTTCCGATGTAGCTGAGCGCCTCGGCCGGCTAGAGAGAACTTTGGTCGCGATATCTTCAGGCGATTCCATCAACGGGTCTCCTACAGCTCGATCAGCTTCACTGGAACCCGACCAGGTTGACGATGTCGACAACAGCGACACTGAAGTTGCGTCTGCCTCTGGGGAGATGCTGCTACCGAGTGGGGACTCGAATCCTTACTACATCAATGATGTCCTCTTTTCACATATTTTAGACGAGGTTTTCCTCCTAATTTTCTTTCCTGGCTTTTCCGTAGTCCGACTATAGCAAAGCTAATGCCGACCTAGGAGCAAAAGATCAAGTTCGCTATGGGGGTGAAGGATTACCGGAATGATGGTCCTGACTCCCCGCCACAACTCGAACCCTTCAACCTCATTGGCGTGTTGTCTGGCCCTAGTCCGCTACTCTCGAGCACTCAGGCTCTACAACCGTCAAAGCGACAGGCTATGCAACTATGGCAAGTCTTTGTAAACAACGTTGACCCGTTCAGCAAGGTCCTGCATCTTCCTACTGCGCAAATTGGCATCTTTAAGGCAATAGAACACCCCCATGAAGCCTCCGGAGAGGCCAACTGTCTCCTCTTTTCGATTTACTTTGCGGCCATAACAAGCATCAGTGCAGACGAAGTTAGAAACGTTCTCGGCTGGGACAAAATGAACGCCATAAGCGCTTGCAAGCGTGGCTTGGAGATATCATTAGCACAGGCAAACTTCCTTGCAGAACCTACGTTTATATCACTACAAGCTATGTGCCTCTTCCTTGTAAGACCCCACCCAAGTGGTTACTCGAGCCTGACACCTGAACCTCGACCGTTAACGCTAGTTTTGTAATAGCAAATAGTTCGAGCACATAGCACTGGGAGGTCTATCTGGATCCTTGCCGGACTCGTTGTGCGAGCAGCACAATCTCTTGGTATTCACCGGGACGGGAAACGACTCAATCTTCCTCCCTTTGAGGCTGAGATGCGTCGACGGTTGTGGTGGGGCATTGCAAGTCTCGACATCCGCGCTGCTGAGGACCACGGTATCGCCGTTACTAGTATAGACTCTGTTTCTAACATCAATCTTCCCCTTAACGTCGACGACAGCCAACTACACCCTACCATGACAGAATTGCCCGAGCCACAGACCCGGTGGACAGAAATGACTTTCCCCCTGATGTTGCACGAGCAGGGGATCGCCCGCTATCGACTGTACCGTATGCTACCTCCTTTGGGGAATACTGTTCCAAGCGAGGCGGCGAGGAGAGAAGTTGTTGAGGCGCTGCAGGCCCGCGTGGAAGAGAAATACCTCCGATACCACAACCCGGCCATACCCGTGCAAAGACTCTCAACTGTCATCGGTCGCGTCGTTTCCGCCAAGCTAGATTTGGTTAGCAAACTGCAGTGGCTCACTGTGGCGAACAAGAAAGGCATACACGGCCTGGAACCAAACGAGGAGATGCTCGTGTCCGCGTGCCAAATTCTCGAATACGGCATCCAGGCGCGGGAAGATGAGATTCTCAGGAGCTACCGCTGGGCCGTGGAGATCTATCCACAATATCACACGTTGCTGTACGTCCTCTGGCATCTTTGTGTGAGGCCTGAGGGGCCTAGTGTGGAGCGCGCGTGGGCGGCCGTACACACGTCATTCGACCACGAGTTTATGACTCGGACGGTTGGAACCTCCAATATGCGAGGGTGCAAGTGGGCGGCGCTGAGGATGTTAAAAGACAAAGCATTGCGGATCCGAGCCTCTGGGGAGAAGAGAGGGTCGATGACAACCGAAAAAAGCGGAGAGGATGCTCGGTCTCCCTCTGACAAAGTGGGATGGTCAAGTCAACCGCTCCCGGACTCCACGATGGGGGCATCTGAAAACGGCATAAACTGGGTTATGGATGGCACGGAACCCCCAGATTGGCATGCATTGGTAGATGATTTTGGCATGAACGGTGAACTCACAGCTTTCCTCGATTAAAGATTGTCGGCTAGGCCGGTCTACCTATCTATATTGCGCCTGTCCCGTACCATGTAATTTACAAAGACACTATACCCTCCTCAAGAATATCAAATTATCCCCTTCTATTTCAACCGAAACTTGAGCTTCGGCCATTCCTCTCAGGGGTTTCTATCGGCCCTCTTTAGAAGACAGCATTGAACTTCATGTCAGTGAAAACTAGCCTCGCGAGGAAGGTGAGCATAGTGCCTGCCACAATGAACGAGCCGGCGAAGACCTTAAGCCCCAACCAGCCTCCCGCGTTCGCTAAGATCGCGCCCGCGATGGGGCTCGTGATAAGACCCGGGATCGCCGAGACACAGAAGACCAGCCCTGTGCGGAAGCCAATCTCGGACAGCGGAGAGACCTGGGCGACGAGGGCACCGAAGAGGGAGATGTAAGCGCCGGAAAAGGTGCCAAAAAGCACGGCGAAGGCGATGAGCGCCGGATCTTCTTCGGCTTTGACCCAAAGGCTTAGTGTCAGAATGCCGGCGGAGCCGCACGCAATGACGAACGTGTTGTACCTGCCAATCTTGTCGGCGGCCACACCGGATGAGAGGCGGCCGACCATACTATGAGGCTGAGTATTAGAGGTGCGTCTTATTGCAAGTTGGGAGAAGGAAGTTGGGGGGCGGGGCGGGGGGGAGTAATGGGTAGTGTCGAGATGGACGGCGATCATACCTCCCAGCATTGAAGATAGCCACAAGATACTGCGCAAGATCCGGGCTCATCCCGGCGTCAAGAGCCTGCACCTGCAGGAACGTCACGGGGGCGAAGATGCCAAAGGTGAGCACAAACATGCCGACCATCAGAACGACGAACCCGCGCTCGCGCAGCGGCTGGAGCATCTGCGTGGCAGAGATCTTTTTGGGGCTCGGGGGGTGACGGGTCCGCACGGTGACGTTAGCCACGGCGAGTAGGGCTAGGATCAGGAAAGCCGCCGACCGCATGGCCCAGCCGTAACCAACGCTCCGAATCAGGCGGCTGATCATTATGGGGAAGATGATGCCACCGATGCTCGAGCCCGTTGACAGGATGCCGAAAGCGGTGCCGCGCTTCTTGAAGAACCAACCGGGAATGCAGCTAATGGCTGTAGAAGGGCGAGTTAGCTATTGCGGGCGGTACGAAACCAGGGAGGGTACAAACCTGGTTGGAAGATGGCCGCAACACCAATAGCGCTACATACTCCTTGCGACAGCAGATATTGATAGTACTGAGTGGAAATGGACGCCATCATCAACCCAAAGACATGAAGAAAGGTACCCCCGATCAGTAAAGGCCGTGGCCCCCAAGTGTCAAATGCTTTCCCAACAAAAGGTCCCTATTACCGTGGATAGTGGTGTTAGCGATCAGCGACCTCGGGTCAAATCTGTAGTATTCTAGGACACTTTGCGCACCATTCCCAAGATGAAGAATATTTGTAATGATGGAATCCATGATACCGTGCTTGCCGGGTAGTCGCTGAGTGGGCCGGACTGGTAGTACTCTTGAAAAACACCAATGCCTAAGACGCGAAGTCAACATCACTGGTGAATTATTCAAACAGGATCGAATTCTCCGCGAGCCAGATCCAAAACTCACTATTTATCCAGCCAAAGCTACAGAACGCAGTGCACCACGCGCCGAGCACGCAAAGCCATGCGGTCGCTCCACCGTCGGGCGCGTCGCTCCCCCACGCTGGGGTCGCTGGTTGCGCGGCGACATCTGCCTTCTCCCCGGGTGCCAAGTCCGAGGCGTCCTCCGAGTCGGTGGTGGAGTTGATCTGCTCCTTACCATCTTCCGTTTTCCGAATCTGGGGAGGGTTATTAGTTGCGACAGACATTCTAAGAGAAGGCAAGACCGGTATGATATCGAAAGAATAAGGCTAGAGAAATGTTGCTAAGTGTGATAATGAAAAAGAAAGTAGGTGTAATATAGATGAACGTCGATGGATTTATCAGTTGCGCTTAGCGGAATTAGGAGATATTTCGACAAGGGTCTAACAGTGTCGGCGCGGCGCAAGTTTTGTCGCCGAGGCCGCCGCGCGGGCCGCCATACATATCGGCGCCGATGTACCGACCCTAGTCAATCTATTTTAAGCCCCCCGATTGAACAGGCAAACAGACACCTTGATAGTTACGGCGGCCGGTTTGATATCAACGCCGCGGCTGAGTCAGTGCATCCTCAGACGATCCCCGAGACGGAGGCCCAATTGCCTTCGACCGGCTCCGTCGCCGAACTATTATGAGGTAGGTTTCCGCTTTTACTGGGGGGATAAGGAAGGGTCAGACGAAAGCCGCACAGACCCCCAAGTACACATATCATCCTACCAAGGTACCTTACCTAAACAAACGTCAACCACTTCGGTTCTTGTAAGAATATCCTAGCAGACCAGGAGCCAACCTGGTGAGCCCAAGACTGTTGGCTGAACGCTGTGTTCTTGACGGTGACAACCGACTCTCTCAAACAGAGAAGCAGCCTTCATCCTAGCTCATTCTTGCGATAACATTTGCTGCTAGTAGAGGCTGAAAGGTTGAATGCAGTCCGCCCCGCGTACGTGGAGACGGGCCTACGCTCATGTAACCTAGGGTACGCAGTAACCGAAACGTCCCACGAATATGGCCAAAGCTGGGAGTCAAATCAAAGATCCAAGTTCGATTGCAGGAATCAGCGCACTCCCTCCATGACTCGCTGCTCCCCCTCCGCATCTCAACGCATCGGTGGTTCGCGTGACTACGGGATTTAATAAACAAAGATGAAATCCTCGTTTTTGAGGTCTGTAACGTCGGAGAACCCCTTATCCTGCGCGAGCGCGACGCCGGCGCCATTACGAGCTGCCTCACCGCCAGCTTCCTCGAGCTCCATAGCGGCTTCCTTGCCGGAGCGGACCTTGGATTTACTAAGCATGGACTCGTCTACTATGACGCCGGACTTGCCGAGCGACTCACGCAGGCGCGCGTGACTGCGGTTCAGGAATAGGAGGTAGAGCATGATGAGCCTACGGCGGGCAGTCAGCCAACCGTCGCTGGTTGATAGTAGTGTAGTAGAGGAGAAGGATGCTTACATAGAAATAATGGCGACGATGACGAACATGATCAAATTAGAGATTAGACCGGGTCGATATGTTGGTGCCTGCTTTGGGTCGTACAACTGGGGTCCGATGACCTGCAATGAACAATGTCAGTGCTGTCCCTCCAACGCTTCAATGCAGTGTATATTGCGAATACTCACATTGCCCGTGCACATTCCGACGAATACTACACCCGATGTACACTTCCTCTTTGTATCTCCCGCGGTGTTTTGGGCCTCCCAAGCGTAAATCATAGGGGTGATGGCAGCTAAACAGGAGACCTAAAGTTGGCATGGATGGTAAGTAGAGAACCACGTTGCTAGGAGCCAGATCTCATGTCCAAACTTACAAGATAGTAGCCAAACAACAACACCCCTTTGTTTTCCCGGTTAACGGTCAACATCAGGATTGCTCCGATAATCGGAGGGATAGTGAAGCCGACAATGACCCAGCCCTTGCTCTGAACTCTCCCGGCGATCCATCCCGCACCCATAATTGCGAAGATTTGGATGACGCCGAACGGGATGTTGAAAAGAATCGCCTGAAACTTATCATAACCAAACGACTTGACGATGAGATTGCCAAAGGTACTGATTCCGCCACTTGGGATTCTGCATTATCAAACAATAGTTTGTTAACAGGTTTGATAGACACAAGGGGGAATCACTGCGTGATACGAGAGGTCGGAAACGTACGAGATAGAAACGACCAAGAAGAACCAGCAGTATGTTTTGAAATCGAGGAACGTCTCGATGACGTGGTCCCAGCGCCACTCTCGAGATATGACACCCATTTGGTTGGCACGTAGTCGTTCGACAGCGATGACCTTCTCCCTTTGGTTAAGGAATTTTGCCTCCATGGGTGAGTCCGGCATGAATATGAAGACCAGGACGCCATAAACCACGGTGAGCAGGCCGCAGAACAAAAAGACGATCTACCGACACGGCCGTGTTAGCGCTTTCGCGAATGGTGGAACAAAATTGACCATCGGTGATGAATACTTACCTGGTACTTGTAGACCTTGTCGGTGTTGATACTGCCCAGCCCGTACGTGAAAAGGCTTCCCACTATAGCAGTCACGCCGTTCATGGCATTCCACCATGAGGTCCGCATAGTCTGTTCGCTACGCCTCCACCACATTTGAGTAACGGCAACACAGCAGGGTGCTATTGGAAGGGTATCAGTCACTCGTCTTGCTCGAAGAGGGCACCCAAGGCCGCCCGCAGGACAACTCACCGATCATAGCTTCAAACGAGCCTAGGCAAAATCGGAGGCCCAGGAGGCTCTTGAAATCCGTGCATGCGGCCATGATGGTAAGGCTGGCGCCCCAAAGGAAGACTGCGCCGGCGAGCAGCTTTCCTGTGGGGAGCTTGACAAGCAGAAACGAAGCTAGGGGCTGCATGATAAGCTGCGCGAGATAGAGGATAGAACCAAGCCACGAGTATTCCTTGCCGACGAGGTGCGCGTCTTCGGTGAGCCCAAAGATGGAGACGTACGACAGCGACGACTTGTCTAGCTGCTGGAAAAAGTACGCGATGAGGAGTATGGACAGGACTCGCAAGTCTACACGCCGAACCACCTTCTTCTCTTCCTCATACGTGAACGACGTGTCCTGGCCGACACTTGCAAGGAACTCTGCTGCTTTCTCCTTGCTGCGTAGCTCAGGTACGGTGTCACTGTAGGTGGGTGGCGCTGAGGTGATAGCATCTGGATCGTGGTCGCCTGCTGGAGACGCTGCGGGAGCCGCCGGGGCGGGCTTGTCGTCGCTCGCCATGCTTCACAATGACTTCGAGGTCGCTCTAGAGAGGTATATTTGAAAGTGAAATATCTCCGAGCGCGACGCGGCGAAATTCCTGCGCTGTGTAGCGGGGAATTTGCTATGACAAGCTTCGAGCGCACCCGTTCATCTGGACTGGACTTATAGTATGGTCTTATATTCAATATACGGACTCTCGGGTCATGCAGCTGCTGGGTTATTCGGGTGCAACCGTCATATCAGCCGGTTGGACAGGAACCCCCAAAACCCCCGCACCCGTTGCTATGAGATCGGTCTTCCCAACCACTCGGCTGGTAAGTCTCGACCGTGCCCCCAACGAGAGGATCATTTTCTGACGAGCTCATTGAAGGAAAATCTGGTACTGTTGTGCGAGTGAGGAGAATGTGTAAGAGACTGCCGGGGGTGGGAGTGCCGATCATATCCCTGCCTGAGAAGGATCGGCTTGTGGAGCGGGGTACCGGCCGGTTGTTGGAGCTTAAGAGCCGCTACATCGGTAGCTTCACCGGAAAATAAAGCAGTCGAGACACAGGCGATTGGCCTCCTCCATGTGGCTATTTAGCCGGCTTGGCTTTCGACCACGAAAGAGAAGCATTCCCGGTTGAATAGACACCGAGCATGGCGTGAAACTGTCTTAATCGCATCTTGGCGGGATCCAGACTATTCCTAAGCCAGGAGGTCGAAGAAAACCAACTTCCTTGCACTTATAGGAATACAATCTGTGCTCAAAGCCTGCTCTTGTTCGGTCGGACTCACGGAGGTAGGGAATCTACAAACTTACCGAAGTTGTGATCACATCTTATTGCCCATCATGGTGCCGAAGAAGTATGCTATCGTCGGTACCGGCGGCCGGTCGGCGTTCTTTTACACGGCGATTGTGAAGGATTTCAGTTCCACATCAACCCTGGTTGCATTCTGCGATACAAACCAGACGCGGATGGACTATGCCAACACCAAGATAAAGGAGCTAGGCCATGCGGGTGTGCCGACATACAAGGCAGCGGACTTCGATAAGATGATCGAGGAAACAAACCCGGACGAGGTTATCGTGACGACCATCGACCGGACTCACAACATCTACATAGTCCGCGCCATGGAGCTAGGCCGAAACGTTGTCTCAGAGAAGCCCATGACGATCGACGCGCCGCGATGCAAGGAAATCCTAGACGCCGTAACACGGACGGGCAAGAACCTGCGCGTGACCTTCAACTATCGGTACGCGCCGCACAACACCAAAGTCTTTGAGCTCCTCTCGTCGGGCGCCATTGGCCAGATCAACTCGGTGCACTTCGAGTGGCTCCTCGACACAAACCACGGCGCCGACTACTTCCGGCGGTGGCACCGCGACCGGCGCAATAGCGGGGGTCTTCTAGTGCACAAGTCGACCCACCACTTCGACCTCGTCAACTTCTGGCTTCGCAGCCGGCCAGAGACTGTCTTCGCCATGGGGGATCTGCGATTCTACGGCCGCGAGAATGCCGAGAAGCGCGGCGAGAAGCACTTCTACAGCCGCGCGCGCGACAGCGAGGCGGCTCGCGCCGAAGATCCGTTCGCTCTCGACCTGGCGGCTAACGAGCAGCTCAAGGCCATGTACCTCGATGCCGAGCATGAGGACGGCTACTACCGGGACCAGAGTGTCTTCGGCGATGGGATTAACATTGAGGACACGATGGGCGTGATGGTGCGATACCGCTCCGGGGCTGTCCTCACCTACAGCCTGACCACTTACGCCCCCGGCGAAGGGTTCCGGGTCTGCTTCAACGGCACAAAGGGGCGCGTCGAGGTAGAGGTCGTGGAGAGGGCATATATCAACTCGGGCGGGGAGCAGAGCGAGGAGGGGGCGCTCGAGTCAACTTCCATCCTGCTGCGGCCGCTGCGTGGGAAGCCTGTTGAGATTGAGATCCCACAGGGGGAGGGTGGCCACGGTGGTGGCGACCCGGTGCTCCTCAACGATCTTTTCGGTACGCCGGTTGAGGATAAGTATCACCGTGCGGCATCGCACGTCGATGGTGCGTTGTCTATCATGACAGGCATCGCCGCGAATAAATCAATGAGCACTGGGCTACCCGTTAGAGTAGACGACCTCGTCCAGATCCCATAATACGGAGGGGGTCAACGGATGGGATATCTGTAGATTCGATATAGACTGGCTAGACTTGTTACTCACAGATGGCATGCTTTTCCGTGTATCCCTGGGTCCATTGCCATAATTCCCCAGTGACTAATCCCCTGCGGTATATCTGTACATTGAGGCCGCAATTGCGTCTAGGCAACCGACCTCATCTGAGGTATCAACATACCCCGTGAGTCCCCTCTGGTTAAAGGCAAGAACAAGCTAGCGTAGAAGACTCCAGTGGAAGTATGAAGGTGGAGAGGTGCTTACCACAGGGGTTAAGAATGGGTTATCCTGTTAGTATGTACAATACAGATCCCATACGAAACTGCGTGGAGTTTTGTAATGCTCAATGGGCTCCGATTATCGACCGGTATTAATACTTGAGTCCGGTATGTCGGTATCGGACGTCCCGTATACCGGCGCAAGAGGTAAGTTAACACCACGACAGCCATGTTCTAGTCGGCCAATGGGCATATATAGGATAATTCTACATCTGTGTGCGTTTTAAGCCTCTATTGAAACAAATATTCCTAGGACATACATGCACTCGTTTAGTCCAGCAAGTGAGGCTCGATCTGGCCACTAAACTCATCGAATGCTGATTTGCCGGTCGCGCAAGTCAATCGTCAGTATAAATAGTAACCCAGACTGCCTACAAGCTCCAGTCCATCCACGCTGGTCTCTAATGAATCAAGCACAGGGGTAATCAGACGCTTGGTTGCACAGTCGTGTGTCTCAAAGCTATCCCAGCGTTCTGGCTCTGGCGAAGTCTCGGGGGTTGGTAGCGGCGCGGGGTGTTTGTCCCCTAACCAAGAACTCTTCCGTTTTCTAGTCCCTACTCGGGCCTTGGTTGAATTGATCGACTCTTCGGTCTCCTTAATACCACCAATAGCCTCAATTATGGACCCAACACTAATTCCCGGATATGGCTTCGACGGTTGGATCGTGACCAGTTTACGCCGATGAAGCGTCTTGGTAATGGACCCAAGAAGAAGAGAGTCGCACTCGTAAACGCACGACACGTTGCCGTCACGAAGCTCATTCAGTACCGTGTGGAGAATCTCGAGTCCTTGTTGGATAAGCTCTTGTCTCCGCTCGTTGATGGTTCCTAGGTTCCAGATTAGCTTCAAGCATTGGTTCCGTCATGACGTGCGTAGCTTACTGCTGATTTTCTCACGTAAAGGTAGCCCAAGATCACTTAAACGATCTGTGCTTTGCAATATAACGAGGCGTGTGACTGCTTTGAATAGATCCGGACGGTGGAATACGTAGGCAATGTGGATCCAGAGAACTGCATCCCTGTTGTATCTACTTGGGAGCGACTTCTCCAATTGCCCAATCCACCTCTCGGCGTACACTTCCACGGCCTCATAGCATTGGAACTCATCAACAAACATGGCGATCTTAGCTAGTGTCTCTAGGTCCACAGATCTAGGGACCCTGCTACCTCTGCCGTGAAGGGCGTCCATCACGATCGTTACTGCCTTCGCGTCAAAGTTCTCTAAACGCAAGTGGAAGCGTCCATCTGGCTGAGAGTTCTTGGTACTGGGCCACTTCCACTTGAATTGGTCTCTGAAGTTGCGTGATGCGAGGCTCAGGTGCTTCGAGGAGACTTTGATCCGTAGCTCGGCCGCGGACGCTGCCGTCGGCGCCAGGGGCACGCCGGTCGAACGTGTTCCCGAAAGTGCCGATGTGCTATTTTCGCCGGCATCCCATTGAGCAAAGGGTGTAGTGGATGGCGGGACGATGAGTAGGACGTCCGCATCAGGGTCAACCTCATAGATCCTGAACATATTTGCTGGTAGGCTTAGTAGAAGGCTATGACAGGATATATAGTGGACGGGAAAGAAATAAGCAAAAGACATGCATTTTCTAAGAGGGGATAAATCGTCTGGGGTTGGGTTGGTAATTATTGGCGATCCGGCTGCAGGCCACGACCGCATTGGGAGGATTGCGTGAGGGGTTTGTCCCATCACGCCATTGGTAACCAAGGACGGACCCCGAAATCCTCGGTTCGCTGCAAACCCAGAGCTTACACTCACGTAGGCGACGGGCACCTTATCCGGAGGTTCTGCTTGAATTTTGAATCAGTAATTCCTTCCTGTTTTTGGTACTAGTCGTATGTCCAAGGGCCCTATTCTGTCTTCAGGGCAAACAATCCGCCAGGGTGTTCATACTAATTAATATTATTTATTCCTGTCCAACGCCGTCGTGACTAGGTAATGCGTAGACGGGCGTGTGCTCGTGCAAATTTCCCAATTAATCTCGCCAACGCGGCTTGACCATGCGGCCCTAGCTATACTCGAAGAAACTTAACCTAAGCTGGCAAGTAGGTAGAACCACCTCAGCGTCCCCAAGT
>Ga0164242_10002155_pt1 | contig 22914 bp, 26 predicted proteins | sample OricomgcompostMG_FD_108783 | JGI IMG/M metagenome (GOLD analysis project Ga0164242, IMG submission 108783) | Miracle-Growth compost microbial communities from Emeryville, California, USA - Original compost - Miracle growth compost (MG) ... | reverse complement strand
TTGCCGTTTTCATAACGTTGAATATCAGCATATTCAACATTGCATAGCAAAGCCATTTTTCGTAACGTCAACTTTTTAGCCTGCCTTAAAGATTTAAGTCGTTTTCCGAATTGTATTAATATTCCTTTATCTGTTTCGCTAACCATTTCTATCTCTAAATGATTAGGAAAGTTGAAATAATATAATATTAAAATTGTTGTGTCAAAACACAACAATTACTAACTTTGCTTATTAAGCAATCAACGGGCATATAAGTAATTGATCGCATTTACATTGGTTATGAGCAGCAACCAAGCACTTTTAGAAAAACTGGAAGAATTATTCGGTAATGAATCATTTAACCCTATTGAAGAAGAACTTTTCCAGTGGTTTGTGTTCGTCTATTCTGACAAGGGAAGCGGAATTAAAGATTTAGATAAACTGGATTTTGAAGTGTTTAAAGACAAACTGAATAGTTTAATTGATGCGGTTTATCTGTGGCGTCATAAAGAATAATTACATGTAACAGCAATGAGATAGTATTACAAATCCAATAGTTTTTTCGATTCACCACACGTTATACCTGAAATGCAGTTGTTAAATTTTTCAGTTCTCCGCTATCAACTTCAAAGACAACTTGTGAAAAAAGGCACGGCAATTGCATGAATAACCCAAAAGGAGGAGCTATGCCCTGGTATAACGGAGATTATCCGCCATCATATAAAAATCAACCCAAATACCTGCGCGACAAAGCGGTAGAGATCGCCAACGAGGTATTAAAAACGACCGGAAACGAGGGTGAGGCCATCGCCACCGGTCTAAAACAAGCACGCGTCCACTTTGAGCACTACCCGGAGGAAGTACCGGAAAGCAAAAAATAATATGCCTTCCGCCGTCATTAAAAGTTATCAATATGATACCACTAACGAAACACTGGAGATCACTTATCATTCGGGCAAGGTTTACCATTATTTAGGCGTACCGGAAAAGGTATTTAAGGAAATGCGCTCCACTATGGTAAAAGGCATCTGGTTCAACCGGCACGTCAAAGGCAAATACCCATTTAAAGAGGTTACGCCCGGACATAATCAAACAAATTTGTTTAATCATGAAACAAAGAATTAATCTATTGACACTTGGCGTAGCCGACCTGGAAAAATCGATGTGTTTTTACCAAGAACTTGGTTGGCAAACAAAGGGCGTTGTCGGCACAGAATATGAAAATGGCGCCGTCGTCATGTTTGAACTGGACAACGGCCAAATGTTATGTTTGTACGAACGGAAGAATTTGGCTTGGGATAGCCAGATTAAATTGCAACCGGAAAGTGCTACTGAATTCTCCATTGGCTATTTTGTCAATAGCGATAAAGAAGTGGATACCGTCATGAAGCAGGCGGAACATGCCGGCGCAAAAATAATCAAACCGGCACAAAGCGCTTTCTGGGGCGGTTATCACGGTTATTTCCAGGATCCTGACGGCCATTTGTGGGAAATTGGCCATAATCCGTCCTGGAAAGTGAAAGAATAAACCAACGGCGCTTCAGATCACCTGACGAAAGGTTAGGTTAATGCGCGCTTTCATTGGTTTCGTAGATTTGGCGATGCGGTGTTCCCAATGGTCCTGTAAACCCGCTTTCATCAATAAAAAAGACCCATGCTCCAGCTTGACAGAATAATGTTCCCGATGATCGGCTTTATTCCGGATGTCAAAGCTGCGCACCTGCCCGAAGCTCACCGAGGCAATCACCGGCTGGCTGCCCATAATGCTCTCCTTATCGCTATGCCATGCTACCGAATCATTCCCGTCTCGGTAATAGTTCAGTAACACACTATTGAATTTGATGCTCGCTAATGGCTCTATCATTTCCCTGATCATTTGCAGTTCCCGCGTCCAGTGCAAAGTCCCGGCAATGCGTTCCGTTTCCCCATACCAGCAGGTCAGCCGCGGCGTTAGGTATTCCTTATCCCACAATTTTTGCTTCGTCTGCTTCCAGGGCGTGTCTTTAATAAAATGGGTTAATAACCTATCACTGGCCGCTTTGTCCATCAAGCCTGCCTGGTATTCCAATAACTCCTTCGGCAATCCCCTGCTCTGTCCTGCTTCCGCGAAAAAACTCAACTGTTCCATAACAACTCCCCATTATACTGAATGAACTTATTTAGCTGCTCCTGTTCATCTACCGTCAGGACATCGCCATCGTATATCCAATAGCCGTCCGCGTCAAACAAGATACAGCCCAAATATTCCGCCGGCTGGTCATAAGCGGTAAACAGGTCATATCGTGTGACCAGTCCATTCGGTGTACCCGAAACCACATTTACTACTTCATCAGCGCAACCGCGACGCTTTAACCAGGCCTTGCTGTTCATCAAAACAAAAATGCAAATTATTTTTGCAATAATACTAAAAATATTAGTAATTTTACAATCCCAAAATGAATTGATATGTCCGAGGCCAAAAAAAAGATCATCGACCGTTTGCAAAAGGATATTTTGCTATGGGAAGGCTATAAGCCGCCTTCCAGCGGCCGTTATGAACCTTTGGGCCTGGGGCCATTGGAAAATGCTTTCCCCAATGGCGTATTCCCGAAAAACAGTGTGCACGAGGTCGTTTGTGCGGATAAAGAACAGGCCGCAGCTTCCGGTGGATTGGTCAGCGGTATCTTATCCTTATTGCTGCAGCCCGGTGGGGTTTGCGTCTGGATCGGTCAGGCCAAACGGTACGCTCCCGCCCTGGCGTCGTTCGGCATTTTACCGCACCGGGTTATTTTTATCAGCCTGCGCAAAGACGGGGATGCTTTGTGGGTGATGGAAGAGGCCTTAAAGTGCCCCGGTCTGACCGCCGTGATCTGTGAGACCAAAGCGCTCGATTTTAAACAGTCGCAACGCCTGCAGCGGGCGGTGGAGCATAGCCGGGTGACCGGTTTTGTATTGCGGAATGCGTCAGGTAAGTTAAGTTCCACGGCTTGCGCGGCACGCTGGCAAGTGCGCCCGCTCCCAAGTACCGACCTGGGCGGTTTGCCAGGCCTGGGTTTTCTGCGCTGGCAGGTAAACCTGCTGAAAGTGCGTAACGGGCAAACGGGAAACTGGATATTGGAATGGCAGGAGGGGCGTTTTGTTCTCGCAGGGGAAAAGATCATCTTAGCAGAAAGGCAGGTGGGTTGAAATGGAAAAGCGTTATATGGCGATCTGGTTCCGGCATTTGCTGACGGACGGGCTGGCGCGGCAGCGGCCTGAACTAAGGAATATCCCTTTTGTACTGGCGGCCCCGGTCAAAAATAAGATCATTATTACAGCATCAGGCATACTTGCCGAGCGCGAGGGCGCCTTTACCGGTATGGCCGTCGCCGATGCGCGGGCGGCATTTGATGAATTGGTGGTGATTGATGAAGTACCGGGACAGGCGGCTAAATTATTGCGCTTAATTGGTTTGGGTTGTATTCGTTATACACCCATTGTTTCGCTCGATCTGCCGGACGGCTTGCTGCTGAATATTTCCGGCTGCGCGCATTTATGGGGCGGCGAGCGCGGTTACCTGAAAGAGATTGTGCTTAAACTGCGTGATGCCGGCTTTGATGTACGGGCGGCCATCGCCGATACACCCGGCACTGCCTGGGCTGTTTCCAGGTTCGCCGCAAAGCATCCAATTATACCATCAGATGCGGAAGCCACGGCTTTAGCTAACCTACCGCCTGTCGCGCTGAGGCTGGAGACAGAGGTATTGGAAAAACTGCAAAAATTAGGCTTCCGTACCATTGCCCCCTTACTGGAGCTCAAACGCCCAATGCTGCGGCGGCGCTTTGGCGACGGTTTGCTCTTACGTATCGATCAGGCCTTGGGCCGGGAAGAGGAATATTCGGAAGTATTGGTGCCGCCCGTGCCTTATACCGAACGACTGCCTTGCCTGGAACCCATCCGTACCGCACCGGGTATCGAGATCGCCATCGAAAAACTCCTGACCGCCTTGTGCCTGCGCCTGTCAGCCGAAGGCAAAGGCGTCCGTAAAGCCATCCTGAAATGTCACCGCATTGATGGCAAGAAAGTGCAGACTGGTATTACGACCACTAAAGGTTCGCACAGCGTTTCCCACCTCATAAAATTGTTCCAATTACAAGTTAGTAAAATAGAGCCTGCTTTGGGTATCGAGTTGTTTGTGCTGGAAGCTAACCGGGTGGAGGATATGGAAACGGTGCAGGAGCAGATATGGGCAGAAGCCAAAGGCCTGGCGGATACCGCACTGGCCGAACTATTGGACCGCATTGCGGGCAAAGTTGGCGCTGATGCGATCAAACGTTATCTGCCCTCAGAAAACCACTGGCCGGAACGGTCTTTTAGGTTGGCTACTTCATTAACCGAAGAGCCGCAGGCCGAATGGCCTGAATTACCGCGGCCGATCAGTTTACTGGCTGTTCCCGAACCGATCGAAGTAATGGCGCTGGTGCCGGATCATCCGCCAAAGGTGTTTGTGCATAAAGGCAAGCGGCATACCGTAGCCAAAGCCGATGGCCCCGAACGTATCGGCCGCGAATGGTGACAGGACAGCGGCGAGCACCGGGACTATTACATGGTTGAGGACAGCGAGGGCTGCCGTTATTGGGTATTCCGCTCGGGTTATTATGACAGTGTGGCCCCCCGCTGGTATTTACATGGTTATTTCGCATGACTTATCCAGAATTACAAGTGACCTCTAATTTCAGCTTCCTGCGCGGCGGCTCGCATCCACAGGAACTGGTGGCGCAGGCGAAAGCTTTAGGCTATTCGGCTATTGCTATTACCGACCGGAACTCGCTGACCGGTATTGTGCGTGCGCATATGGAGGCCAAACAGGCAGGCATACAATTCATACCGGCCTGCCGGCTGGACCTAATGAATGGGACGAGTTTACTGGCTTATCCGACTGATCAACCGGCTTATGCCCGCTTGTCGGCGCTGCTCACTTTGGGTAATTTGCGCACCGAAAAGGGTAAATGCGAACTGTATAAGGCGGATGTGTATGCCCACGCCGAAGGTATCTTATTTATTGCCGTGCCGCCGGACCGCCTGAACAGCCGATTTGAGTTCGACCATACATTTATGGCTGACCTGGCCGAATATCGCCGACATTTCGGCAAAAGCCTGTACCTGGCCGCTTCCTTTAATTATAACGGGCAGGACCGCAAACGCCTGTACCGTTTGGCAGAAACGGGCATACCTTTGGCCGCTACAGGCGATGTGTATTATCACACTGCAGAACGACGGGAATTGCAGGACATCCTGACCTGCGTGCGTGAAAAATGTACCATCCATACGGCAGGGTATTTACTGCACCCTAATGCCGAGCGCTTCCTCAAACCATTGGACGAAGTGCAGCGCTTATTCGGCGCTTATCCTGCAGCGCTGGCCAATGCACAGCATATTGCGGCATCCTGCACGTTTTCATTGGATATGCTCAAATACCTGGAACCCGAAGAAGTGCTGGAGAACGGGCTCACCCGGCAGCAGCGTTTGGAAAAGCTGACCTGGGAACGGGCGAAAGCCTGCTTCGGCGATCCAATTCCCGAAAAACAACGCAAACAGATCGAATTTGAACTCAATTTTATAGAAAAACGCCGCCTGGCCTGGTATTTTCTGCGGGTATATAAAAAAACGCAGAAAGCCGAAGAACTGGATATCCTGCACCAGGGCCGCGGCTCAGCAGCCAATTCCACCGTTTGTTTTTGTTTGGGTATAACCGCCGTGAACCCCGCCAAATCCCGTTTATTATTCTCCCGTTTCATGTCGGAGGCCCGGGACGAATGGCCCGACATCGATGTGGATTATGAGCATGAGCGGCGGGAAGAGATCATCCAATTCATTTATAACGATTATGGTCGCGACCGCGCTGCGATCGTGGCGACCGTCACCCAGGAAAGACACAAAGGCGCCATCCGAGATGTCGGCAAAGCGATGGGCTTGTCGGAAGATACCATCAAACGCATTGGCGCAACCATTTGGGATTTTTACGAAGAAGGCTTTGATGAAGAACGTCTGAAGGGCCAAGGCCTCAACCCCAAAGATCCGGTCATCCGCAAGGTACTGGAACTCACCTGCCAGTTGATGGGCTTCCCGCGGCAACTCGGACAGCACACCGGCGGCTTTGTGATCACCGAAGGCAAACTGTCGGACTTTTGTCCCGTGCTGAATGCCCGTATGGCAGACCGCACCCAGGTCGAATGGAACAAGGACGACCTCGAAGACCTGGGCATTTTAAAGATCGATGTACTGGGTTTAGGCATTTGAACATAGCATTTACACTATACAAGTGAATTCTTTTTAGGCACTTTAGCGCCTTCTTTGTGTGCTTCAGAAAGTCCAATGGCGATTGCCAGTTTTTTACTGGTTACTTTTTTACCGCTGGACTGCTTTCAGTGTGCCTTCTTTTTCTTCGTGTAAGGATTTATGGACCCTGTCCTGCGCCTTTTCTGAATACTTTGCCATAATAATATTATTATAGAACGTGAGTTTGAGATAAGAAATGATGTGTCGCATAACTAAAAAACGATGTCGATAGAGCTGCGCTGGAAAATGTGTGTTTGGCGAAAGAGAAATCTCCTGTACCATGCTATACGTAAGAGATTTCTCCTCATCCATAGCTTTAACCGTCCCGCTGTTCGTCGAAATGACATTATTCCTTATATCGAATCCAAGTTAATAGAGTGAATATTATTTTTGATGTCGTTCCTGTTCAATGGGCTTTTGCTGGTCATAAAGCGTATGCGCCACGCTGCTGTCCGGCATCAGGTTGGCGACATTTATTTGCACTTTATTCTTAAAACCGGAAATAACGCGCCCCTCGCCGGCCATTAAGGCTTCATAGCCATCTTTAGCCACCTCGGCGGGGTCAGCCATCGCTTTCTTATCCTGCACGGTTTTACTGTCGTTCATCCCCGCTTTGTTAAAGAAGTCGGTATCGGTTACCCCCGGCATCAGCGCGGTAAATGTCACGCCGCTATCTTTCATTTCCTCGCGTACAGCGGTAGTGAAGGAAAGCACGAATGCTTTGGTCGCGTGATAAACTGCCTGCCCTGGGCCTGGCAGTTTACCCGCTACGGAACCTAAGTTCAATATCTTTCCTTGGCCGCGTTCCGTCATTGCTTTAGCGAAATGTTTGGTTAGGATAACGGTTGCGCAAACATTCAGATGAATAATATCCAACTCACGTTCCAGTTCATTGTCAGTGAATAAGCCATAAACACCCTGACCGGCATCGTTAACCAGCACGTCAACCTGTTGAGTGGCTTCCCGGCAAAGCGCCTTGGCTTCTTCCATCTTGGATAGGTCTTTGACGATGGAGTCGACCTGAATGTCGTGTTGTCGCAATTCAACAGCAGTGTTATCCAGTTCTGTCTGGTTGCGGGCCACGATGATCAGATTGTAACCATCCTTAGCAAATAGCTTCGCTAACTCTTTACCGATTCCACTTGTCCCGCCGGTGCTCAGTACTGTTTTTTGTTGATTTTCCATAGGTTTATGCTAATTGTTTTGTTCTATCCATTCACCACTTCGCCGCCATTAACATGGATGACCTGGCCGGTAATAAAGGAGGCATCGTCAGAAGCCAGGAAAACATAAGCGGGGCCCAATTCTGATGGCTGCCCAGCGCGTTTCATCGCCGTTTCACTGCCAAAGCTTTTGATCTTTTCTTCATCAAAGCTCGATACAATAAGCGGCGTCCAGATCGGACCGGGCGCTACGCCGTTGACCCTGATCTTTTTTACTGTTAGGTTGGTGGCCAACGATCGCGTAAAAGTGGTAATGGCACCTTTGGTCGACGAATAATCGATCAAGGAGGGCGAAGAGCGGTAAGCCGTAACCGAGGTGGTATTGATGATACAGTCGCCCGCTTGCAAATGTTCCAACGCCGCTTCTGCGAAATAGAAATAGGCAAAGATATTTGTGCGGAAAGTGGTGTCAAGCTGTTCTGGGTCGATGGCTTTCGCATCCTTTTGCGGAAACTGCATCCCGGCATTATTAACCAGGATATTCAGCTTGCCGAACTCCTTAACTACTTTATCAACTGCTTTCTTCGCAAAACCATCCTTTTTGACGTCGCCTTTGATCAGCAGGCATTTCCGGCCGACAGCTTCGACCAGCTTTTTGGTTTCTTCGGCATCTATATCTTCATTAAGATAAACGATAGCAATATCGGCACCTTCTTCTGCGAAATGTACACTCACTGCCCGGCCAATACCGCTGTCACCGCCTGTAATGAGTGCGACCTTGCCCACGAGTTTACCAGAGGCCTTATAAGTTTCTTTAATATATTCAGGAGCCGGGTTCATTTTGGCTTCGATACCGGGCTGTTTATTTTGCTTTTTCGGGGTTTTTATTGCAGTGCTCATAATTGTTTTCCTTCAAATTGTTCTTCAATTTTTTTCCAGTAAGGCAGGTCAACGATCTCCATGAACTGATCCATATTCACCGCCTGATTTCCAGGCATTGGTTTGCCGGTCTTGAGCTGGTGCAAGGCGCGACCGATGGTTTTGGTAACCTGAAAGATCACAGTTGTTGGATAAAGTATCATGCTGTAACCCATTTGCTTTAGGTCTTTGGGCGATACCCAGGGCGTTTTACCGCCATCTTCAAGTATACTGGTGGCAAGCGGTACGCTTCCTAATTCCTTACCGATCCTTTCCAGGTGGTCCAAAGTTTTCGGCCCTTCCAGGTAAACACCGTCTGCTCCGGCATCTAAATAGGCCTTAGCCCGTTCAATGGCATTTTCCAAACCTTCAGGGTCAATAGCATCGGTACGTGCCAATAGGAATAGTTCATTGCGTTCCCGGGCAGAAACTGCAGCTTTGATCTTTTGAACCATCACTTTGGTTTCCACCACTTTCTTGTCATCCATATGCCCGCATTTCTTGGGCGGCTTTTGATCTTCCATAAAAATGGCAGAGGCGCCGATATGGATATATTCTTCGATGGTCCGTGTTACATTTTTTACATCACCATAGCCATCATCGATATCAACCAGCACCGGTAAAGGCGAGGCCTCGATAATAGCGATAGCAGCCGCCTTCTTCTCACCAAATTTTTCCAGGTCCACATCAGGAATAGCATGGGACGCGCCGGACAAGGCATAACCCCCGATTTGGTAAGCATCGAAGCCTGCTAATTCAATTAATCTTGCCGTCAGTGCATCATGCGCTACTGGCAACTGTATTGGCTTGTCGGAGTCTACGAGCATGTCCTTCCAATTTTTCCGTTTGGTGATGGTATGTTTCATGATTTATTCTCCCGGTGTTAATATGCCTTCATGCCGTCTTCTTATTCATTAAATATCTTACAACTGCTTAATTATGGTTTCATTGGCCATTTAAAAACAGTTTTTTTGATTTATAGTTTAAGTAAATTTTAAATAGTTTTAATTAAAACCAATATATCGCTTACCATGTTATGAATAGTCAATCAGCCTTTTATGAAAACAAGAACGATAACAGAAAAAACCGTATCGCGTGACGGTGCAAAAGAGAGTCCCTGGCAAACAGGGTTGTTTGACCAACCAGTGAATGGCAGTCTTTACGGAACCGACCGCTATGATGTGTTAGTTGTTGGCGGCGGTATTACCGGAATGACCAGTGCGGTGTTATTACAGAATACCGGCAAAACTGTACTATTGGTAGATGCACATCGTCCCGGTTTTGGGACGACGGGTGGGACAAGTGCGCATATCAACACTTTTGCGGATACTACTTATAAAGAAGCGGAGAGCGCATTTGGAAAAAAGGGTGCGATACTATTCGCTGAAGCGATCAAAGAAGGTTTTAAATTAATTAAGACCAATATTGAACAATACAAGATCGACTGTGATTATGAAGCCAAACAGGGTTATTTATATGCCGAAAACGCCGACCAGGTAAAGCAGTTAGAGAATGTTTACAATGGTGCGGTCGCGGTAGGTGTGCCGGTAAAATATACGGAAGAAGTACCTACGCCAATTAAATATCAGAAAGCACTATTATTTGATAGCCAGGCACAGTTTCACCCGCTGAAATACTTGCAGGGGCTGCGTACCGCATTTGAAAATGCCGGCGGCAAAGTATTAGAAAATACAATAATCGTTGAAGTCTCCAAGTCAGACTACGGCCATACAGCGAAGGCAGGTGAACTGAAAATTAACGCAGAAAGCGTGATTTATGCTACGCATATCCCGCCCAACCTCACCTCCTTTAATTTCCGTTGCGCGCCATACCGCAGCTATGTGATTGCTGTCAAACTTAAGGTCAAGCATTATCCGGAAGCGCTGGTCTATGATATGGAAGAACCTTATCATTATTTCCGGACACATGTCATCGACGGGCAGGAGTTGTTACTGGTGGGCGGTAATGATCATAAAACCGGGCATGAAGATCCCGAAAAGGCTTTTGCAAGCCTGGAAAAATATGTACGTAAACACTACAATGTTTCTTCTGTGAAATACCGCTGGTCGAGCCAGTATTACATCCCGGTTGATGGGTTCCCGTATATCGGGCAGATGCCGGAAGCCTCAACAGGTATTTATTGCGCTACGGGCTATAACGGCAATGGAATGATGCTGGGAAGCGTTGCCGCCAAAATTTTATCTGATCTGATCACCAAAAAGAAAAGTGTTTATGAAAAGGTATTCAGTCCGTCGCGCGTAAAACCTCTTGATGGCTTTGCAGAATTTGTCAAGGAAAATGCCGATGTGGCCTATCATTTTGTGGCTGACCGCTTATCGTTAAAAGAGACGGATTCTTTAAAGCGCATCCCAAAAGGCACGGGAAAAGTGGTGGAATTCGATGGTAAAAAGATCGCCGCTTATCACGATGAGTCTGGAGAACTGCATACGCTCAGCCCGGTTTGCACTCATGCGGCTTGTATTGTGAATTGGAACGCCGCGGAAAAAACCTGGGATTGCCCTTGTCACGGTGCGCGATTTGATCCAAATGGTAAGGTATTGACCGGGCCGGCCACTAAAGATCTTTTACCTATTAACTAAACAAAAGCTGATATGACAACAAAAACAAAAAAATGGTCCGCCGACGTTACCGAACATAGTAATGCTATGGACCTGGAACAGGATATTTTTAAATCAGGCGATCCGGATAAGATTGCCCATTCTTTAAAACACTCAGCCGAACAAAGTGATCGACGTAAATCTTCTCCTTATCGCAGTGCCATGTCGATGTTGACTTTTTACGAGAACCGGGCTGGAAAGAACCTGGAAGCTAAGGACAAGGAAATACTGGAAAAGGCAAAGGATAAACTACGGGAACTGTTTGGCAAGGAAAAAAAGGAATAACATGACGGGCCAAGCTTCACCATGGGTTCTTTCCTTAAGGGCTTTATTAAAGGATAATAACAAGCAACCTCTTTACAGCAAATCTATAGGGGAACGGTATTTTAATGTTTACTTGCAAGCTGATGCTGTTTGGATAACAGACGGCCAAATTGCTTTTCGGGCAGTATATTCTCCAGCCGCCGACCTGAAAATTAAGACTCAAAAAACAGGTCGAAAAGGCATTAGTCTTTCTTTAGTTTCTGCTATCGGAAAGATTCAGGTTGATATAGCATGGCCTGCTACAGGCATCTTACATTATCAAACCTACTTAACGTCGACAGAAGATCTATTTATCCCATTTTGGCCGCGCGAAATCGTGGCGCTTAAATCCGGTGGTAAGGTCAGAGTTAAGCAAGAAGGTACACGGTCTGGTTTAATTTATGCACAATTATCAGGAAAAGATGGTGCGTTTTTATATTTCCAAAATCTGACCTCATTGACTGATTATTGCCAGCAAACTGAAACTTCTTGCGCGGATGTGGTAGGTGGCATATGGCCGGAAATTGGATTGTCTTTACCGCCAGCGCTGAAAAAGCCTTTATTAAAAAATAAGCAAACTGTTATCAGTGATGCCTATATTGCTTTTGATGGGGCCAGTACCGAAAAGGAGACTGCGGTAGCATTACAATACCTCGATTTATTAGCGTCTGTTTACCGGCAATTACCAGTTACCCAAACCAATTATCAACCCTGGCCCGAAATCCTGGATAAGGGATTAAGAGACCTAATCCATAATCCGGCTTGTTGGTCTCAGGTTGGCGGCCACAGTTACCTGAATGCATACGCTTGCGACTACGCTACGCCACCAGAGATTATGGTGCAACTGGCGGTGCTATTACCCTTACAGGATTTTATAGAATGGGGTGCGCATGAGTTGGAAGCCATGAAAAAAATCATGGACGGCCTGCCGGCGTTCTATAATGAAGCGTTGAAAACCATTATGCGCTGGCATCCTTTAGCTGCGGAAAAATTAAAAGGTGAAGAAGAGCAGAAAAAGCCGATGGTCATGGATTCCTGGTACCTGCACCACCCGCTGCTTAATCTTTCGCGGTTGGCGCTGAAAGGCGAACGGATGGCCAAAAAATTGTTTTTGAATTCGCTGGAGTTCGCCATTAAGGTAGCACATCATTTTAAATACCATTGGCCGGTATTTTATCATATGAAAACACTTGAAGTGATCAAGGCTGAAACCAAGCCGGGCATGGGCAGTGAAAAAGATGTGGCGGGGCTTTATGCGCACATAATGATGCAGGCCTGGGAACTAACAGGTAAAAAAAGATATCTTCACGAAGCTAAAAAGGCAGCCGACACGCTTAAGGGCTACGGTTTTGATCTGTTTTATCAAGCCAATAATACATCATTTGGTGCAGGTGCATTGGTACGTTTGTTTAAAGCAACGGGGAAGAAGAAATATTTAGAGCTAAGTTATATCTGCCTGGCAGGTATTTTTAAGAATGTCAAACTCTGGGATTGTAATTATGGCTATGGGAGGCATTTCCCATCCTTCTTCTCATTGTTCCCTTTAAATGATGCGCCCTATACTGCGGTATATGAGGAGCAGGAAGTGTTTTGTGCCTTACATGAATATCTGGTATTGGCCGCAGATATCGAACTACCGTCATCTATTAAGCTGCTGATTGCCGAATATATCCGGCACCTGGTTGACCGGGCCGTTTACTATTACCCACCAATGCTGCCTAAAGAGGTGTTGGCAGATGAGCCTAAGATCGGTGAATTGAATCCGGAACTCTGGATAGCACTAGAAGATATGCAGGATGGCTGGGAAAAATGCGGACAAGTTGGGCAAGAAGTTTACGGTGCCGGTAATGCTTTTGGAATTGTGCCGAGGCATTATTTAAAAGTTCCGCATCACGATTGGATGATCTATTGCGATTATCCTGTAGCAAATTATAAGACGCATGGTCGAAAAGCAACTTTTGATATACTTGGTGATACAGCCTTTCAATGTCGGCTTATGATTATCAAGGCGCAAGACAAATTGCCGGAATTTAAAAGCCCGGCTTTCAAAAAAGTAAAAGAAGGAAATCTGGAATGTTCCGTAGCTGGGAATCAATCCGTAGTAATTCAATGGTAATCAATTAAACCTTTAGCCAGTTTCTGCCAATGCGGGTTGGATAAACCCGCTTTGGCAGGTATAGCAACTAACAAATTACGCAAGTAATCCAACCAGCTAGTATCGGTATTGACAAGTTCGTTGCGCCCGTGAATAGACACAATGAGTTCTATCTTATGCCTGCAAACCAGGAAAGTATTTGTTGAACGATCGTCATAAAAATGCGCCACAGTCTTTTCGCCCATGTGAGGATTGGGGCAGGGCCTCACCGTCATCGCCGAAAAGATTTCATCCAGCATTTTATTACGCTCTTCCATGATCTTTTCGATCACTACCCAGTCGGCACCATCGCCACTGGCCGACCTTGGCCCCGGCAAATGAATCTTGATATGGTCGCCTTCCGCTGCTGGCCGCAGGATCACGTTGCCCAAAGCATCGGTCAAGATAAAACCATCGGAAGCTTCATGGGCGTAATCTCCCCAGTGCGTGACGTCCAACAGGCGTTCTTTGGCGTACTCATATTGAAGGATGGCTTCCGGCCGTTCTTCGATCAAGCGGTTTTCGCGGATATCAAAATGCGCGCCTTTTTTTTGAGTTGGTATCGCTTCTTTTTCCATGTCAATACTAACAACCGGTAATAGATAAGGTTGTTGATAAATTTCGTTTTAATTTAATATATTTCAAACATTGTAAGAATAAAGCCTGTTACTAAGGAACAATTAAAATCTAAGAAAACATGGCAAAAACAACATCTCAGAAGGGTAAAATGGAAAATTCTGAATTTCATGAATTTTTTGTTGATGAACTGAAAGACATTTACTGGGCCGAAACGCACCTGGTAAAAGCGCTTCCCAAAATGAAAAAGGCAGCTACCAGTAAAGAATTGGCTGCTGCATTTGACAAACACACCAAAGAAACCGAAAAGCATATAGCAACTTTGGAACAGGTATTCGAATTACTTGATGAAAAACCGGCTGCCAAGAAATGTGACGCGATGGCCGGACTATTGGAAGAAGCTAGTGGAATTATGGAAGATACTGAAAAAGGAACCATGATCCGTGACTGCGGGTTAATCCTGGGCGCACAGAAAGTGGAGCATTACGAGATAGCTACTTACGGCGGCTTACGTACTTTAGCTACAACAATGGGTCGCGATGACGTAGCTGACTTACTACAGCAAACGTTGGATAATGAAAAAGCGACTGACGAGGCGCTTACTAGTTGTGCAGAGAGCCTGGTGAACCAGCAAGCCGTTGCGGAATAACTATGGAAACAATTTCCTGAAAGCCTTGTAACGATTTGTTGCAGGGCTTTTTTAATAACCAATCAATACTACCGGTTAAAATCAAATAACCCATAGTCTTCATTTTTTCTGTCCAGGATCATGTCCCTGATCAGTTGCGCTGCTATCACGCTGAACGTGATGCCGTTCCCGCCAAAGCCCAGCGCAAAATAGGTGTGGGGGCGCTCGGGAATACAGCCGATATAAGGCAGTCCGTCTTTGGTTACCGCAAACGCCCCCGCCCAGCTGAAGTCGGCTTTCAAAGGAATATCTGGCAATTTCTTTAAAAAGGCGGTGACTAGTTCTTTTGTTTTGCGGCTGATCACCGATGGGGCGATATGGGGCCGGTGATAAGTATCGTCCCTGCCTCCGATCAGGATCCGGTTTTTGTCGGCTATCCGAAAATATAGATACGGTTCCGCAGTCTCCCAAACCAGGCTGTTTTTGTACCAGAAAAACGCCTCAGACAAAGGCTCGGAGATGAGCGCATAAGTGGTATGGATATCGGCAATTTTCTTCGGCACGTATTTAAGGCTTTCGTAACCACAGGCGATGATTAGTTTTTTCGCCTTGATCTTCAAACCGCCCGACGTATGTAGGGTCAGCCCTTGTTGGTGATGATAGATCGCTTTCACGCGGGTATTGTTATAAACCCGATGCCCGCTGGCCTGAAAGTTCTTCAGCAGGGCATGTGTCAGCAGGTAAGCGTCTACTTCACCGCCGTCGGCGCTGAGGATGCCTGCCGGTGCCCGGAATCCAAATTTAGCTTCCACTTCTTTCTCTTCGAGCCAATCAACCGCAAAGCCATGTTTGACGCGCAACTCATATTCTTCTTTAAGCCGACCGACATGGCTTTTGAAGCTTGCCTGCTGCAAACTGGGCCGGAGATGAAAATCAAAGGCAGGTTTCAGTGCTTTACAGAGTTGCTGGATATCGTAAATGGCTTTTCTGCATAGCCTATAACTACTTACAGCGTTCTTTTCTCCGACACGTTTGATCAGTTCGGTTAACGGCGTATCAATTTCGTATTGCAAAAAAGCAGTACTTGCGGCTGTGCTGCCTAATCCGGCATGCCGGCTATCCATCACCGCTACGCTTGGCCCATCGTTACGCAGGTGCCAGGCCATAAGCGCCGCGCTAATGCCCGCACCCATGATCGCTACGTCAACATTCAAATCGCTATCCAACGAAGGATACTGTGCAATAATGCCATTTTTCATGAGCCAGTAAGGATGCTGATCGTATAAATTCATATCGTCTTTTTAATAGCACTGATATCGCCATTGCGTTCTATATAAACTTTATCAATCTTAGATATATCTTCTGTTAATGCTGATTTACGCACACCCTGCATCAGGTCTTCTTCACACACTAACGCTCTTTTCATTTCTTCCCGTTTGAATTTCTCATTTTCATAAAGCAATATCTTGTCACCCTCCGTCACTCTGCCGAACCACTTGCTGGTTGCAATTAACCGGCCGAACAAACGATGTAGCAGCACGATTACAAAACAGCAGGCCACAACCGGTACAAAAGGGGAAGCACCCACCACTGCCCGGCTCAGCACGGCACCCAATAAGATCACAATAATATTGTCAAGCGGCGTTCTGACACCAAATGAGCGCCGCCCGGAAAGGCGGATGAGTAGGAGTGCGATGAAGAAGACCGCAATACCGCGACTGCTCATCTGCAGTGCGTTCAGGTCTTTCCCGTCGCCAAAGATCTCGTTAAAAATTTCCATGAGTAAATTATTTTAATTCAGCAATCAGCAATTCGGCAGTCGCTTCGATAGTTTGGTGAATAATTTCTTCGCATGTTCCTTTAAACACTTTCCGAAAGCAGGCTTGTTTATCTTTAATCAGCGCGTAGACAAACATGGTGCCAACCGGTTTTTCTGGCGTTTCGCTACCGCCCGGCGTAGTCAGGCCTGTCACCGTCACGTAAACATCCGATTGAATTAAGTGAGAGAGGCAATAGGCCATTTCTCGTGTTACCTCCATAGACTCCGGCGTATAGGTATCAATCAGACCTTGCGGCACTTTCAGTAAACTGACCTTTAGCGACGCATCATAACAAGTAATACCGCCTCTAAGTACCGCGCCCGAATCCGGCGTCAGCGCAAATTCGGAGCACAACCAGCCGGCGGTTGCGCTTTCCGCAAACGCCACTGTTAAATTATTTTTCGCCATAAGCCTTGCGCAGGAGATGATCTTATTTTCTGCCATGTGATATGCCTAAAAGGTGTAAACAATAACAATCCGGGAGACTGAAGGTTTGAATAGCGTAAGCATGGTCATAAAGGTTTTTTTAAATGAGCAAAAACAGACATGGTGTAGCTTTTTCTACCCATCATACATTGTTACTTTCCTCGATTTTGTCGGGAAAACGCATGGCTAAACTGGCGGTATGCGGATTGTTAATCAAAGTATATGAAAGCATTATTGATCAATTGCACCCTGAAGCGCTCACCGGATTTTTCAAACACCGGCGCGCTGGCTGAAAAGGCGGTCAAACTATTAAAGGAACAGGACATTGAAACGGAGGTGATACGTTTGGCGGATTATAAAATAAAATCGGGTAATTCCTCGGATGAAGGCGATGGTGATCAATGGCCGCAACTGCTGGAAAAAATTAAAGCCGCTGAGATTTTCATTATCGGCACACCAGTTTGGATTGGGCATTTAGCCTCTACTTCCCAGCGTGTAATCGAGCGGCTGGATGCGATCTTCCATGAAGAGGGTATGACTGATGAAAAGACCGGTCAGTATTTTACTTACAATAAAGTGGCCAGTTGCCTCATCACAGGTAATGAAGACGGGGCGCACTCCTGTGTCGCACAGGTACTTTGGGCAATGCAGGAACTCGGTTATACCATACCGCCGAACGTCAATGCTTACTGGGTTGGCATGGCTGGCGGGGATAAAGATTATGTACCAGCCGGTGGCGAACGTTATTTATATACCAATAAGACGCTGCGTTATATGATCGCCAACTTGGCATTCTTTGCCAAGCTGTTAAAGGAAAATCCGATCCCTACCAACTGGAATGAGTTAACCAAACTGGCCGAAAAAGAAAGCGACCCTGACTAAGCGCAAAGCAGCTACGACTTTCCGGTCCATTCTGATTTTCTGATATAAACATCAGCTAAACAAAAAGATTTACGATATCCATTGCTGCAATAAAGTAGCCAGCCAAAGAAACACGGCAAAACCAACTACGTCCTGAAACGCGGTCTCGAACGGACCCGCTGTAGTGGCCGGATCAAAGCCCATGCGCTTAGAGATCATTGGGATTATTGTCCCCATCATCCCCGCGGTCAGCATAGAGCAGGTCAATGCGCCACCGATCACCATGCCGAACGGCAGGTGTTTTGACCACACGGCACCGATAATGCCTAATACAAAACCGCAGACAGCCGCCATCAGTAAAGCGGTAGCGATTTCTTTTCTTAATGATGGCCATAAGTCTTTCCGGTTAGCCGTACCAGAATCCACCGCCCTTACCGTGATGGCTGCCGCCTGCAGCCCTACGTTGCCCGATATGGCGGAAATGACCGGCATGAAGGAAGCCAGCAGGATGACCTTTTTTAATACCCCATCAAAATGCGAAATCACCGTGCCCGCCATCAGTTCAATAAACATGGTACCTAAGAGCCAGGGAACACGCTTTCTGGCGGCCTGAAACGGAGACAAATGCTCCATCGCTTCCGCATCTGTGCCGACCGCTTTAGAATAGCGGCTTCGCAAGCGATCAACTATCAGTTGCATGAGATCATCTGCCGGGATAACGCCGGTCAGAAAACCGTCCTTATCCGTGACCGGCAGGGTCATGAATTTATGCTTAGCCATCAGGGCGGCTGCATCTACCTCACTCGCGTTGGCGGCGATACTAATCACCTTGGTAGCCATTAGCGTTTCCACTTTAGCCTTAGGGTCGGCCATCAACAGGTCACGGATCGAAATTACTCCCTGTAAATGAACATGTGAAGCATGGCCCTTTTCTTTTTTAACAGCATACAGATCTTCGGGGACATGGGCTGCTGAGTCTGTCTTCCGGATCTCGGCTAATGCATCCTCCGCGGAAAGATATATATGTAACCGGATAAACTGTGTAGTCATCAGGCGACCGGCGCTGCCTTTGGGATAGTTAAGGCGGGCCTTTACGTCCTGCGCCACCGCGGCCTGGAGCAAGTCATCTTTGAGGTATTGTTTTATACGTTTAGGAGGTGCTTCGATCGCCAGGTTCGCAGCGTCCCTTGCCGGTAGCAAATTCAGAATGGCAGCAGTCTTATCTATGGAAAGCTGTGACAATATTTTATTGGAAAGACCAGCTTCTAAGCTGGAAAGCACCTCGGCCGCTGGCCGTTCCTCCAGCATACTAAACAGACTGATTGCCCGCCCTTGCGGGAGCGCTTCCATCGTCAATGCGATGTCCGTGGAGACAGCCTTAGCCAGTGCCTGACGGGTGGTATCTTCCGACGCATTTTTTAAATGTCCGGCTAATTGTTTCCAGCTTAGTTTTTTGGTCATTAGGCTATTACTTCTATAAGTTGTAACGCTTCCTGTGGCCAAAAGTTTGTCATTCCAATACTCCTGCGTAATTATCTTAATAGAGCGCTTTGTTATACTTTTATCTATAATAGGCATTACCATTTCGGTCACCACTCTGCCGAGCCATTTGCCGGTTGAACACTGATTATCAGCAGTACACCGGAGAATACCAGTACGAAACCGGCAAGATGCAGCCATTGAAATTGCTCATGAAGTAATGTATATGATAATAGGAGCGCGCTAACGGCATAACATTCATAAAGAAAGCGGCAATACTGCCTTCGACCTAGGTTACGCCTTTGTACCAGAGCGCGTATTAATGGAATATTTTATTTGAAATTCAATATAAATATCTATATTTGATATAGCATTTGCAGCTATACCAAACTAAATTAAAATGGTGAGTAATTCGGTGAGTACAGAATTGAAAACCCTTAAAATATCAAAATAAAGCAGAAAATCAGGGTAGGTACAGATCCCTAACTCTCCGCTGGAGATTCTTTTAGAACACCCAAAGCCTGTAATTAAATTGCAGGCTTTTTTTGTGTCAAAAAATTTTATCTTTACGTTACCAATTTGGTAACAATATAGTATCTTTGTAAAGATGCGGGTGATAGCAATAAAAACATTAAAGGAATATATTACTGAATTTCATCAAGCAGAACAAGCTTTGCTGAGCTGGCATGAAGAAGCGGCAACTGCCGGGTGGAATAATCCAAATGAATTAAAAGCTCAATATAGAAATGCTTCTATACTAAATGAAAAAAGAGTTGTATTTAATATACATGGCAATAGTTATCGCCTAATTGTAGACATTGAATATCGTTTAAAAATCGTTTTTGTTGTTTGGTTCGGAACGCATAAGCAATATGATAAGATAAATGCTAAAACAATAAGTTATGTTAAAACCAATTAAAACAGCAGAGGAGTACAATGATGCATTGGCACGTGTATATGAATTGATGCAAACTGATCTTGTAGATGGTTCTGCAAATTCCGATGAACTTGAAATCATGAGCATATTGGTAAAGGAATATGAGCTGATTCATTACCCTGTTGCTTATCCGAACCCATTGGAGGCAATAAAGTTCCGTATGGAACAAATGAATTTATCTGAGAATGAGTTGAGCAATATCTTAGGGAACCGTTCGAGAAAATCCGAAATTTTATCAGGGAAAAGGAAATTAAGCTTGTCGATGATCCGTAAACTAACTGAAATACTAAATATTCCTGCAGAGGTTCTGATTCGGGCATATTAATAATTTGCATCTGATTACCTGTTTTTTTCATCCTCTAAAATTTCTCTTATAATCACTAAAATTCCTTCTAAGAAGCTGTCTGAATTTGTTTCTTTGCTATTATTAAAACAGTAAACCATCTCGTCCTTGCCGACGCAGGAGGCGTGGACAACCGACCGGAGGGAGCTCATTAATGCCATTGAAAAACAATCTGATATTAATAATCACCGATCAGCAGAGCCGCTATTCAAACCGGGGATTATTAATGTTGTGTTTGTTTGGTCCTGCTCTCTCTGAGCAGGAGATTTCGACCCTCAATCATTCATTTTTCTTCCACCGGATGGAATCCTGATAACACTTAAAGAATAAGCAGGCGCGTTATAATTAAAAGATTTAGTTACTGCAAGCTCGCTGTTTGCTGGTAAAACCTGTTGCGCGCGCTGTGCCGTATTTTTATCGCCCGGCTTACCCGTTAAAACAGCAAGCGTAGCTTTAGGTGATATTTTTCCTATTGCTGCCAGATTGATTTTAGTTGAGCTCGCCGTATTGCCGGCATTCACAATTTTTATGATCACATCGCCGGTTTTGCTGTCTTTTACACAGGAGGCAGCCAGCACGCTATCAGGTTTGGCCTGGTTCAGGAATTTTACTATCCCTGGATAATAAGTATCGCCGGCATTTGCCGAAAACAACTGTTGCACATAATAATTAACCGTTGGTGTCACCTCGGTATTGGTAAAATATATCAGGTCCGGGTTCCACGATACGTGGTTCTGATTGGCCAGCAAAGGCGCATAGGAGGCCATTTTCACCACATCGCCATTACGCTCCAGGCTGGTCATGTAAGCGGCTTCTGCAAGCGCATTAGCCAGCGTGTTACCTTTGGAAGCATACTCACCCACATATACTTTAGATTTTGAACGGTCGTACCTATCATAACGGCTATTGTTATTCAGAAACCATTCGGGCTTTTCGTAATAATGCTCGTCAACCACCGGGACGCTGAGTTGGTTGGCAAACTTCCAGCCCAGATCATAATCCTCGCCTGCCGGCGCCGGCCCAACTGTGCCTACTACAGTAATTTCCGGATGTTTGGCTTTTACAGCATCGTATATCATTTTAAAACGTTCGCGAAAAGCATCTGTCTGCTTATCTTCATTGCCAATACCTACATATTGCAGGTGAAAAGACGCAGGGTGACCCGCGGCGGCCCGTTTGGCTCCCCAGGTAGAAGTAGCCGGCCCGTTAGCGTATTCAATAAGGTCTAAAATATCCTGTACGTAGCTTTGCATTTCGGCCATCGGTATACCCTTTTGGCCGGTACTGCCTATGCGCCATGTGCCGCCCGAGTTTTGACAGCTTACGCCCGCAGCCAGTACAGGTAAGGGCTTCGCGCCGATATCCTCGCAAAATTGAAAATATTCAAAATAGCCCAAACCCATTGATTGGTGATAGTTCCAAATGTTTCGCTGCTCCACCCGCTGTTCAACAGGGCCAATGGTGTTTTTCCAACGATAGATGTTTTGTATGCCATCGCCATGCGTTAAACAGCCGCCCGGAAAACGCAAAAAATGTGGTTTAATATCAGCAATAGCCTGTGCCAGGTCGGCACGTAAACCGTTGGGGCGGTTTTTAAAAGTTTTTTGAGGGAACAGGGAAATAACATCTATGGCCAAAGTGCCTTTTCCCTTTGCCAATACCACTAACCGGGCATCGGCATCAGTCTGATTAACAGTAATGACAGCAGCATACCTTTTCCAGTTCTTTACATCCGCAGAAAGGTTAACCTCGCCATATATTTCTCCTTTTTTACTGCGCAAGGAAATGTTTAACGGTATCGGATCGGCTGAAATTAAATGGGCAAACAGGCTGAAATTATATCGTTCCCCGGCTTTAACAGAAATACCATCAAAGCCTGAATTGGTTAAGCCAATGCCTTTCTGGCCTTCGTCAGTAATGGTAAGTTTGATATAGTGCGGGTTGTTAGCATTTAATGGTTCGCTGCTTTCAACCGAAAGTTCGCCATAGCCAAAACCATCATTAATATACTCCCAGGCTGTAAGCGGATTCCAGCCTTTTTTATCGGCAGGGGTATATTCAAAGGAGCGGTTTTGAATCAGTTCCGCGTACAAACCACCGTCGGCGGCATAGCTGAGGTCCTCAAAAAATACTCCGAATAAATCGGGACTTATATGTTTAGCGACACTCGCCTTTTTGATAGTTTGTGCAGATGATGTAATAACAATACTTGACAATGCAAGCAAAATTAACAGGCCGGTTTTTTTCATAATGTCAGGTTAAGATCTATTGGTCAATCTTAGTTTTTGTTATACACTAAATATACACATTTCTTAGAAACTGTTTAAAAACGTTAATTTAAAAATGCTATGTGTTGAAAAGTGGATAAAAAGACTATCGCCAAATGGTTGAATAGTCACTAATTGGGAATAACTACAAACTCAATTAGTATG
>Ga0164242_10002154_pt1 | contig 22917 bp, 23 predicted proteins | sample OricomgcompostMG_FD_108783 | JGI IMG/M metagenome (GOLD analysis project Ga0164242, IMG submission 108783) | Miracle-Growth compost microbial communities from Emeryville, California, USA - Original compost - Miracle growth compost (MG) ... | reverse complement strand
TCACCGGATCAACCTGACGCTGTATCGCCTCGAAGCGATCATGGACGGCGACCTCGACGAACTGATCTCGGCGCTCGTCAGCGAGCATCAGGCGGAACTGCTCGCGTCGCTCGGCGACGCGGACTGACGTACGCGATGGCGCCCGAGGCCACCGACGCCAATCCCGCCGCCAGCGCGGCCGCGTTGCTGCGCGCGTCGCCGCTGTCGGCGCTCGACGCGCGCGTGCTGCTCGCGCACGTGCTCGGCTGGCGCCGCACCGAACTGATCACGCGCGGCGACGAACCGCTCGACGCGGCGGGCGTCGCGCGCTTTCGCGCGCTGGAGGCGCGTCGCGTGAAAGGCGAGCCGATCGCGCAACTGGTCGGCTCGCGCGAATTCTTCGGGCTCGATTTCGAGGTGACGCCGGACGTGCTGATCCCGCGGCCCGAGACCGAGCTGCTGGTCGAGACCGCGCTTGACGCAATGGACGGCATCGCGCAGCCGCGCGTGCTCGATCTCGGCACCGGCAGCGGCGCGATCGCGGTCGCGATCGCGTCGGCGCGGCCGGATGCGCGCGTGTGGGCGGTCGACCGTTCCGCCGACGCGCTCGCGGTCGCCGCACGTAATGCGGCGCGGCTGCTCGACCCCGCGCGGCCGGGCGGCGCGCCGACGTTCGTCGCCGGCAGCTGGTACGACGGGCTCGACCCGTCGCTGCGGTTCGACGCGATCGTCAGCAATCCGCCGTACATCGCGCGCGGCGATCCGCATCTCGCGACCGGCGACCTGCGCTTCGAGCCGCGCGGCGCGCTGACCGACGAGGCCGACGGCCTCACCGCCCTCGCGGCGATCGTCGCCGACGCGCCGCGCTGGCTCGCGCCGGGCGGCGTGCTGTGGATGGAGCACGGCTACGATCAGGCGCAGGCGGTGCGCGCGCTGCTGGCCGCGCGCGGCCTCGCCGACGCGCGTTCGGCGCGCGACCTCGCCGGCATCGAACGGGTCAGCGGCGCACGCGCTGCCGGCTGAGCGCGGGCGCTCACGCAGCGAAGCCCAGCCGGCGCCGCGCGCATCCGGGCCGCGCCGCGCGCGGACGGCCACCGAACCCGCCGTCGCGCCCCTTCCGCCGTTGGGGCCGCCCGGCCGGCCCGAACGAAATCCGCTATCATTCGACCTTGTCTCGCATCAATTTTCGCAAGGTCAGTCATGGATACCCAACAACGCATCAAGCAGATCGTCGACGAAAACGCCGTCGTCCTCTTCATGAAGGGCAACGCGCAGTTTCCGATGTGCGGCTTCTCCGGCCGGGCGGTGCAGATTCTGAAGGCGTGCGGCGTCGATCAGTTCAAGACCGTCAACGTGCTGGAAGACGACGGGGTCCGCCAGGGCATCAAGGAATTCTCGAACTGGCCGACGATTCCTCAGCTTTACGTGAACGGCGAATTCGTCGGCGGCTCCGACATCATGATGGAGATGTATCAAAACGGCGAATTGCAGCAACTGTTCGCCGCGGCGTAATCGCGTGGGTTCGCCCGCGTCCCTCCCCGCTTCACCGCCACGACGCCGGCCGTGACCACCACCGGTACGGCGTCGCGACCCGCGCCGCGCCGGCTGATCGTCGCGATCACCGGTGCGACGGGCGCGATCTACGGCGTACGCACACTCGACCTGCTGCGCCGGCTCGGCGGCGTCGAAACCCATCTGCTGATCTCGCCGGCCGGCTGGCTGAACGTCCAGCATGAACTGGGACTCACGAAAGACGATCTGTACCCGCGCGCGGACGTCGTCCACTCGGTGCGCGATATCGGCGCGAGCGTCGCGTCGGGCTCGTTTTCGACCGCAGGAATGATCGTCGCACCGTGCTCGATGAAGACGCTCGGGAGCGTCGCGCACGGACTGTCCGACAATCTGATCGCGCGCGCGGCCGACGTCACGCTGAAGGAGCGCCGCCGGCTCGTGCTGCTGGTGCGCGAAACGCCGCTCAACCTCGTGCACCTGCGCAACATGACCGCCGTCACCGAAATGGGCGGCGTGATCTTCCCGCCGCTGCCGGCGTTCTATCACCGGCCCGCGTCGATCGACGAGATGGTCGATCAGACCGTCGCGCGCGTGCTGGATCTGTTCCCGCTCGGCGCGCCGCTCGCGACCGCATGGACCGGACTGCGCGGCGGCGCGCAGGACTGAGCGCGACGCGCGCCGGTCCCGACTGATTCCCGCCTGGTCCCTGCCGATTGTCGCCGAAGCTGCGACGATCCATTGCCGCGGCGGCGATTCCGTCCGAGCGGCGACGGTCCTATAGTGACAGCCGACCGACATCCGCCGGCACGCCCGGCCGCCCGCCATGACCTCACGCCCTCCCACGCTGTTCCTGTCGCACGGCGCGCCGACGCTGCCGATCGATCCGTCACTGCCGTCCGGCGACTTCGCGGCGCTCGCCACGCGGCTGCCGCGTCCCGCGTCGGTGCTGATGCTGTCCGCGCATTGGGGCACGCAGCAACCGGTCGCGAGCACGTCGACGCAGCCCGAAACGATCCACGATTTCTACGGCTTTCCGCGCGCGCTGCATGAAATCGCGTACCCGGCGCCGGGCGCGCCCGACGTGGCGCAGCGCGCGGCCGCGCTGCTGCACGACCACGGCATCGCGGCCGCCACGCAGCCGCACGGGCTCGACCACGGCGCGTGGGTGCCGATGCTGCTGATGTATCCGCAGGCGGACGTGCCCATCGCGCAACTGTCGATCCAGCCGCGCGCGGACGCCGCGCATCACTTCGCGCTCGGCCGCGCGCTGCGTGCATTGCGCGACGACGGCGTGATGCTGATCGGCTCCGGCCAGATCACGCACAACCTGCGCGAGGCCGATTTCTCCGCGCGTCCCGAGGACGCGGATCCGCGCGTCGCCGAGTTCACCGGCTGGTTCGACGCGCGTCTCGCGGCGCGCGACATCGACGCGCTGCTCGACTACCGCCGCCGCGCGCCGCACGCGCAGTGGATGCATCCGACCGACGAACATCTGCTGCCGGTCTTCGCCGCGCTCGGCGCCGCGGACGACGACTATGCGCTGTCGATCCAGTCGCTCGGCACCTACCAGCGCGCGCTCGCAATGACGAACTACGTGTTCGGCCACGCGGCCGGCCGAGCGGCGCCCGGCGCAGACACCCCAAAAGCCAAAAAGCCTGCCTGAATCGCTTCAGGCAGGCTTTTGCGTGCTTGCGCAGCGGCGTGGACCGTCAGACGTCCATGCCTTCGAGGATCTCGTCGTGCGTCGCGCGCTCTTCGAGATACTCGGTGCGATAGCCCGAATGCACGCCCCAGTAGTAGAACGCGAGCGAGAACAGCGCGACGACGAGCATGTCCCAGCCGTACGGAATCAGGTCGAAGCCGCCGAACTGCTTGCTGCCGACGAGCGACAGGAGCGCCATCAGCGGCAGATACGCGACGAGCCACCACGCGGCCTTCAGGTCGCGGCCCCAGCCTTCCCAGCCGGACTTGCCCTGGAAGTAGAAGTACACCGGCAACGCGACGACCATCAGCAGGATGATTTCGCCGGTCAGCGGCCACTTCGCCCAGTACAGGATCATCGATGCGCAGACGAACGCGAACGGCGCGACGATCTTCATCAGCGGCACGCGCAGCGGACGTTCGAGGTCGGTCGCCGCGCGCTTGAGCGCCATCAGGCTGATCGGGCCGGTCAGGTACGAGATCACGGTCGCGACCGAGATCACCGCCGCGAGCGCGCTCCAGCCGCGGAAGAAGAACAGGAACAGGAACGACACCAGCAGGTTGAACCACATCGCGTTGCGCGGCACGCCGTAGAGCGGGTGCACGGTGCCGAACATCTTCGGCATCGTGTTGTTGCGCTCCATCGCGTAGATCATCCGGGTGGTGGTCGCCATGTAGGTGGTGCCGGTGCCGCTCGGCGACACGAACGCGTCGACGTACAGCAGGATCGCGAGCCAGTTCAGGTTCAGCGCGATCGCGAGTTCCGCGAACGGCGACTTGAAGTTGAACAGGTTCCAGCCCTTCGCGACGTCCGCCGGATTGACCGCGCCGATGTACGCGATCTGCAGCAGCACGTAGATGATCAGCGCGAGCACGATCGAGCCGATCACCGCGAACGGCACGCTCTTCGCCGGATTGCGCGCTTCGCCGGCGAGGTTGATCGGGCTCTGGAAGCCGTTGAACGCGAACACGATGCCGCTCGTCGCGACCGCGGTGAATACCGCCGACCAGCCGTACGGCGTGAAGCTCGTCGCCGTGCCGAAGTTCTCGTGGTGGAACGCGCTCGTCATCAAGCCGATGATCGTCAGGCCCGGGATGATGAACTTGAACACGGTGATCGCCGTGTTGGCCCGCGCGAAGATTTTCACGCCCCAGTAGTTCAGCATGAAGTAGACGATCACGAGCAGGGCGGACAGCAATAGCCCGGAGGTCGTCAACGAGCCGTCGACGAAGAGCGCGTGCGCCCACGGAAACGGCCACGTGCTCATGTACTGGATCGACGCTTCCGCCTCGATCGGGATCACCGATACGATCGCGATCCAGTTCGCCCATGCGCTGATGAAGCCGACCAGCGCGCCATGCGAATAGCGCGCATAGCGGACCATGCCGCCGGACTCGGGGAACATTGCGCCGAGTTCGGCATAGGTCAGCGCGATCGCGAGGATCACGACCGCGCCGATCACCCACGCGCAGATCGCGGCCGGGCCGGCGATCTTCGCGGCTCTCCACGCGCCGAACAGCCAGCCCGAGCCGATGATCGAGCCGAGGCCGGTGAACATCAGCGCCAGCGGGCCGATGTTCCGTTGAATAGCACTTTTCACGTCTTCTCCTGTATCAAGAGCAGTTCGGCACGGCGGGTTCGACACGGCGGCCGTCATCGTACACGGCGAAGGTTTCCGCCGCGGGTCGCACCTGCACGCGCACGAAACTGCAACTGCGCTGCACCTTCAAGGCGCAACTTTTCGCGCGGCGCGTAGTTTAACGGTTGCACCGCCGGGCCGTCTGCGAAAAAACACGGCGCTCTACAAAAAAAACGCGGCGGCTGCAAGTTTCGTAAGCGCAGATCGGGCCCTTTACGCAAAAAACCCTTCTCTACAGGGGACTCCCTGTTGACCTGCCGGCGGATTCGCCGTATAAAGTTCACGCAGGATTTCAAGCGTCGAGTGTGAATTGGTCTTATTGGTAGCTCGCCTGTCAACGGTACTCCGGCTGTTCCCATCCCCCTTCCTTGATTTTCGTGCACCCGTCTGGCTTCGGCCTCAATTCATTTTTAGGAAAGTAATATGGAAACCGGTACCGTCAAATGGTTCAACGACGCTAAGGGCTTTGGCTTCATCACCCCGGACGGCGGCGGCGAAGACCTGTTCGCGCATTTCTCGGAAATTCGTGTCGACGGCTTCAAGACGCTGCAAGAGAACCAGAAGGTTCAGTTCGAAGTGAAGACGGGCCCGAAGGGCAAGCAGGCTGCGAACATCAAGCCGCTGTAAGTCGTAGGCCACGCCGGCGCCGCCGCAGGCGGCACGGCGCTGACACAGCTTACCGGAAACCCCCGCGCTCCGTCCGGAGCGCGGGGGTTTCGTTTTTGGCGCCGATGCCGGCCCGCCCGGCTACGCGGCGAACGGCGGAACGCTCAGCCGAACACGCGCTGCGCGTGGATGCCGAGGCCGGTCGCGACGCTCGCGAGCCGGTCGCCGAACACCGGCTGCGCATCCGGGAACGCGTGCGCGAGCGCATCGGTCAGGAACACGAGGCCGGTCGAGCCGCCGGTGAAATACAGCGCGTCGACGTCGCGCGGCGCGACGCCCGCGGCCCGCACCGTTTCGCGCGCCGCGTCCACGATGCGGCGCGTTTCGTCGCGGCCCGCGTCGATCAGTTGCGCATCGTCGAACGCGAGCCGCAGATCGTCCTCCACCATCTCCAGGTCGATCATCGTCTCGCCACCCGCGGCGACGCCGATTTTCGCCTCCTCCGCACGCGCGGCGAGCGCATGGCCGAGACGCCGCTCGACGACGCGCATCAGCCGCTCGTGATGGCGCGCGTCGCGGTACAGGTGCCGCATCAGCCGCAGTTCGGCGACCCGCTTCGGCGGATAGACCGTGTTGATCAGGTGCCACGTCGCGAGGTCGAAGTACACGCGGTTCGGAACTTCGCGCCCCTGCGGGTCGAGCGACTGATAGCCGAGTTCGCGCAGGATCGTCGCCAGCTCGACGCGCCGGTCGAAGTCGGTGCCGGCCACGTGCACGCCGTGATGCGCGAGGACGTCGTCCTTGCGGTCGAGGCGCGGCATCCGCTGCGGCCCGACGCGCACGAGCGAGAAGTCCGACGTGCCGCCGCCGATGTCCGCGACCAGCACGAGCCCTTCCTGCGTCTGCCGCGACTCGTAGTCGAACGCCGCCGCGATCGGCTCGTACTGGAACCGGATGTCGGCGAAGCCGACCGCGCGCGCGGCCGCTTCGAGCTGCTGCTGCGCGAGCAGGTCCGCGCGCGGATCGTCGTCGACGAAGAACACCGGACGCCCGAGCACCGCGCGCGTCACCGGCTCGCCCGCGAAGCGCTCCGCGCTGCGCTTCAGGTGCTCGACGAAGATCGCGATGATCTCGGTATAGCGGATCGCGCTGCCGTCGCCGAGGTCGGTGGTCGTGTCCGCGAGCGGCGAGCCGAGAATGCTTTTCATCGAGCGCATCAGCCGGCCGTCGAAGCCGTCGATGTACGCGCCGAGCGCCGCGCGGCCGAACTCGCGCGTATGTTCGTCGACATTGAAGAAGACGGCGGTCGGCAGCGTCGCGTGCTCGCCCTCGACCGGCGCGAGCCGCATGCCGTCGGCGGTGGGCAGGGCCACCGCGGAGTTGGAGGTTCCGAAGTCGATCGCGCAGAAGGAAGTCATGGCAGGGACGCGCCGCAATCGGCCCGCTCGGACATTGGGAAGGACCGGCTTTTTATCACGAAAGCGCCGCGAGCGGCAACCGCGCCCCGTTTTGTCTGTCGCCGGCGCGACCGCCATGAAAAACGCGCGGGGCGCCGCGCGTTTTTCGTCGGATGCGCGGTGCGTCAGCGCATCAGGTACGGAACGGCTGCTTCCACGCGCCTTCGTACACGACGTCGCCCACCGCCGAACGGCTGCGCTCCGCCTTTTCGCGCTCGCGCAGCACCGGTTCCAGCTTGTCGACGTCGCCGTAGTGGCCGATCGAGATGAACGCGAGCACGTCGACGTCATTCGGAATCGCGAATTCGGTGCGGAACGCCGGCACGTCGAAGCCGCTCATCTGGTGCGCGGCGAGGCCGAGCGCGTGCGCCTGCAGCACCAGCGACATCGCCGCCGCGCCGGTGTCGTATTGCGCGGTGCGGTTCACTTCGCCCTTCGCGTTCAGCGTGTGCGCGGTCGCCACGATCAGCACCGACACCGGCGCGTTCCACTGCTGGTTGAACGGCACGAGCGTCGCGAACGCGCGCTTGAACGCGGCTTCGTCGGTCGCGCGGTCGAACACGATGAAACGCCACGGCTGCAGGTTGTACGCGGACGGCGCCCAGCGCGCCGCCTCGACCACCGCGTGCAGCGCCTCGCGGCTCACCGGTTCGCTCGAATACGCACGCGGGCTCCAGCGGCCGGCGAGCAGTTCATGGATGGGCACGGAGGTGGATGCGGGTTTGTGCGTCATGCGCTTGTCTATCCTCGATTGACGGGGCGGCTCGCCCGGAGGCCCATAGCATAACCGGGCGATATGAAACGCGCTGATGCGGCGGGCGGCAGCGGGCGGCGACGCCGGCCCGCTACGCCGCCGTCTGCGCCGCCACCGCGCGCGGCCGGCGGTTGATCCGCAGCACGAGCACCGACGCGACGAGGCACAGCCCGCCCGAGATCATCGACGCCACCGTGTACGTCCCGAGACTCGCGCGCAACAGCCCCGCGCCGTACGCGGCGAACGCGGCGCCGAGCTGATGCCCGGCGACCACCCAGCCAAACACGATCGGCGCGCGCGCCTTGCCGTAGACGTCGGTCGCGAGACGCACCGTCGGCGGCACCGTCGCGATCCAGTCGAGCCCGTAAAACACCGCGAAGATCGGCAAGCCGAAGAAGTCGATCCCGAACGCGTGCGGCAGATAGATCAGCGACAGCCCGCGCAGCCCGTAGTACCAGAACAGCAGCACCCGCGCGTTGAAGCGGTCGGACAGCCAGCCGGACAGCGTCGTGCCGAACAGGTCGAACACGCCCATCGCGGCGAGCAGCGACGCGCCCTGCACCTCGGTCATCCCGTAGTCGCCGCACATCGCGATCAGGTGCGTGCCGATATAGCCGTTGGTGCTCGCGCCGCAGATGAAGAAGCTGAAGAACAGCAGCCAGAAATCGCGCGTGCGGCTCGCCGACGCCAGTTCCCCGAACGCGATTTTCAACGGGTTCTGCTGCGGGGCCGGCGGTTCGAGCGGCGCGTCGTGCGCGTCGCCGTACGGGCGCAGCTGCAGGTCGACCGGGCGCTCGGGCAGCAGGAACGCGACGAGCGGCAGCACGATCGCCGCGGCGGCCGCGACGACCAGCACCACCGGCCGCCAGCCGAACTTCTCCGCGATCGCCGCGAGGAACGGCAGGAACACCAGCTGACCGGTCGCCGAACTGGCGGTGAGAATCCCCATCGCGAGCCCGCGGTGCGTGGTGAACCAGCGCGTGACGATCGTCGCCGACAGCGACAACGCGGCGACACCGGTCGCGCCGCCGACCATCACGCCCCAGATCAGCACCATCTGCCACGGCGCGCGCATCAGCGACGACAGCGCGACGCCGACCGCCATCGTGCCGAGCGCGACGAGCACGGTCGGCCGCACGCCGAAACGCTGCATCGCGGCGGCCGCGAACGGGCCCATCAGCCCGTAAAGCGCGATGTTCACCGAGATCGCGAGCGAGATCGTCGCGCGGCTCCAGCCGAACTGGTGTTCGAGCGGCAGCATCAGCACGCTCGGCGTCGCGCGCGTGCCGGCCGCCGCGAGCAGCACGAGGAACACTACCGCCACCACCAGCCAGCCGTAGTGGAAACGTCTGCCGATTCTTGCCGCTGCCCAGTTCATCCGCGCTCCTTTTTGTTACCGCCTTGTCACAAGCGAGTTGCGATGTTAGTGACCGGTCGGTAACATTGTCAAGCAATGACCCTGCTGCCGAGGAGCCCATGACCGACGACAAACCCGCGACCGTCGACGCCGAGCCGACCGCGCGCCGGCCGCGCGCGCATACGGCCGGGCCGCGCGCGCACGAACATCTGCTGCGCGCGGCCGGCGAACTGTTCTACCGGCAGGGCGTGCGCGCGGTCGGCATCGAGGCGGTGGTCGAGCGCGCCGGTGTCAACAAGATGAGCCTGTACCGGCAGTTTTCGTCGAAGGACGATCTCGTCGTCGCGTACCTGAAACGGGCCGACGCACGGTTCTTCGAGCGGCTCGAAAACAGCTTCGCGAAGCATCCGGGCGAACCGGCGAAGCAGTTGCAGCAATACGTCGACGATCTGACCGAACGCGCGTCGGTGGGCGATTACCGCGGCTGCCCGTTCGTGAACGTCGCGACCGAGTTTCCCGACGCGGCCCATCCGGCGCGCGCGTGCGTCGCCGACAACAAGACGCGGCTCGTCGCCCGGCTGACCGACCTCGCCGCGCAGGCCGGCGCGGCCGACCCCACGGCGCTCGCGAACGCGCTCGCGCTGCTGGTCGAAGGCGTCTATGCGGCGAGCCAGACCTACGGGCCGGGCTGCGGACCGGTCCGCGCGGCGTCGGTCGTCGCCGCCCAACTGATCGAAGCGGCATGCGCGCGGCGGGCCGGCGTCGGCGCCGACCGCCGGTAAAATGCCCCGATGACTGACGCCCCCACCGCTCCCGCCGACGCCGCGCCGTCGCGCGACGACATCCTGCAAGCCACCCGTCACTGGCTCACGCGCGCGGTGATCGGCCTGAATCTCTGCCCGTTCGCGAAAAGCGTGCACGTGAAGCATCAGATCCGTTATGCGATCAGCGACGCGACCACGCTCGAACAGGTGCTGACGGACCTCGAAACCGAACTGCTGGCGCTTGCGCACGCCGACCCGGCGCAGGTCGATACGACGCTGCTGATCTTTCCGCACGCCCTCGCCGATTTTCTCGACTTCAACGACTGTCTGTATTTCGCGGACCGGCTGTTAAGACAATTGCGGCTGGAAGGTACGCTGCAGATCGCGAGTTTTCATCCGCAGTACCAGTTCGAAGGTGCCGGGCCGGACGATATCGAGAACTACACGAACCGTGCGCCGTACCCGATCCTGCATCTGTTGCGCGAGGCGAGCATCGGGCGCGCGGTCGACGCGTTTCCGGACGCGTCCGGGATTTACGGCCGCAACCAGGCCACGCTGCGCCGCCTCGGCCCCGACGGCTGGCGCGCATGGATGAGCGAGCCGGAGCCGGACGGCGACTGATGGCAACCGACGGCAACAGACGGCGAAATCGCCGCGCCGTTTTCGCGGCTCGTCGTCCAGTTCGTTGCGCCGGCAATTTTTTACGATTGATTGACTGCGAGTTGACGATAGATTGACGATCGACCGCCGCGGCGCACGGGCTATCCGCCGATAACCTCGGCCGCCCGCCGCACCATCAGTCCCGGCCGCCCGTCTGCACCGCCGGCGCCGCCGCGCCGCCGTCACCGTCGTCGTCGATAAAAAAGCGCTCGTTCAGTCCGGCGAGCCCGAACTTCGCGAGAATCTCGCGCAGCCGCCCCGCGGGCCGGCTGCGCGGCAAGTCCTTGTACTGCGCGACGATCAGTTCGTTCTTCATCGAGTGCTCCCAGCCGACCAGTTCCGTCACGCTGACCTGGTAGCCGTGCGCCTCCAGTTGCAGGCAGCGCAGCACGTTGGTGATCTGGCTGCCGAATTCGCGCGTGTGCAGCGGATGGCGCCAGATTTCCGTCAGCGCGTCGCCGAGCGACTTGCCCTTGTTCCGCCGCAGCACGCCCGCCACTTCCGCCTGGCAGCACGGCACGACGACGATGTAGCGCGCCTGCTTGCGCAGCGCGAAACGGATCGCATCGTCGGTCGCGGTATCGCACGCGTGCAGCGCGGTGACGATGTCGACGCTCGGCGGCAGCGCCATCGACCCGATCGAATCCGCGACCGACAGCGTCAGGAACGACATTCCGCCGAAGCCGAGCCGCGCGGCGAGGTCGCGCGAACGCTGCACGAGTTCGTCGCGTGTTTCGATCCCGAAGATGCGCGAGCCGTCGCCGAGCCCCTTGAAAAACAGGTCGTAGAGGATAAAACCTAGATACGACTTGCCGGCGCCGTGATCGACGAGCGTCACGTCGCGGCCGTCGGCTTTCAGGTCCTTCAGCAGCGGCTCGATGAAGTGGAACAGGTGATACACCTGCTTGAGCTTGCGGCGGCTGTCCTGATTCATCTTGCCGTCGCGTGTCAGAATATGAAGCTCCTTCAGGAGTTCGATCGACTGCTCGGGACGGACATCGTAAGTCTTGCTGGACATCGTTGAATTCGCAAAGAAACGTGAAATGCGGCGCGGAACGTGCGACAGGCGACGGAAGCATCGTGGATTGACTGCCATTTTACGGAAAAAGCGCGCTGGGCCCGCAGGCGGTCCGCTGCGCGGCGGCGCAACACGCGCATCATGAGACGCTGGCACGCGACGACTCGAAGCCGGCGCGTGCACAACAGGGAGGCCGCGATGAGCGCACAACCAGACGGAAACGGCGAGCAGAAATTCCAGGAACTGCTTGCAAAACTGCTGACCACCCCGGGGTGGACCGAAAAACAGCAACTGGAACTCGAAATGGCCCGTGACATTTCGGTCGAAATGCTGCGCATCGCCGAACAGATGCGCGACGGTCCGGCGGACCTCGAAAGCTGCCTGATTCTGCTGAAATACGCGAAGGTGCTCGATTTCGTGATGTCGGCGCTTGCCGCGCGCCGGGATATCAAGCCGCAGACGCTGCGCGTGATCTTCAAGCTCGCCGGGCTGAAGGTCGACGAGGCATACCCGGGCTGAGCGCGCCGAAAACGCGTCGCACGCCGCCCGACGGACCGTCCGGTCCGCCGCGTCTTTTCCTCTCTCGCCAATGCAGCCCCCGGGTTCGCCCGGTTTGACCCGTTTCCGCGCGCACTCATATGACGAATGACACGCGGCACGGGGCGCGTCCGCGCCGCCGTCATGGGCTCCGCGGTGAAAACCGTCCGTCGCTCCGTGGCGTTCGTGCGCCGGCTTTTCATTCGCCCAGCGTGTTTTCGAGCCCGCCGCCCGTCCCCGGCACGGCGCTTGCCCGAGCGCTGCGCCGCCCCCGGCGGTACCTACGCACCGGGAGACAGCGAATGAGAAAAATGCGTTGGGCAGTGGTCTGGATGTGCTTTCTGGCGACCGCGGTGAACTATGTCGATCGCGCGAATCTCGCGGTCGCCGCGCCGCAGATCCAGCACGCGCCCGGCATCGGCCCCGCGCAGATGGGGCTGATCCTCAGCGGTTTTTGACGAAGGGCTCGTTCACGATCCCGCTGATCGTCTCGGGCGGCTTCTGCTTTCCCGGCGCGTTCAGCTATCGATCGTCGGGCGCATCGAGCCGCTGCCGGCCGGTCGCGACGGCGAGCGCGCGAAGCGGCGCGGCGCGGCGCGCGCGGTCTAGCCCGGACGAGGCGTGCCGCGCGGCCTATGCCGCGCGGGCTTTCAACCGCCACAGCGACGTGACTTCCGCCGCGCGCGCCCGAAACAGCGGATCGGACGGATCGGACGCCTTCGGGTGGCGCGGCCGGATGTCGTCGCGGCCGGCCACTTCGAGGCCGCCGTTCGTGATCGCGTCGAGCAGGAAGTCGCGCGAACGCAGCCCGAGGTGCTCCGCGAAGTCCGACAGGATCAGCCAGCCTTCGCCACCCGGCGCGAGGTGATCCGCCAGGCCCGCGAGAAAGCCGCGCAGCATCCGGCTGTCCGGATCGAACACCGCGTGTTCGATCGGCGACGACGGCCGCGCGGGCACCCACGGCGGATTGCAGACGACGAGCGACGCGCGTCCCGGCGGAAACAGGTCCGCCTCGGCAACGTCGACCTGCGCCGTGTAGCCGAGGCGTTCGAGATTCTCGCGCGCGCACGCGAGCGCACGCGGATCCTGATCGGTCGCGATCACACGCTTGACGCCGCGCGACGCGAGCACCGCCGCGAGCACGCCGGTGCCGGTGCCGACGTCGAACGCGACGTCGAGCGACGGCGGCAGCGTCGCGCGCGCGACGAGATCGACGTATTCGCCGCGCACCGGCGAAAACACGCCGTAGTACGGATGAATGCGCGCGTTCAGCGCCGGAATCTCGACGCCCTTCCTGCGCCATTCGTGCGCGCCGATCAGCCCGAGCAGTTCGCGCAGCGAGAGCGCCGAGGCGGACGCGTCGGCGTCCGCCGGCCCGTACGCTTCTTCGCACGCCGCCTGCACGTCCGGCGCGCGCCGCAGCGGAATCGTATAGTCGGCGTCGAGCGGGATCAGCAGCATGCCGAGCGTGCGCGCGCGCTGCGCCTGCGCCTGGCGATGCAGATGGAACGCGTCGAGCGGCGTCGCGGCCGGCTTCGGCCGCCGGCGTTCCGCGCGGCGGTTCAGCGCCTGCAACAGTTGCCGCGCGTTCTGGAAGTCGCCGCGCCACAACAGCCCGGTGCCCTCGCAGACGAGCCGGTACGCGGCGTCGGCGGTCATCGTGTCGTCGGCGACGACGACGCGCTTCGGCGGCGGCACGCCGGCCTCGGAGCGCCAGCGCAGCACGTGGGTTACGCCTGCGTCGGACAGGGCGAAGGTCGGGAATTCGTTCATCGGAGCCATGGAAGCGATCGGTCGCGCGCGAAAGGCGCCATCATAGGATACGCGGCGTTCGGATGCGATTCGTCGCGGGTGCCGGTCGCCGGCCCGCTCGCGCGACTCGCGCTCGCCGCGCATCCGCCCGCGACGCGATGACCGCACGCGTCCGCTAGAACGTATAGCTGACTTTGCCGAACGCCGTCCGCCCCAGCGCGTTGTACCCGTATGCGGTCATGTACTGGCGGTTGAACAGGTTCGACAGCGACGCCGACAGCGCGAGATGCGGGTTGATCCGCCACGTCGCGCGCAGGTCCACCGTCACCCACGACGGCAGCGCGATCGTGTTGAACTGATCGTCGAACGTCGAGCCGTTGTAGAGCACCGAAAAGCCCGTGCTGAGCGCGTGCAGATGCAGTTCGTCCCACGTGTGATCGACGCTCAGGCTCGCCGTCTGGCGCGGACGGCGGTTGAGCCACGTGCCGTCGGTGACGTCCTTCGGCACGACGAAGCCGACCGACAGCCGCACCGGCGTCGACCGGCCGAGCACGCCCCGATACGACAGATCGACGCCCTGAATGTGCGCCCGGCCGATGTTCACCGGCAGGAAGGTCTGCGAATCGTAGGCGATCAGGTCGTGAATGCGCGTGTCGTAGACCGCCGCCGAGAACGCGCCGAACGACGTCGTCGCATCGAGCGCCGCTTCGACCGAATCGCTGCGCTCGGGCCGCAGGTCCGGATTCTCGTAGCCCGGATAGTACAGATCGTTGAACGTCGGCAGCCGGAACGCATTGCCGTACGACACGCGCGCCGTGTAGACCGGCGTGATCGCCCAGGCGAGCGCGGCGTTGCCGGTGTTCACCGCCTGGCCCTGCACGATTTCGTGGCGGCCTGCGAGAAACAGCGTCCACGCGCCGAGCGTCGCCGACTGGTGCAGCGAGAACGCGGAGTCGTTGCGCGCCGGCAAGCCGGCCGGCACGTCCACCGGCAGATAGGCCTGCTCGCGCGTGAAATCGTACGCGAGCTTGGTTTCGCCGCTCAGCGGCAGACCGAACAGCGTGTGCCCGCGCTCCTGATGCGTGATCGACGTGGACGTGCTCAGGCGCGTCGAATCGATCTCGTCGGTCGGCAGCGTCGGATCGTTTGCATAGAGGAACTGACGATCGGTCGTGTAGCCGACGGACTGGTCGAACTGCGTGGTCGGCGTGATGTCGAGATGAAACGCGAGACCGGTGGTCAACTGATGATCGCGTTGCCGGTCGTCGCCGCCGAGGCTGTCGTACGACAGATCGGAACGGTGATACAGCGCGAACGTCGACACCGACCAGTTACCGTGCGCGTAGCCGAGCCGCGCGTCGAAGTTCTGCGCGTGGTACGGGTTGCGGCCGTCCTCGTGACCGAACGCATACGGCTGCGTCGCGTCGATCCCCGCGGTGTTGTAGTCGTGCAGTCCGAGCGAATACGTGAGCCCGCCGAGCGCCGCGAGCGGCCCGGTGGACGGCACCGTGCCGGACGTGCGCAGTTGCGTGTCGAAGGTCTTGTTCGAGCCGCCGCCGAACGACACCGTCGTCCGGTTCGGCTGGTTCGACGCATGACGCGTGAATAGCTGCACGACGCCGCCCATCGCGTTCGAGCCGAACGACGCGGCGGCCGGCCCGGAAATCACTTCGACGCGGTCGAATGCCGACGTCGGCAGATCGGCCCAGGCGGCCTCGCCGGTCGTCGCGGAGCCGACGCGTATGCCGTCGATGAATACGGCGACCTGATTGCCGCCGGAGCCGCGAATGCTGACCGACGCCGTCGCGCCCGGACCGCCGTTCTGCGATACGGTGACGCCGGGCAGCGTCGCGAGCGCGTCGGTGATGCTCGGGTCGGCCGGCGACAGCCGGTCGAGGTCGGCGCGCGTGAGCACCTGGGTACTCGCGTAGCGCTGGTCGAACGATTGCGGTAAATGCTGCGTGTCGCCGACGACGACGATGCTGGGCAGCGTGGCCGCATCCGTGGCCGCGTCCTGCTGCGCGGCGGCGCTATTGTCCGCCGCGAGGGCGCCGTGCGACGCACAGGCGGTCATCGCCGAAGTGGCGATCAACTGTCGAAGGTTCATCCGGAGTTTTCTTTTATCGGTTGTCGGTCTGGCGCGTCACGTGCCGGCGGCTCAAAGGCGGCCGGCGACGGCGGAGGCGGCTTCGCGCCGCGGCACGGCGCGAACCGTGCCGCCGCGCGACCGCGGCGACTCGACTGACAGCGGACGGAAAACCCGCGGATGCAACGCGGGCCGATCGCCGCCCGGATGGCGGCGACGCGCTCCCGCAATGGGAGAAGTGAGCAAGGCAATGGACATGTGACAGATCCGGAGGTCGGGCTGTCCTGCAACGGGCGGCCGCGTCGAGCGGCGCTTTTTCGCATTGGGGCACCCCGCCCGTTGCGGCTGCATGGACCTCGGTCGATGGCAGGTCTCCTGGCTCGCGGCTCGGCGCCCATGCCGGCCTTCCCGGTTTCCCAGTGGCCGAACTGGCATGGACTCGCCGCTCACAGTTGCGGGGGCAGCCGCAGACTCGACACGCGCTCGCGTGCTTACTGCGTTCCCTTTTGATCCCGTCGCCGGGAACCATCAGCGCGAGAGGGTAAGGGTCGGGCGGCGGCTACGTCAACCGGCCGGTATGTCGCGCGTCGAAAAAACGACATGACGGGGACCGAAGGTCGCGGGCGACCGGTCGGGCCGCGCACGCCGCAACGCGGCAACAGCGGGCGACCCGCGCAATCCCCGGTTTGCCTCGTCGGACGCACAGCGGGCCGTCACGCGCTGATGCGTCCGGCCGCCACTTCGGTCTGCACGACGCGCAGCAGCACGTCGGTGAACGCCTGCGCGTGGCGGGACAATGGCCTGTCGACGGAATGCAGCAGCCGCGCGGCGATCCGCGTGGTCGGCCGGAACGGCCGCACCGTCAGTCCGGGCGGCACGCCGGCGATGATCGTGAACGCATCCATGATCGCGATGCCCGCGCCCGCCTGGACCAGCGAGCACGCCGCCCACGACTGCGTGACCTCGACCGCGATCGCGCGGCGGATCGATGCCGCCCGAAACGCCGCCTCGATCAGCGCGCCGATCGGCTGATGCCGGTTGAACGAAATGAGCGGAAACGCGGCGACGTCCTGCGGCCCGACACACTCGCGGCCGGCCAGCGCATGCGTCTGCGGCAGCACGCAGACGAGTTCGGCGCTGCACAGATGACGCGTCGACGTATGGGCGTCCTCGACCGGCGTCAGCACGATGCCGAGATCGACCCGATGATCGGCGGCGGCTTCGACGACGTCCTGATTGGCCATCGCCTGCAGCGCCACATGGACGTCCGGATAGTGCGCGCGAAAGACCGCGATCGCCTGCGCGACCAGCGTGTTGCCGAGCACCGGCGCGGCCGCCAGCGTGACCATCCCGGTTTTCAGGCTCTGCAGGTCTTCGGCCAGCCGGCTGACGGCTTCCATCGCCGCGGTCGCGCGAACGATCTCCGGCAGCAGCAGGCGCGCATCGGGCGTCGGCACGAGCCTGCCGCGCTCGCGCACGAACAGCGGAAAACCGAGACGCTGCTCCGCCTGCTGCAAGGTCTTGCTGACCGCCGGCTGCGAAATGTGCAGACGTTCCGCGGTGGCCGTGACGCTGCGCGTTTCGATCACGAACCGCAGCAATTCCAGCGTGCGGACACTGAAGTTCATAACCTGCCACTCATGGAGACCTTCCCTTTTATCATTTGACCTTAAGGGCGACGTCTCGCATTGTAAGCGGCAACGAAAACAATCCGGAGACGCACTGTGGAAGGTCAACCCACGACTTCCCGCCCCGCCGCCGACGAGGCATCGTCCGTTCTCGATGCATGGGCCGCCGCATTCAATACCCGCTCGCCGGAACGCGTTGCCGCGCTGTACGCCGACGATGCGCTGCTGCACGGCACGTCGCTCGCGCCGTTGCGCGTCGGCATCGCCGAAATCCGCGGCTATTTCCGCGGCACGTCCACCGTCGAAATCGACGCCCCGCATTTCGTCAGGCTTGCTGACGATTGCCTGCTCGGCGTCGGCCACTACCGCTTTTCAACGATGCAGGACGGCCGACGGATCGTGACGCCCGCGCGCTTCACGTTCGTCTTCCAGCGACGCGAAGGCGCGTGGAAAGTGCTGCATCACCATTCCTCGGCAGAACCCGCCTGAACTTTTTTGCGAAGCGAGACGACGATTCCATGAAGATCACCGCAGTCGAAACCCTCCTGCTCCAGATCCCGTATGACCTCGGCGGCGGCCCGAAGGCGATCGCCGGACACCCGGCGGCCACGCTCAACGTGCTGCTGGTCCGCATCGACACCGACGCCGGCATCAGCGGCTGGGGCGAATCCTTCGGTCATGCGGTCGCGCCGGCCACGAGACTCGTGATCGACACGATGATCGCGCCGCTGCTGATCGGCCGCGACCCGACCGATATCACCGCGCTCATGTCCGAGGTCAGCCGCAAGCTGCATCTGTTCGGCCGGAACGGCCCGCTCGTCTACGGCGTGTCCGGCGTGGACATCGCGCTGTGGGACATCGCCGGCAAGCGCGCGGGCCTGCCGCTGCACGCGCTGCTCGGCGGCGCCGTGCGCCACGAAGTGCCGGTCTATGCGAGCCTGCTGCGCTACGGCGAGGCCGACGCGCTCGAAAAGAACGTGCGACAGGCCGCCGAACAGGGCTATCGCTACATCAAGCTCCACGAGATCGACCCGGCGCTGATCGAAATGTCGCGCGAGGTCATCGGCCCGGACCTCGCGCTGATGGTCGACACCAATTGCCCGTGGACGCCCGGGCAGGCGTCCACGATGGCCGACCGACTGCGGCCGCTCGATCTTTACTGGCTGGAAGAACCGATCTGGCCGCCGGAAGATCACGCTGCCATGGCGCGGCTCCGCCACCAGGGCATCCCGCTCGCGGCGGGCGAAAACGCCGGCGGACTTTACGACTTCAGAAACATGTTCGAACTCGGCGCCGTCGATATCGCGCAGCCGAGCGTCACCAAGATCGGAGGCGTGACCGAGATGCAGAAGATCAGGGCCGTGGCCGAGAGCTTCGGTGTTCGTATCGTTCCTCATTGCGCGTATTTCGGGCCCGGCTATCTGGCGTCGCTTCATCTCACTGCATGCCTCGAAGAAGAGGCGCCGCTGGAGCGGCTGTACATGAAGCTGGAGACGTCGCCGTTCCGCCCGTTCACCGAACCGGAACACGGCAAGACCTCGGTCCCGCAGCAACCCGGCCTCGGCTGCGACCCGGACGACGCGCTGATTGCGCGCTACCGCGTCGCCTGAACGCCGTGGACAAAAATCACGACAGGTGAGGAGAACACATGACGAACGCAGCCGCGGCGGGCATACCGCGAAAACGGTGGACACGGGTCCTGCTCTGTCTGCTGGCCCTGTACATCATCAACTTCATCGACCGCAACAACCTCGGCTTCGCGGTGATCGGCGGAATGAACGAGGACCTCGGAATCGGTACCGCGCAGAGCGGGCTCGCGGGCGGCCTGTTCTTCCTCGGCTATATCGTGCTGCAGGTGCCGAGCGGCATCCTGGTCGAAAAGTACGATGCGAACCGGCTCATCATGCTGCTGTCGGTCGCGTGGGGCGTGGTCGCGATGGCGACCGGCCTCGTACGCAACGGCACCGAACTGCTGATCCTGCGGTTCGTGCTCGGCGTGATCGACGGCGGCGTGTGGACGATGATCCTCGTCGTGCTCGCACGCTGGTTTCCGGAGAAGGAGCGCGGCACGTCGAACGGCGTGTGGCTGCTTTGTCTGCCGCTGTCGTTCATCGTGATGGGACCGCTGTCGGGCGTGCTGCTGCGCCATTTCGACTGGCGCATGCTGTTCGTGTTGCAGGGCCTGCCAGCCGTCGTGCTCGGGATCGTCTACTACCTGAGCGCGGCAAGCCGTCCCGAGGATGCGTGCTGGCTCTCGCGCGAGGAACGCGACTACATCCTCGCCGACCAGCAAAAAGGCGGCAGGCGCCCGTCCGCGCGGGACTACCGGAACGCGATCCTGAATCCCCAGGTTCTACTGATGAGTGCGGTCTACGCGTTCTGGCTGATCGGCGCGACCGGCATGTTCATGTGGATTCCGGCGATCATCAAGGCGCTGTCGGGCGCCGGTGTCACCTATACCAGCTACGTGTCGACGCTTCCGTACATCACCGCGATGATCGGACTGCTCGTCGCCGGCCGGATCTCCGACCGGACGAAGCACAAAAACCGCGTCGTCGCGACGGCGCTGTTCGGACTCGGCGTATTCCTGCTGCTGTCGGTGCTCGCGCACAACTATCTGCTTTCGCTCGGGTGCCTGGTGCTGAGCGGCAGTTTCCTGTTCGCGGCGCACGCGCCGTTCTGGGCGATTGCCGCGGAAAACTTCCCGCCGCAGCTACGCGGCAGCGCGATGGGCATGATTTCGTTGCTGGGCAACCTCGGGGCGTTCGTCGGGCCTTATACGGTCGGCTACATCAACGAGAAAACCGGCTCGTTTTCCAGCGGGATGCTGGTTCTGGTCGGCAGTCTGGCGATCGCGGCGGTTTTGGCGACGCGGATTCGGGCGGCTGGGGAACGGGACGAGGCCGACGGGCAGTGGTATCGCGACGGAGGTGACGGACGGCGGGCGGCGCAGCGGGTGGAGTAGGATTCCGGTTCTGCGAGGGCTTGGCGGCGTTCCATGTGCAAACGGGTTACGCAAGCGGATGTTGCGTAACCCGTCGGTCTTACTGGTGCCGGCTGCAGGACTCGAACCCGCCACCTGATGATTACAAATCAACTGCTCTACCAGATGAGCTAAGCCGGCGTAGCACGCGATTCTACTTCATTTGACGATCTTGAGGTGGCCCTTGCCGCCCTTCCCGCCGTCGTCGTCGCCGTCCGGCGCCGGCCGGTCGGCGGTATCGACAGCCGCGGTCGCCTCCGCCACGTCGTCGGCGGCTTCGACCTCCGACGGCAGCGCCGCACCGTCGCCGCCCTGCGCGGCCGCTTCGACCGGGAACGCCATCCCCTGGCCGTTCTCGCGCGCGTAGATCGCGAGCACGTTCGCTACCGGCACCTCGATCTTGTGCGACTTGCCGGAAAAGCGCGCGTGGAACTCGATCAGGTCGTTACCCATCTGCAACTGACTCGTCGCCTCGAAGCTGATATTCAGCACGATCTCGCCGTCGCGCACGAACTGGCTCGGCACGCGCGTCCGGTTGTCGACCCGCACCGCGATATGCGGCGTATACCCATTGTCCGTGCACCACTCGTACAGCGCGCGCAGCAGATACGGCTTCGTGGAAATCTCTTGCATCTCATTCCTCTGCGAGTCGATGCGCGCCGCTCCCGAAGCCGCGCGCATCGACGGGAAAACCGCAGGCGCTCTTAGCGGCGCATCACCTTTTCGGACGGCGTCAGCGCTTCGATATAGGCCGGACGGCTAAAGATCCGTTCCGCGTACTTCATCAGCGGCGCCGCGTTTTTCGACAGTTCGATCCCGTAGTGATCGAGACGCCACAACAGCGGCGCGATCGCGACGTCGAGCATCGAGAACTCCTCGCCGAGCATGTACTTGTTCTTCAGGAAGATCGGCGCAAGCTGCGTGAGGCGGTCGCGGATCGCAAGGCGCGCCTTCTCGTGGTTCTTCTCGGCGGCCTTGCCCTTCTCGTTTTCGAGCGTGCCGACGTGCACGAACAGTTCCTTCTCGAAGTTCAGCAGGAACAGGCGCGCGCGCGCGCGTTGCACCGGGTCGGCCGGCATCAGTTGCGGGTGCGGGAAACGCTCGTCGATGTACTCGTTGATGATGTTCGACTCGTACAGGATCAGGTCGCGTTCGACCAGAATCGGCACCTGACCATACGGATTCATCACGGCGATGTCTTCCGGTTTGTTGAACAGGTCGACGTCGCGGATTTCGAAGTCCATGCCCTTTTCGAACAACACCAGCCGGCAACGCTGGGAGAACGGACAGGTAGTGCCGGAGTACAGAACCATCATGATTTACGTTTCCTCAAAAAACCCAAAGGCCAGCACGCGAAAAATCCGTCGGGCGGATTTTCGTCGCGCCGGCCCCACGCCGGTCAAGACGTGATTATTTGATATCTTTCCAGTACGCGGCGTTCAGTCGCCACGCGAAAAAGCTCAGGACGCCCAGAAACAGCAGCACCCATACTCCAAGCTGCCTGCGCGTGTGCTGCTCGGGCTCGGACATCCAGCCGAGATAGGCGACGAGGTCGGCCACCGCAGCATCATAATCCACCGGCGACAGCGTCCCCGGCGTGAGCTGCTGGAACCCTGCGAAGCGGTGGACCTTTTCCCCGGTTTCCGCGTCCACCTTGTCCTCGAACTTCGCCGTCCGGATGCCCTGCAACTGCCACAACACGTGAGGCATGCTCACGTTCTCGAACACGAGATTGTTCCAGCCGGTCGGGCGCGTGTCGTCGCGGTAGAAACTGCGCAGATACGTATAGAGCCAGTCGCGGCTGCGCGCGCGCGCTTCCACGGAGAGGTCCGGCGGCGTCACGCCGAACCACGCTTTCGCGTCGTCCGGTCGCATCGCGATGGACATCGTGTTGCCGACCTTGTCGGTCGTAAACAACAGATTGGCCTCGATTTCCTTCTGGCCAATGCCGAGATCCTGCAAACGGCTGTAGCGCATCAGGTTCGCGCTGTGGCAATTCAGGCAATAGTTTACAAACAACTGGGCGCCATGTTGCAGCGAAACAAGATTTTCGCTGTTATCGGGCGCGCGGTCGAGCGGAATGTTTTCCTGTGCGCGAGCCGGCGACGCCGCCAGCACGCACGCGAGCAGCACCGCAGCGGCGCGGCCCGCGCGCGCGAGCGCCGAAAGAAAGGGATTCTTCGTCATGTCTTCCTCGCTCGCGATTAATGGGGCTTGAACCGGACGCGCTCCGGCGGCTCTTTGAACCTGCCGCGCGGCGTCCAGAACGGCATCCCGAGGAAAAACGCGAAGTAGACGAGCGCGCAGACCTGCGCGATCACCGTCGCGGCCGGCGACGGCGGCCGCGTGCCGAGGAACGCGAGCGTCAGGAACGCGACGACGAAGATCCCGAGAAACACCTTGTGGAACAGCGGCCGGTAGCGGATCGACTTCACCGGCGAGCGGTCGAGCCACGGCAGGAAGAACAGCGACAGCACCGCGGT
>Ga0164242_10002153_pt1 | contig 22918 bp, 23 predicted proteins | sample OricomgcompostMG_FD_108783 | JGI IMG/M metagenome (GOLD analysis project Ga0164242, IMG submission 108783) | Miracle-Growth compost microbial communities from Emeryville, California, USA - Original compost - Miracle growth compost (MG) ... | reverse complement strand
TCGCGGCGCGCAATCGGCTGGTCAGTGCGCTGGCGGACCATGCGCTGGATCACGGCATCACGCGCTACACAGGCGTCGCCGAGCTTCCCTGGCTCAAGCAGATCATGCGGTTCGGCTGGCGATGCCGAACGCTCGGTCTGCCGCATATCCATGATGGCCGTCGCTTATCGGCGCTCGTCATCGACATCGATGAAGACACGATTCCACGAATGCGCGACGCGGGTGTCTACGGGCCGGCAAGCGAAGCGCCGATCTTCACGCTGGCCCCGCTGGAGGCGGCTTGACATGACCTCTCATCGACCCGAACCCGCGGCGGCGCATGTCGTGGACGCAGTTCCGGACCCCCACTTCACTTCGAGTTGGCGCCGGTTGTGCGACCAGGGCTGGTGCCTGATCGAAGACGCCTTGCCTCGCTCGGCGTTGGTCGCGTTGGAAGCCGACCTCCAGCCTTCGTTCGAGCACACTCTGTTTTCCACCGGCGGATTCTATGGCGAGCGCACCAAGCGCTTCGGTCGCCTGCTCAGCCGATCGCAACACGCGGCGCGTCTGGTCGAGCACCCGCTGCTTCTCGGACTCGCCGAGACCGCACTCAAGCCCTGGTGCGACACCATCCAGCTTAATCTGACCCAGGCGATCGAAATCCACCCCGGCGCGTTGCCTCAGCTTCCCCATCGCGACCAGGATATGTGGCAAGGCATCAAGGGCGAGGTCGAATATCTCGTCAACGTGATGTGGCCGCTGGTGCCGTTCAGGCACGCTAATGGCGCGACCTTGATCTATCCGCACAGTCATGGGCTCGCAGCACTTCGCGATGACGACCCCGGCGAGCCGGTGGCGATCGAGTGCGATCCGGGTTCGGCGATTGTCTTCCTCGGTTCGACCCTGCATGGCGCCGGCGGTAATCGCACGGATCAGCCCCGTCGCGGGATCATCGTCAGCTATTGTCTGGGCTGGCTCAAACCATACGAGAATCAGTGGCTGGCTTATCCGCCGGCGATTGCGCGCCACTTTTCGCCCGAACTGGCTGCGCTGGTCGGTTATCGCCAGCATCGCCCCAATCTCGGCAATTATGAGGGCTTATGCCCGTCAGTGCTGCTTCAGGGGAGTCTGCCCGAACGGATCGGTGCGATCGACGCACTGCGTCCCGACCAGACTGCCATGGTCGCGGCCATGGTCGACGAGCAGCGCCGCGCATCGTGAACTCGGGAGCGACATCGGATCGGGTCTATGATGCGCTCAAGCATCGGATTCTCACCCGTTCATGCCGGCCGGGCGACCGGCTCGAACCAGCGGCACTCGCCGAGGCTCTCGGCAGCAGCGCAACGCCGGTTCGCGACGCGCTGCACCTGTTGACCGGCGAGCGGCTGATCGAGACGCGGCCGGGCGGCGGATTCTACGTGCCGCAGATCGATGAACCCGCGCTCGAAGACCTCTACGCCTGGGTAGCGCAGTTGCTGCTAATCGCGCTCAGCAAACCGCCCAAAGGTGCGATGCGGTCCGCGCCCGACGAGCCGGGCGGCAGCACGGACGCCGCTCGCGCAACCGCCGATTTGTTCGAACGAATCGCAGATCAGTCAGGCAACCTCGAACATGCGTGCGCGATCCGCTCAACCAGCGATCGTCTCCATGCCGCGCGGCTGGTCGAGGCTGGGCTATTCGATGACTGGCGCGACGAACTGGCGCAGGTCGAGACGGCGTTCATCGCCGGCGACATGCGCGCCCTCAGGCGGAGACTCGCTGCATATCACCGCCGCCGCCGTCGCGTCGCGGCCACGATTGTGCGCGCGCTCTACCGGCCCGATCCCAACGGATGACGGAGGAAGAAAACATTCGACATATATTCTCCGTATAAAGTTCGGATACGAGCACCGGTCAATTATTCTCCCAAGGCTGCATTGGCGCAGCAGAGCAGGAGAATGATGATGGAACGCAAAGAAGAAGTGCTCGAACTCGGCACCGCCACCATCGAAACGAAGGGCGGCGCCGGTCTCCCGATCGATGTGAAGAACGGCCAGGAGCCGTTTGGCCTCGCGGACTGAGCGCTGAACGCGCGGTCCGACGGGCCGCGCGTTCTTCCAATCGTCTCATGTCAAGTTTCTTGGAGTCAGACATATACTTTTGTAATGTCGGCGACCGTCTCGTTTTTCTCGACGTCGCCGCCGACCGCTATTTCTGTCTGAACCCCGCCGCAGAAGCCGCTTTCGTCCGCGCGACAGAACAACCGAGCGAAGTTGATCGAGATGTTCCCCATGACGGTCTCGCCACGAATTGGCTCGCGGATCGCATCCCCATATCGTGTGCCGCGCCGCCGCTGCCGGAAAAGGGCGTGCTTGACGAACCCCTCAAGCCTTTGGGGATGACGCCATTGGCCGTGGCACTCTGCGATCTCGCTACCTGCCGCGCGCGGCTACGTCTGCTTGGTATGAGAAGGACGCTCGCCTGGATTCGCCATTGGAAAACTCGGGTCGCCGACCATGTCGACGACGCGCTGCCCGAGCGGCTTTTCGAGACGATGGCCGCATTTGCGGCGGCCAACGGAGTTGTGACTTCGCTCGACAATTGCCTCAGCCAATCGATCGCAATTGCTGCGCGACTGCTGAAGCGTTCGATTTCGGTCGATCTCGTCGTCGGCGTCCGCCTCGGTCCCTTCAACGCCCATTGCTGGGTCCAGCGCGACGATTGGCTGGTGAACGATCGAGTTGATACGGTCCGTATGTTCACGCCGATTCTGGTGATCTGATGCGGCCGCGCTATCTCGCCGCGATCTGCGCCGGTGGGACTGCCGAGGCCGCGCGCGAAAGAGCGCGATTAAAGGCCTCGTTACCAGAGTCCCTCGAGCTGATTTTCGACAACAAGGGCGTTCTTATATTCGCCAACTGCTCCGAAGCCTGTCTGGCAAGCGCGTCGGCGATGGTCATCGGAAGCCTCTTTGCCCGCGGCAAGCGTACGCCGTCCGAATCGCTGACCTTGGCGGAATGGACCGCCATCGAACATTCTCGTGGAACGGTGCTGATCGACGCCTATTGGGGAAGCTACATCGCCGTCCTGATTGCGCCCGACGGCGTTACGCTGCTTCGCGCGCCTTTCGGCGACCTCGGGTGCTATCATTGCCGTCGAGGCAGCACGGTATGGGCCGCTTCAGATCTGACGCTGCTTCTCGCGACTGCAAAGATGGAACGGCGCGTCGCGATCGATGCGCTTGTCGGCCATATCGCCTTCCCCGAATGGCGGTCACGAGAAACATGCCTCGAGGGCGTCTTCGAGCTTCGCGGGGGTGACAACCTGTCCATCGCATCAGATGGGATCGAACAGGTGCCGGTCTGGTCGCCGTGGCGGTTCGTCAGCGACAATATGCAAATCTCCGATCCGGAAGATGCGGTCGGGCGGGTCGGTGATGCTGTCCGGCTCGCGGTTGCCGCACGCACCTCGGGCAAGAAGTGCCTCCTTTTGCTGTCGGGCGGACTTGACTCCGCAGTGGTTGCGGCCGTGATGCGCGGAGCAGGGATCGATTTCGCGGCCCTCAATCTGGTCGCCAACGACATGGCGAGTGATGAGACTCGTTATGCGCGCCTCGTCGCCGAGAAATTCGAGCTCGACTGCGACGTGCGGCACCTTGAACTGGACCGGGTCGATGTCCGCCGCTCCGCGGCCGCGGACATGCCCTATCCCGCGCATCGCTGCTTCACGCAGGCGCTCGATGCAGTCGCGGTGGAAGCCGCGGAACAGCAAGCAGCTGAACTGGTGATCGACGGCGGCGGCGGTGACAATGTTTTCTTCGCCTCGCGCACCGTCAGCATTCTCGCCGACTGCCTGCTGACCAGCGGATTCGACGCGCGGTTCTGGCGAGCGGCGCGAATACTCGGCGATCTCGCTCAGACCGGCCTGGCAACAGTACTTCGGAAGACTGTCGCACGGGCGTGGTTCCGCAGCCGACCCCCGCCTCTCCAGATGAGCACCGCATTCCTTTCGCGCGCTGCGAAGGCTGACGCCGCGGCGCGACAAAGGCACCCGTGGTTCACACCCCCAGACGATGTGTTGCCCGGCCGAGTCAGCCATGTGGCGCTGCTGGCGCCGGCGCAGAACCTCGTCGAGGCGCTTAATGCGCAGGCATCCTACCCATCGTTGTCGCCGTTGGTCAGTCAGCCAGTCGTTGAAGCCTGTCTTCGCGTGCCGAGCTGGTTCTGGATTGCCCCAGGGATGAACCGGGCAGCGGTTCGCCGCGCCTTCGAGGCGGTTCTGCCGGCTGAAATTGTCCATCGGCGCTCCAAAGGTGCACCGACTGCGTTTGTTGCAGCGATCTTCGAGCACAACCGTGACACGATCCGCGAAATGCTGCTCGGCGGCATACTCGCCGACGCCGGGATCATCGACCGGGATGCCGTGGCAATGGCTCTTGCTCAGCCCGGACCCACGCGCGACCTCCGGTTCGTCCGGATCATGGAATTGGTGGATGCCGAGGCATGGGCTCGCGCGCAAAGGCAATAATCAAGGCGCGAGAGCAGGCGCCGAGCCCTTGTCCCGCATGACGCGCCAGCGGGCATAGTGAGCCTGTTTCGCCGGAGCGGGATCTTGCTTGTCCTGGAGCCAGAACGAGAACCAGTCGAGATTGCGCTCATACACCGCCAGGCGATGGATCGGCTGCCATTTCACATGCGCCTCGTCGGGAAAGATGTACATCTCGACTGGCTTGTGCTTCTCGCGAAGCGCGCTGAACGCTTCGAGCGCAAGGCGGAATTCCTTATCGGAGAGCTGCATGAGAAGTGGCGTGTCGATATTCGCGGCATTCTGTGCGAGCGACATGTCGCGCCAGAACGTGCGATCGTTGCTCGTCGCCGGCGGATAGCCGATCGTCTTGAGCCAATCGGCCCAGGCGATGCCGCCATAGGTCATCGTCGTGTTGGGCTCTATGCAGCAGGTGCTCACCGCCGCCGCCTTGAAAGCGTGCGAATGGATCAGCGCGAACGCGACGGTCGTCGATCCGTCACTCAGGCCGCTGATTCCGACCCGCTTTGGATCAGCATAACCTTGGTCGACCGCCATTTTGACGCCGGTCAAAACCGAGGAAAGCAGGCTGTGGCGCTCGGCCCAATCCTTCTGGTTAGCGGCGATGATCGCATCCCAACTCTTCAGATCGGGAAATTGCGACGCATAGAGTGCCGACCGTTCGGTGCTGAGAACCGCAAACCCACGCTGCGCGAGAAGGAAGATCGGGTATTCGTCGCCCGTTCCTCCGCGGAGAAACCCGTCGCTGTGATATTGCACGACGACCATCGGCAGGCGCCGCCCTCGTCGGTAATCAGACGGCAGGACCAGGTCGCCGCGTGCTTCCATCCCGAATTTATTTCGCCATCGCAAATGGACGACCTGGCCGAGGCGGATATGCGCGAATTCCGGATTGGGATCGAACAGGAGGCGAGTCTTTCCCGTCTGAACATCGATCGCCACGACGCGGCGGGGTTGTCGACTGCTCTCGCGCGTACAAACAAGCTCCTCGCGCGCCTTGACGCAGCCGTGGAGCATATCGTTGGTTCGAACAATTGCGACCGGCTCGGCTGGTCCGGGCGTCCAACGATACAGCGCGATCGTTTCCCGATCCCAGCCTTCCCGGCGAAGGAATAGCAGCGTGCCCCGATCCCACCAGATCGAAAAAATCCCGCCGCTGCACACGGACGCATTGCATCGAGCACTTCCGCCCTCGGCCGTGCTCACCGTCAGCACGGCGGGTGCCATAGGCGAGGACGCATCGCGCTCAACCCAGGCGCGACGGCCATGACCGTCAATGGCGACGGGGTCGACGGGCCGCCCCGGCAGCGGCGCGGCCTTGAGAAGCGCCCGATCTGTGGGTGTGGCGGGCATGACGCTGCCCGTCTGGAGGTCGGCGGCAAATACATCGAGCTCGTCGGTTGCCCGCAACCGCGGCCGCGCCGAAATATCGGGCGAGACACGCTCGTCATATAGCCAGCCCCGATCGCCTTCGCGGTCGATCGCACGGCGGGCACGGGCTTCATCTCTGGGCGTGCCGAACAGGAGTCTTCCGTCGCCCGTCCAGGTCAGCGCCGTCACGTCGACGGGCGCATGAGATATCTGGCGTGCACCGCTGCCGTCGGCCGCGGCTGTCCAGACCTGCGTCATGCCGCGATCACGACGCAAATAGGCGATCCACCGACCATCAGGTGACCAGACCGGTGTGATGACCTCGGTCGCCCCGGTGGGCACATAGAAGCCTTGCTGGACGTCGATAATCTTGATGAGTTCGCCGCCGGAATCGAGAATTCGGGATTGGCCAGGTTTCGCGATATTGGTGACCACCAGCGCGCGGCAGTAGCTATTGGTGGCAAGATCGGCGCGATTGATGATGTAGGCGACCTGGGCCCCGTCCGGCGAGACGGCAAAGGGCGTCGGGCTTGCGAAGGACGCTGAATCCGGACTCCCGATCTCGCGCAGCTCGATGAGGTCACGGGCGCTGACAGGGCGCCGGTGCCCGCTGCCCGCACCGGCCACGGGCAAGAGGTTGTTGCATGAGGCGGATGCCGCCGAAGGCGAGACCAGGAAAGCGACAAGGGCCAAGGCGCCGGCGCGCGTGAGGATCGGACTCACCATGTCTTGCGCACCTCGAACGCGACGAGCCGGCCGACCGGAGAGTAATTGGTCGAGTCATAGGGCGTATCGTAGGGAATCGAGACAGCGATCGGATCGGGCTTGTCGTTGAACAGGTTCTGGACCGAGAGTGTCAGGTCGAGCCCGTCGAGAACCGACGACGTTTTCGTAATCCGGTAGCGGGCGGTCACGTCGAAGGTAGTCATGCCGTGAACCGGGGCGGCGGGATCGAACCGGACGTCGCGGACGCCGCCGGTGTAGTTGGCGGCAGCGGTCAGAGTCAGCCCTCCGGTCGACCAGCCGCCGGTCGCCTGCGCGCGCCAGTGCGGCGGATTGAAGATTACGCCGGCCAGCGGCAGGACGGGCTGGCTCGGGCTGAGCTGTTGGTCGCTGTCGAGATAGGCGACGTCGGCCGAAAGAGTAAGAGTTTGACCCGGCGCGACGGAGGCATTGTATGCGGCGAGCATATCGACGCCGCGGGCGGTTTGCCGACCGGCATTGACGTTGGCATCGTCGACGATCGCGATGACGTTGGCAGGATTATAGGCCACGCCGGTCAGATTGAGGAACGTGCCGGCGCTTGCGATCACGGTCGCCTGCTCGGCTTCATTGGGAGCGAGGACGATCTGGTCTCGATAGATCGGGTTGCTCAGCGCCTCGCGCGTGAGTGCGATGGGGGCGACGATTCGATCGCGATAGGCGACGTCGAAATAGGTGAGTTCAAACCGCGCGCCCTCAAGTGCGCGCGGATGGAACGCGAGCGTCGCCGACCAGGTGGTGGCGCGTTCGGGCTTGAGTTCGGGATTGCCGCCAAGGATGAGAAGTGCGCCAGCGGTCGGTGGAACGCCGGTCGCACCGAGCGCGACCGGCGGGAAGAGATAAACGGCGCGGGGCTGATATTGCTGATAGAGAGTGGGAGCGCGGAACGATTTTCCCCAGCTCCCCTTGAGATCAAGATCGGGACTGATCCCCCAGACAAGCCCGAGCTTCGGGGTCAGCACGTCGCCGATGCCGGGATAGCGCTCATAGCGAAGCGCAGCGCTCGCATCGAACCGATAGATGAGGGGGGCATGCTGATCGGGACCGATGAACGGCAGATTTAGTTCGCCGAAACCGTACCAGCTGTCCTGGGAATGAGCCGTGTTGATCGCGGCATTACCAGAGGAGAAACGCCGAAAGCTGATGTTTCGATAACCGCCGCCGATCGCCAATTTGGCCGATCCGCCGGAAAGCGCGAACAACGTGCCATTGGCGTTGAGTTCCGCCGATTGCTCGGCGTTGCGATAGAAGCTCGGTCCGGAATCGGTGCACGCGTCGAACACGCATTCGACTTGATGATAGTTCACCCTATCCTTGCCGTAGCTGCCTGTGAGGGTGACGCGCCATTGATGCGGCAGGTCGAGGTGAAGCGCAGGCGCGATCGCGAAGGCCTTGTCGACCGAGGAGAAGGTTGCCTTGCCCTCGTCGAGATCACCGCTGGCGGTGGTCGGAAATGTCAGATCGCTCCAGCGGATATTATAAAGCCCGTCAATGTCGAAGGAGAAGCCGCCGAGTTGCTGATGCGCGCTGGCAATGGCGCTATGACGGCGCATCGCGGGAAACAGGTCGAGCCCCGGTGATCGCGGGGCGGCATAGGATCGGTCGCCTGCACGGATCGCGGTATTGCTGGCATATTCATATGCAGCGAGGATACCGCCGCCCGACCAGGTTGTGCCGGCGAGCGCGCCATATTGTTGCTGAAAATCACCGCCATCGGTGGCCGCCGCAAGCCGTGCGCTCGTCTCGAGCCCATCGTAATCGCGCCGCAGGATGATGTTGGCGACACCAGCGACAGCATCCGAGCCATAGATTGCCGATGCGCCGTCAGGCACCAGTTCGATCCGCTCGATCGCACCGATCGGGATCGCAGAGACATCGACGCTCTGGTCGACTGCTGTGTAGGCCAACCGCCTTCCGTTGAGCAGTGTCAGCGTGGCGTCGCTACCCAGGCCGCGGAGATTGACCGATGAGCTGCCGCCGACATCGGCCCCGCTCGACGATGGTACGTTCATCCCGATTCCGGGATTTTGACCGCCGCCGAAGCTCTGTGGAATCCGACGAACCGCGTCGCCTATATCGACAATGCCGGCGTTGCGAAGACTTTGCCGATCGAGCCGGATTACCGGCGAAGCAACGGGCGCACCGCGGATGCGCGAGCCGGTGACGATGATGTCGCCATCGTTTCCCTCAGTCCGCGAGACCCCGGAGGGGGGCGTGGCGTCGCCCTCGATGATGAGGTCGAGTCCGACCGTTCGGACGTGAAGGCCGCTCCCCACCAGCAGATGCACGACGGCATCCTTGGCGCTAAACCGCCCGCGGAGCGGAGGCGCGATTTTGCCCTGAATGAGCTCGGCTGCCGCCATGACATTGCGCCCAGAGACCTTGGCGATGGCGCGCAGCGAACGCCCGAGATCCTGCGCGGGCAGATCATAGTCATGTTGGTCGGCCGGAACCTGTGCATGAACGGCGGGCGCTCCTATTGCGAAGACAAGCCCTAATCCCGCACCGCACCCGAGCTTTGAACCAATCCTGCGTATGACCATCTTAGCCCCTCCGTCGGCGCACTGGATGCGGCACCGTTCGGATGGGATAATCCCAAAATAGGATTTTACCCCCCTCTCAACCGGGTCGGGAAAGGACGATATTGCCGTTTGGCTGCGACGCGACGTTCAGGTTGAGCGAGGCCGCGAGTGTCCGAGCGAATGTCGACGGGTCGCGAACGTGATAGGCTCCCGTGATTTTGAGTTCGTTGAGTGTCGGATCGGCGACGCTGATCTTCGCTATGCTGTAACGATTGGCCTGCGCGATCACGTCGCCGAGACGATCGGCGTCGAACGACAACATGCCCGAAACCCAGCTATTCTCGGTCGGTGATGCGATCCGCGGTGGCGTTGGCGGCTCGCTCGCAGCGAAAGCCGTGCTCTGCCCTTGATGAAGTTGCACGACCGTTCTTCCGAAGGGACCGGTCCAGTCGCCCCCATTTTCATGGACGTCGACGACCCCACGCAGCAAGGTGACACTGACATGGCCTGCAATGAGGCTCACGTCGAAGATGGTGCCGCGAGCAACGACAGCGCCTGCTCCCGCTGAAACGACAAACGGTCGGCTGGGATTGTGGGCGACGTTGAATCGGGCGCGACCGCGCGTCAGTTCGATCCGGCGTTCATTGGGGGTGAATGCGATTCGGACCGCGCTGTCGGTGTCGAGCGTGACCAATGATCCGTCGGACAGCTTGAAAGTGCGGACTTCTCCGACCCGTGCTGCGATCTGGCGGATGCCACGGTGATTCGGAATCGTTCCCGGAGCGCGGAACCAGAGACCGAGTCCGATAGCCAGTATGATAGCAGCCGCTGCCATGGCGTAGCTGATCGGTGCACTTCGCACCGATCGTCGCCGCGGCAGCGCGCGGGTCCGCCCGATCTTCGTCTGGCTCAGCAGCGCGGCCTGACCCCATTGCTGCTCGAGACGGGCATAGACGACACGGTGTCGGGGATCGGCGTTTCGCCAATTCTCGAATGCCTCGCGATAGGCGGCGGCATCGTCGCCATGCATACGCATCGACCAGCGATGGGCCTCACGGCGAACCGCCTCGTCGGATTTGCGGTCGAACATAGTAGTCGTCACCTGCCGGCACCGAGAATATCGTCGAGTTGACCGATTGCCCGGCTCATATGCTTTTCCACGCGCTTCAAGCTGAGCCCCGTGCGTTCGGCGATCTCGCGATAGGTATAACCGTCCAGTCGATGCGCCATGAAGATTTGCCGCGTCACCGGACGCAGGCGCAGCATTGCCGTTTCAAGCCGATCGAGCACGTCACGGGCCTCCAGATGCGCTTCAGGATTCGGTCCGGTGAGCGCGACATCTTCAGTCGAGACGTGGAGGGCGGCTGAGTGCCGGACGGCGGTGCGTCCACGCTTGGCAACGAGGTTGCGGGCGATCGTGCTCAGATACGCTTCCGGTCGCTCGATCTCCCGCGGTTGGCGCGATATCGCGGCGATGAAGCTTGTGAACGCTTCCTGGACAAGATCATGTGCTTCGTCGCGGCCGACACGGCGCGCGAAAAACCGCAGCAAGCGCGGGCCTTCGGCGTGGTAGAGGCCAGCAAACGGCTGCTCCGCGATCCGCGCAGCATCGCAGCCATCCGGCGAAAACGTAACGTCCGTCGAAGAGATGGACCGTGCGCCGAAATCGTCGAGCCCGTCGTCGGCGAGCGTTTTCAGACGCATGGCGCGACCGGGCCACGCCACGCACAGCAGCGCTTGCCCACACCGGCAATGTGGAAGACCATGACAGGTTCCGCGACGAAGCGCCGATCAGCGTCGGATATCGAGGCCGGCCTGAAGCAATGTCACTGGCTTTAACCGGAAACCCGGCTTGGACATTCACAGCGACGACCCGGATACATGGAATGTTCCGGGCCCGATTCCAGGTGGCACTCGCACTTCGGCACCGCGATCCGTGCGACGCACGATCAGGATACCGACTGTCCCTTGCATTGCAAGGCACGGACCACAGAGGCAAAATCCGGCCTTGCCAAGCGGCTCGACTTACGGGAAGATCGAACAATATGAGAACGGAGCTCGATCACCTTCCCGAGGAAAAGCGGCGCGATCTCGAGCGGATCGTCGAAATCCTGTTCGCCGAATTCAAGGATGTGACGGCGCTCGGCACGCAGGAATGGAAGAGGCAGGGCCGCATTCTCAAGATTGTCCTGTTTGGCTCGTTTGCTCGCGGCGATTGGGTCGCCGATCCGAAAGGCGGTTTCTTTTCGGATTTCGATATACTCGTGGTCGTGAGCGATCGGCGGCTCACCGATAAGGTCCAGATTTGGTCCAATGCGGACGACCATCTGACCCGTGCGGTGACAATCGAGAAATCGATCTCCGCGCCGGTCAATTTCATCGTCCATGACCTCGCGGAAGTGAACGATGAACTCCGGCACGGACGGCCGTTTTTCGTCGATATCGCCCGTGATGGCATCGCGCTTTACGAGATGGAAGGCTGCGAATTCGAGCAACCGCGCCATCTCTCGCGGGCGAAGCAGCAAGCAGAAGCGCAGCGCTATTTCGATCAATGGTTTTTAAGCGCCGAGGCGTTTCAGAAAAGTGCGGCATTTCTGGTAGGCATCGACCGACCGATCGAGGCGGCATACAGTTATCACCAATCCGCCGAGCGATTCTATCGCTGCGTGTTGCTGGTGCTGACGCTTTATGCGCCAAAGTCACACAGGCTCAATTTCCTGCGATCTCAAGCGGAGAGCCATGACGCTCGCCTGATCGAGGTATGGCCTCGCGATACTCGTTTCGGGCAGCGCTGCTTTGAACTGCTTCGGCGCGCTTATGTCGAAGGACGACCTTCAACCCAATATACCATCACGCCCGAAGAACTCGAATGGATCGCGGAACGGATGGAGGTTTTGCAATCGCTGGTGCGTCAAATTTGCGAAGAGCGGCTCGCGCTCGGCTGATCTGGAGGCCGGGAACAGCCTGAATGTCTCCCCCGCCATCCGTCCCCGGTCTTCGATAGCTCGGACCGCCATCATAGATCGGCTGACTCCACCAGTTCGCGAAGCAGCATCGCCGGCTCGACGCTCAATGCGCGAGCAATGGCGCAGAACTCGATAACGTCGAGCCTGCGCTCCCCTTTCTCATATTTGGCTACAAACGACTGAGGCCGATGCAAGCGCGATGCGAGTTGGGCCTGTGTGAGATCGAGCGCGGTCCGTCTTTCCGTCAACAGGCTTCGAAGCGCGTGGTGCGCCGGCGTGCGAAGTGTTTTCGGCATGAATTGCGGCCCTCGGAGAGGGTGCCTCTTCATCCCATTTTCGGATTATCCCATTTCGGGATATCTGTCTGCCAATGGTCCAGCAGCGGATGATCTCACAGCGGAAATCGGGTTCGCACCCAACGCGGATTGCTCGCACGCTTCACATAACCTTCGCGATCGGGGAGCTGCATGATCTCGCTGGGGAGCACGGCATCTTCCACCTCGCGCTTCGTCTGCATCGACGTGGATCGTGACGTGAACCGCCCGTGGGTGCGCGAGCGACTGACGTCGTCCCGCTCGACCTCGCGGCTGCCGATCAGATCCGAGGCGAGCTTCGCGGTGCCCCCTTCGTCACTAGCGCCGCAACGGAGCAGGAGCAGATTCCCGCAATTCTCGATGATGGTATTGGCAACTTCCCCGTAAACCGCCTTCACCTGGGCGAACGCCTGGAATCCGATTGCGACGCAACCGCCGAACTTGCGCAGCCGCGCCTGGGCATCCTTCAACCCCTCGATCCGGCCGAGCGCGTCCAGCTCGTCGACGTGGAACCAAATGCGACGGTTGCGGTCGGGAGCAAGCGAGAGCGTCTCGGTGATGGCGATGTTCATCCAGCACGAGATAAGGCCGCGCAATGCCGCGACCTGATTCCCGGTGTACGGTAGCCAGAGCGAGCCGGAGCCGGACCGCACCCATTGCCGGATCGAGAACGGCTCGCCGTCGAGCGCGGTGATGAACCTGAGATTCCCGATCGCGGGCGCCAATGTGCCGAGGATGCTCGCCAGCATCTTTTCGCCGCCCGGCTCGAAATAGCGCGACGCCGCTGTCCCCTGGCACAACAGCTTCAATTCGGCGTTCGAACCGGATACGAGCAAGGTGACGAGATCGCTCGTCGTGCCCAGCCCCATCCGCCCAAAATTCTCCAGCGCTGCCGCGAGCAACTGCTGGGCGTAGGTGATCCACTGATCATGATCGCCGACGCCGAGGTGAGGCAGCAGCGATTGGGCGAGGAACGCATGGTCGCCGGGACGCTCGATTTCGGCGAGCAAGTCCCAGCGCGCGCAGTGCGGGTCAAACGGGTTCAGGATCACGTCGCCCTGCGCGAAGAACGCGCCCATCGCCGTGCCCTCGGGGTCGGCAACGACATGGCGGTCGCCACGCCGGATGGCATCGGCCATCAATGCGCGAAGCGCGGTCGACTTGCCCGAGCCGGTCGAGCCGATCGCGGCGACATGCATGGTCTCGTCTTGGCGGGAGAGCGGCACGCCAGCAAGCGCTACGCGGCCGGTCGTCCGCGCCCACAGACGCCGATGGCGCCCACCGGTGGAGGGCCGCATCCGCGTGCCGCGCAGATGCGTGACTTTGCGGGGCATGGCCGCGAGCCGTGCGGCGATGGCGCCACCCAGGAACGCGAACGCCGCCGGCATCATTACCGCCAGCGGCCAGAAGGTGCGCCGATCGGCGCCCTGGACGACGGCGACAGCGACCACGCCAGGCAGCATCGCCAGCGCGAACCACAAATGGTAGCCGTGGAGCGCCAGCCAGGCCCATCGCTGCTCGAGCCACGGTTCGAGGGCATGCCGATGCGCCCAATGCTCGCGCACGAGATCGGCAAGCGCGAACCGCGCATCGGCCGGGATTATGTGCCGCACCAGCGGCCAGCATAGGCCGATCGCCACGAGCGCGGACAGGAACGCGATCTGCTGGACGACGGGCTCGAAACCGCGGCCGCCCGCACCGCCACCGGGTGCGGTCATCGCTCGGCTCCATAGTCGTGCTCGCGCGACGCACTGGGCGCCTTCTTCGCCGCCGCCATCGCCTCGCGCATCGATTCCGGCGTATGGCGCGGCGCATTATTGCGCGCCGCCATCATCGCGCGCAATGCCTTCGCCTGATCGCTTTTCGCCGGATCGGCGCCGCGGCCAGCGTCGGCGCCTTTGCCCTGCGCGCCGCGGCCAGCGGCCTGATTCCCGGCGGTACGCGCGGCCCCGGAGCCGCGATCAGATGCGTGGTCGCGCAACCCATCTCCGGCAGTCCGCCCGCCGGCTGCCCCGCCACAATCGCCGCCAGCCTCCCGGCCGGCATCCGGCGTGGCGATGTGCTCGTCACCGGACCGGCCGAGCACCCGCGACACCAGCGCCGCAAATCGGCGCGGTTGTTCTCGCGGTGCGGTCGTTCCCTCAGCCTGCGTGCGCAGGCCCGTCGTGGCGTGCTGCCGGCCGGGCGAGGCGGCCGATCGATCATAGTCGAGCGCCATGTCCTTGCCACGATCCCGCGCGAGGGTGTGGCGCAACTTCTGATCGTTGCTGAAATCGTCGCGGCCATAATGGAGCGCGGTGCCAGTCCGGTGACGGCTGAGCGCGACATAGGAAGAGTGCGCGTCGAGTCCCGGCGTCGCCAGCACATGCGTGCGATCGACCGTCATACCCTGCGCCTTGTGGACGGTCGCGGCATAGCCGTGGTCGACATGGGCATAGCTCTTGAGATCAACGGTGACACGCCGGCCGTCGTCGAGCCGCACGGCGACCGTGTCGGGCGCCGCCTTCTCGATGGTGGCGAGCGTCCCGTTCTTCACCCCGAGATCGCGTTCGTTCCTCAGGAACAGGAGACGGTCATTGTCGGCAAACTGGCGCAGGCCACGTTCCGTCCGGATCGCGACATTTTCGCCCAGCTCGCCATGCAGGCTGCGCTTCTCGCGGGCTGCCTCGTTCAGCATCCTGACCTCCTTGTTCGTGTGCGTGAGGATGATGCGGGACGCCGCCGGATCGGCGCGGCGTTCGGTGTCCCATCGTTCGATTAGGGCGGCCCGGGCCGCGTCGCGCGTTTCGGCGCGATGCACCATGCCGGCGTCCATATAGGCGGCCAGCGCCTCGCCGGACCGGCCGGTGGCGAAAGCCTTTGTTGCCTCGCGCATCCATTCTTCGCTCTGGCGGCGCACTTCGCCGAGTTCTGCCGCGCCATGACGTTCGGCGAGCAGACGATAGGCCGCGCCGGCCTCGATCGCCTGGAGCTGCTGGATGTCGCCCACCATCGCTACCTTGGCGCCCGCGCGCCCCGCTTCTGACAGGATGCGTTGAAGCTGGAGCGTGCCAATCATGCCGGCCTCGTCGATCACCAGCACGTCGCGCGACGTGAGCCGGTCATAGCCCTTGCTCCACGCATGCTCGTAGCTGGCGAGCGTGCGCGAGGCGATGCCAGAGCTGCCTTCGAGATTTTCAGCGGCGATGCCCGACAGCGCGGCGCCGCGCACGGTGTAGCCGGCCGATTCCCACGCCTCGCGCGCGACACCGAGCATCGCCGATTTGCCCGCGCCGGCATAGCCTACCACCAGCGCCAGATCGGGCTTGCGCAGCACATGTCCGAGCGCGGCGCGCTGCTCGCCGCTGAGCGTGAGCCCGCTTTCCCCCGCGCGGCTGACTGCGACGGCCATGTCGAGTTGTCCGACACGATGACCGCGCGATGCGGCGAGCCGCCCCGCATCGCGCACCAGGGCCAGTTCGGCGCGCATCATGGTCTTCGTGGTGAACCGTTCGGCGCCAACCCGATCGCGGCCGAGCGCGAGCACGGATTCGTGATGGCGCATGCTGGCGAGCACGCGATCGAACTGTTCCTGTCCGTCCGAATGGCGGTGCGCGAACATGGCGAGATCGCGCATCGTGAACGTCGCCTGTTGCCGGATCAGCGCATCCAGCCCGACGCGCGGATCGGCGATGATCGCAGCACCGTTCTGGCGCGCGATGTCGCGGTGATCATCGGCGCGCTCGGCATCCTGCCCACGCGCATCGCGGCGCGCACCGGCCGCACCGATCTTGTGCTGCGGTTCGAGGTCGATCCCCTGCGCTTCGTAGCTGCGGTGATCGACACATGCGTCGATGCCGAGCGCGGCGCAGCGTTCGTTGACATGGGATGCCCATGCCTCTCGCCAGTGCTGGAGCAGCGCGGTCGCATTCCATTCGCGCTCCTTGGGGCCAAAGCCCTCGGGGCCGACCTCGCGCAGGCTCAGCATCACATGCGCGTGCGGCTTCGCCTCACCATCGACACCGATGTCCCAATGCACATTGAGATCGGCGACCATGCCGCGCTCGACAAATTCGCGGACCACGAACCCACGGGCGAGCGCGACGCCCTGTTCCTTCGTCATCTCGCGTGGGATCGCGAACTCCACTTCGCGGGCGAGCTGCGCGTCCTTGCGCTTCTCCGTCGCCTCGACCTCGTTCCACAGCGCCTCGCGGTCGCGCATCCGCTCGGGCGCGCCCTCGGGCAGCAGGATTTCCGAGTGGACGACGCCCGTCTTGTTGGTGAAGTCGTGATCACGCCCGAGCCGCTCGTCATGGAGGCGCGAGGCCGAACGATAGGCGGCGGCAGCCACCGCGCTCCGGCCACTGCCGCGTGAGATGATCTTCGCCGAGAAGTGGTAGATCGCCATGACGGGGCCGAGATTACCGCGGACCCCGCGACGTCGGTACGACGTATAAGCGCGCCCTTCTACGCTGGACTACGATGGCGGATTTCAGACCATTGAACCGGGACTCACACGGCCCAATTCGGCGGCATCGACAGCATGAAAGGAGATGCCGATATGCGCAAGGTCCGGGATTTCGACGCGGAATTGAAGGCGCTGGGTGAGCGCGCGAAACTGCTGCAACAGCGCAAAATCCAACAATTCGGCGAGCTGGTCGAGGCGACTGGGGCTGATGCGCTCGACGCCGACGTGCTGGCCGGCGCGCTGTTGGCGGCGGTCGCCGAGAAGGACAAGGCGACCGTGAACGCCTGGAGCCGCCAGGGCGCGCAGTTCTTTCGTGACACGAGCCGGAAATCCTCGCGGCGCGCTCGTGGCGGCAGCGAGGGCGGCGCGGCGGCTGCGGCAGGAGCGGAACAGGCTTGATGCGGCGCGGGCGCGGTTCGACATGAGGGCATGGGTCGTGGCGCGTCGGACACGCACACGGCATCTGATCGAGCTGGGCGGGCTGGTGCAGAAGGCCGGGCTGGTGACGATCACCGACGACGATCGCGCGATGCTGTATGGTGCGTTCCTCGATCTGGCGGCGCGGATGCAGGGCGAGGATGGCGAACAGGCGAAGCTGCTATTCCGCCGACGCGGAGCGCGTGCATTCGCGACCGAAGCGGAACGGTGCAGGCTGCAAAGTAATGGAAAACCCCGATCGCATACTCGGAATGAGCCACCGCTCACTCCCTTTCCGTCATAGTCGGCCGGGCAAGCGGAAAGAGAGAAGATCCGAGCTGCGCACCGCTCTCCTGGGTGGAAGCGGAAGCGCGTGGTTCGGGATTTCCGTCAATAGTCGCGGGCGTCTGGCGATCTCCGCGGCGGGCCACGAACAGGCTTGCGTCCTGCCAGCGTGGGGCTCGTGTTTCGCCTCGTGCGACAGGCGTGCCCGCCCCAAGCCGCGCCATATAGGCGACGGTTTCCGCCGGGAGCGATACGCCGCTGTCGCGATAGCGCAGCCAGCGTGGTTCCCCGGCATTGTAGGCCGCATATGCGCCGGGAAATCCGTAGCGCCGCGCCAGTTCCGCAAGGTAAAGGCTGCCGGCAATCATGTTAGCGCGCGCATCCCAGGGATCTCGACCGAGCGCATAGCGCGCCGATAGGCTCGCCCATGTCGCGGGCATGATCTGCATGCAGCCCATCGCGCCCTTTGGGGAAACCGCGTGTGGGTTGCCGCCGCTCTCGGCCATCATGACGCGCACGATGATGTCCTGGGGCAAGCGCGACCGCGCAGCGGCCTCCGGAACGTGCGCGAGACAGGCATTGGCAGGACGCGGCGCTTGTGCAACGGCCGGTCCGGATACATTGGATGCGCAGGCCGCAAACGCGACGATCGCGCGGGATAACCGGACGCTCATGGCCGTGTCCAGACTGGAATCGCGCGGCCGACGATCCGGGCCGTGGCGATCGGCCCGAAATAGCGCCCGTCGAATGATGCGGGCACGTCGTGCGCGAGCAGGAACACGGTGCCGGGCGGCAGAATACGGCAACCGGACCAGACGGGAAGCGGCCGGCCGATCCGGTCCGCGCGCAATGCCGTGGCCACGGGCTGACCGTCGATGGTGATCGCGAATCCGGTACGGCAGACTGTCTGCCCGGCAGTGGCGGCGACGGGCTTCAGCAACAGCGCGCCTGAGCCGAGATAGCCGCGCGCCATCATCAACCACGCCATGTTCGGGGCCGGACGCACCGCCACGATCATGCCGGAGTGCATCGTGCCGGCCTGCGCGATCCTGTAGAGCCCGACCGGCACGCTCGCCGATGCGTTCCACACCAGCGCCACCGGCTTCACCGGCACGGACGCGATGATCGCCGCGATACCGATCGCGACGCCAAAAAGCGGCAAGCGACGCGCGCTCATGGTTCGTTTCCTTCGATTGAGTCCGGCGAGCGGCGCGGGCCGAGCACGGCATCCAGCGCGCGCTCGGTGCGAAGGATGGCGCGGCCGATCGCTTCGGGGATTTGCGGCAGCACCGCGTCGCCGAACGCCTCGACGATCAGGCTGGCAGCAGACGTCCGTTTTCCATCGCCGATCGCAACGCGTGTGCGAGCCACCCAGGCGGAAAGCCCATCATCCATTGATAGGTGATGGGCAAGGCCGCCGTTCCAGTCAGACCATGGCTCCGGAGCAGGGCCGCCAGCGCCCTCGCGCCCGCCCATTTCTGCATCGACGGCGCGGTCAGATTGCCGGTCGCGGTCGGCGTCAGCGCCTTCATCGCGCCGTTCATCACCGCGTCCATCGTCGGCGATTTCCGGCGGTCGTAGGCCGGGCTCCAGTCGTCCATGCGCCGGTCGCGCTTCGTCGGCGTCGGCAACGTCTCCAGCTCCTCTTTCGTCAGGGAGCGGATCATGTGCTTTGTCGAGTAGCGCCTTGGTCCGACGCGCCCCTCGGCGCCGCCCTGATTGTAGCCGCTGTCGCCCGCCGTCGGCGTCGGCAGCATCGTTGCCGCGTGGCGCAGCAGGTTCGGCGTGTCGATCTGCGCCTTCGATCCGTTCGCGCGCTTGCCTGTCTCGATCGCTTCCCGTGTCAGCGCACGGCCGCCATTCGGTTTCATGGGCGTCGGCATCATCCCGGCGTGGCGGCTGGCATGACCCTGAAGCTGGCTCAGCACATCGCCACGACCACCCCGATCTGCATCGGTCTGACGCGGCGTTGCCAAGCTGCCGCGGATCGAAACCGATGAGCCACGACCGCTTACGGATATGGTTCGCGCCGACATTGTCAGCACCCACCACGCACGGTTCGCAGGCGTAGCCGAGCGCTTCCAGCGCAGCGAGCACCCGGTCAGCGCCGCGAGTTCTGAGGTGAGCGCTGTTCTCAAAAGCGAACCAGCGAGGGCGGCAATCTCCGACCAGGCGGACGGCTTCGAGGTAGAGTCCCGATCGCTCGCCGTCGATGCCGCGTCCTTTGGTGTTGGCGACCGAGATGTCCTGGCACGGCGGCGATCCGACGATGATGTCGGGGAGCATCCCAAGGTCGGAAACAAGTCGAGCTGCCGTGAGGGATCGGACATCCTCGTAGAGTCTGACATGAGGATTGTTCTCCGCGTAGAGGATGCGGCGCCATTCGACGATTTCGCAGGCGGCGACGGTGATGAAGCCGGCGCGATGCAGGCCGAGCGTCCAGCCGCCCGCCGCTGCGCTGAACAGGTCGAACGCGCGCATCACGGCCGGTCGCGCCGGATCGGCGGCGACACAGCTCCATTTTTGGGATCGGAGGTCGACGCGCAGGCGCCGCGATCGGCCCAGGCGCGCAAATCCTCGATCGAATAGATGACGCGGCCGCCGACCTTCCGGTAAGCGGGGCCGGTGCCGTAGATGCGGTGCTTCTCGAGCGTTCGGGCGGAGAGGCCGACATAATAGGCGGCCTCCTTGGTGCGCAGGTAGCGCGTGTCCTTGATGATGTCGGCCATGAGCGTCCTTTCCGATGGTCGGGTGGCCGCGCCGCCAAGGGGCCAGCGGCGCGACCGCGGCCATCATCGGGAAGGAAAGGTGTCCGTGGGTGGCCGGACCGGAGGGGGTCGCGTTCCGGCCACAAGGGGATGGCGGCGCCGCCAGATCGCCGTCATGGCCATTTCAGCGAGCACCGGGACGGCGCGGCGCGAGCAAGGCGCGATAGCCGCCTGCGACCATCGTCGGGGCGGCATCGGCCAGCCGCCGGAGATCGGATCGTTCCGAACTGGCCCGCCAATCGTCGGGCCATGCGGGAAGGAGGCGCACGGCGATATCGCGCAGCGGTAAGCCGTCAGCAGCAAGGTCGTGGATGCACAGCATCGCTGCCTGGCGATGGGCGTCGCGATACGCGACATACTGGAGCGGCGGACCGATGCCGAATGCGCGGCGCAGCGTCGCCGCCGCGCGCAGGCGATCCGCCGCATGGGCGTCCGGATGGAGATAGAGGCCGAACGGCTCACCCGTCCGGGGCGCGAGCCGTTCGGGCAGCCAGAGCGCGATCTCGGGGCTGCCGTGCCGGCGAACCAGCAGATGCGTGCCGCCCGGCGCCTTCAGTGCAAGCGCCGCACCCCAGCGGTCCGGCGTGAAGCGAAGGCCGGGGAGTGCCCGCGCCCACGGCAAGGGACGGACCAGCGAAATTGTCGCAATGCGCAGATCGGGCATCCAGCCGAGCGGCGGTCGCGCGGTGGCGGGCGTGTCAGGATGCGCGGCGAAAGGATAACCCCCAGGGCGCCGTTTCGGTGGCGAGCGGATGGCGGCTGAGCATGGCGAAGCCGCCGCGTCGCGCGACGGCGAGCGCGCGGTCCGATGCGCGCCGCGCGAGAACGCCCGACCGTCGCCAGAGCGCGCGGAGATCAGGATTGCGCCGGAGCCATTCCCAGGCGAACCCGGCGGCGTCGAGGTCGAGAAGCGCCCGATAAGGCTCGGGCAGGTTGAGACGGTTATAGCCTGGCATATTTCACTCCCGGCTGGACAATGCCCCCGGCCGGGAAGGATAGAGTGACGGCTGACGAGGCCAACGCGCTCCCGCCTTATCCCATGATAACATGGGCGTTATGGCTCCCGCCCGGCATTGCCGGGCGGGAGCGCCGGTTCAGTCGTCCCGGCGTTTCTTCGGCCGCGACCAGTTGAGGTCGAAGGTGTGGCCGTCGCCGCGGTCGTACAGGCCCGGATAGATCGGGGCGACGAAGCCGGGATCGTCGATACGGAAGCTGATATACGGGCGGTCGTCCTGGGTATGGTTCAGCCAGCCCTGCGCCACTTCGATGTCGCCGTCCATCATCAGATGGGTGGGCGCTTTATCTCCGGTGCGATCATTCACCGGAATGATGCGCAGGCTGTCGCGCCGGACGGTGAAGCTTATCAGTTCGCCGACATATTCGTCTTTGTCAGTCCGGATAAAAGTGCCGATGGTAGTCATCGTGCGTCTCCTTCAGATGTTTCGAGCCCGCACCCTTGCGGCCTCGATGGCTGATCGGAGACCGGACCTGCGACGCGGGTGCAGCCGAAGGCCCCGAGCGAAGCGGTGGACCGCGGCCGGACTCTTTTTTGTTCCGCGGGGAATGGGGCTTGCCCCAGGGGAAAAAAGGGACCGGCCGCCGTTGCGCCCATGAGCGGCAAGGTTCGGTCATCAAGCCATCGTGAGGGGCCGCAAGGGTGCGGGGTGGGTCGCATTCGAGGGAGTGTGGCGATGCCCTCCCAACGAAACGACAGGAGTATCGGCAAAGGCGTATATTCGGGACTGGACCGGTTATAATCGGGCGGGAGCGTGCTGCCTCGTTCGAATCATGCGGGGATTTCGTGCGGTCTACCCCCAATGTGGGCGGCGATCAGGCGGCCGGTTGCTCCAGCACACGCGCACCGGCGAATCCGCCAAGAATCGTGCCGATGATCGCCATCACGACGACAGCCCATTCGTCGACGCCGACGACCCGGCTCAACGAGGCGCTCACGGAGGCGGTAGCGGCGGCGGCCGGAAGCGCGAACAGGAGCAGGAACGCGATCCGCGCCGGGCCACGCTCGGGCAGAAGCGTGAGGAACGTGCGGCCCACCACGACCGTCGCCACAAGGACACCAAAGCCGATCAGGAACGAGGTCGCGCCCGACGCCCCGGCATGGTCGGCGGCGAACGCGGCGGACAGGCCGAGGAAGAGCGGGAGCGCCCATGCGCTGGCGGCGAACAGGAACCAGACGAAGAGTCCAAGAAGCGGGATCAGCAGCGCGAGGGCCATAAAAGCCTCCTTCGATTGGTCGAGGTGCGCTCCCCACCAGCCACCACAGCGCACCGTTGTTATACTATTTTCGCCGCGTCAGCGGAATCCCGAACAGCTCCGCGAGCCGGGCATCGGCCCGGCGAGCACGATTTTGGAGGGCCGCACAGGCAAGCCGCCGGCCCTGGCGGGGGTCGGCGACTGCGCCTTGTCGATTCGCCTGTCCTATCGGGACGGGTGCGGTGTGAATGGCCGCCATTCCTCGTCGCTGCCTGCCCGACGGTAGGTCATCCGGCGACAGCGGATCACGTTCCAGGTGAACATCAGCGGCTCGAAGCCATGCCACCAATCG
>Ga0164242_10002152_pt1 | contig 22928 bp, 19 predicted proteins | sample OricomgcompostMG_FD_108783 | JGI IMG/M metagenome (GOLD analysis project Ga0164242, IMG submission 108783) | Miracle-Growth compost microbial communities from Emeryville, California, USA - Original compost - Miracle growth compost (MG) ... | reverse complement strand
GGCGAGCTCAAGCACGGCCCGCTGGCGCTGGTCGACGAGAAGATGCCCGTGGTGGCGGTGGCGCCCAACGGCCCGTTGCTGGACAAGCTGAAATCCAACCTGCAGGAAGTGCGTGCCCGCGGCGGTCGGCTGATCGTGTTCGCCGACGGTGCCGCCGGCATGGACGACATGACCGGGTATGGCGCCACGTTGCGTGTGGCCTCCGGCGGCAACTTCATCGCGCCGATCGTGTTCACCGTGCCGCTGCAACTGCTGGCCTACCACGTGGCCGTGCTGCGTGGCACCGACGTGGACCAGCCGCGCAACCTGGCCAAGTCGGTGACGGTGGAATAGGCCCGTCGGACCTGTGCGGGCGGCGGTGCGCCGCCCGCATCAGGAACTGCAGGACAGCATCGAACACCCCGCCTTGTGCCGCGCCCAGTCCGGGCGCTTCTGCGCAAACGCCTCGCTCCCCGGCTGATCGTCATAAGGTCGCCGCATCACGTCGAGCAACTCATGGATGCCGCTGGCATCGCCGGCTTGCGCGCGGTCGATCGCGTTCTGCACCAGATAATTGCGCAGGACGTAACGGGGGTTGACCGCGCGCATGCGCTCGCGGCGCTGGGCAGCGGTTTGCGGATCAGTCGCCAGGCGCGCGGCATAACGCTTCAGCCATTCGTCCAATGCCGGCTCCGCTTCATGCCGCTTCGAGGCGTCGTAGAACGCGTCGTCCATGGGCGCCAGCGTGGGCGCGTCAGGGTCGATATCGCTCAATCCGCGAAACCACAGCGTCATGTCCACTTCCGCCTGCGTCAACAACGTGTGCAACGACTGCATCAACGCCACGTCGTCATCGCGGCATTCGACCAGGCCCAGCTTGGCGGCGATGTTGGTGCGGTCGGCGGCGGCATACGCGGCAGCGTAGCGATCCAGCCCGGCCTGCAAGGGCTCGACACCGGAAAACAGCGGCGCCAGCGCACCGGCCAGCCGGCTCAGGTTCCACCACGCCACGTCCGGCTGCTGACCGAAACGGTAACGACGGCGCTGCGCGTCGGTGGTGTTGGGCGTCCAGTCCGGGTCGAAGTTGTCGATCCAGCCATAGGGGCCGTAATCGATGGTGAGGCCCAGGATGGACATGTTGTCGGTGTTCATCACGCCATGTACGAAACCCACCCGCATCCAGTGCGCCACCATGTGCGCCGTGCGTTCGCATACTTGCGCAAACCACTCGCCGTACAGCGCCTCGCCCTGCCCCTCGAGCTCCGGAAAATCGCGGCGGAGGGTGAAGTCGACCAGTTGCCGCAGCAGCGCGGTATCGCCCCGCGACGCCGGCAGCTCGAAATTGCCGAAGCGGATGAACGACGGTGCCACGCGGCACACGACGGCACCCGGTTCCGGCGCGGCGTGACCGTCGTAGAACATGTCGCGCAACACCGGCTCGCCGGTATCGATCAGGCTGAGCGCGCGCGTGGTCGGCACACCGAGGTGATGCATCGCTTCGCTGCACAGGAATTCGCGTATCGACGACCGCAGCACGGCACGCCCGTCGGCGCTGCGGGAATACGGTGTTGGCCCGGCGCCCTTCAACTGGATTTCCCAACGCTGGCCGGCCGCGTTGATGGCCTCGCCCAGCGAGATCGCGCGGCCGTCCCCCAACTGGCCGGCCCAGTTGCCGAACTGATGGCCGCCGTAATTGGCCGCGAACGGCTGCATGCCCGGCAGAAGCGCGTTGCCGCCGAATACCTTGGCGAAAGCAAGCGTGGTGATATCCGTCGCGCGGATACCCAGCAGGGCCGCGGTTTCCGCCGAATACGCCAGCAACCGCGGCGCGGCCACCGGCGTGGGCTCGACCAGCGAATACAGCGCGCCTTCGACCTGGCGCAGGCGCGCTCCCCGTTCGGGGTCGGCGGGCAGTTCGCGGACAAACGCATTGTCGAAACGCAGCTTGAGCATACGCAGGTCGATCGGCGGGAGAGACCCATCCTATATCCGGCCGGTGACAATGCCTTGCAAGGCATCGTCACGCGCCAAAGCCGTAACCCCCATGCCGCTATAGTCCGCCAACCGAACATCCGCGGAAACGTCCATGCCCGATACGCCCAGCCTCAACGCCGACGCCCTGCCCGAGGACGCCCCCTTCATCGCCGACACCGCGCGTTGGGTCGAGCGCGCCGTGATCGGCTTGAACCTCTGCCCGTTCGCCCGTGCCCCACACGTGCAGGGCAAGCTGCGGATGCGCGTCAGCCATGCGCGCGACACCGACGCGCTGCTCGATGATCTCTGCGGCGAACTGCAATCGTTGAACGCATTGACGCCCGGAGAGTGCGAGACCGGCCTGCTGATCCATCCCTACGTGCTCACCGATTTTCTGGACTACAACGATTTTCTCGACGTGGCCGACGCAGCGTTGCAGACGCTTGGGCTGGAAGGCGTATGGCAGGTGGCCAGCTTCCATCCGGATTACCAGTTTGCCGACAGTGCCGCCGACGACATCGCCAATTTTAGCAACCGCTCGCCCTGGCCCACGCTGCACCTGCTGCGCGAAGCGAGCGTGGAGCGGGCGATGGAATCGATGAGTGACACCGATGCCATCTACCGCAACAACATCGCTACCCTGGAACGGCTGGGGCATGCGGGCTGGCAGGCGTTGTGGCGCGACGGCAAAGACTGAACGCAACGCGCCATCGCGCAAGGCGCGTGACTTTCGGCAGGCGGCCCTTTTCAGCGCGGTTCTATAATCGAAGCATGCGCGAGAGCGCGCGCCGATCATGGAACCGTGATGCCCAAGACGATGAAGGCGCTGGTCAAGCGCAAGCCCGAACAGGGCATCTGGATGGAAGAAGTCCCGGTGCCGGAGGTCGGCCCGAACGAGGTGCTGATCAAGATCGAGAAAACCGCTATCTGCGGCACGGATCTGCACATCTACAAATGGGATGAGTGGAGCCAGCGCACGATCAAGCCCGGCCTCACCATCGGCCACGAATTCGTGGGGCGCATCGTGGAAATCGGTCCCGGTGTCACCGGTTACAAGATCGGCGACCGGGTCTCAGCCGAAGGTCATATCGTCTGCGGCCACTGCCGCAACTGCCGCGCCGGCCGCCAACATCTGTGCCCCCACACCGTCGGCATCGGCGTGAACCGCAACGGCGCGTTCGCCGAATACATGAGCATGCCCGCCTCCAACCTGTGGCCGATCCCCGACCAGATTTCGTCGGAGCTGGCCGCGTTCTTCGATCCCTACGGCAACGCCGCGCATTGCGCGCTGGAGTTCGACCTGATCGGCGAAGACGTGCTGATCACCGGTGCCGGCCCCATCGGCATCATTGCCGCCGGCATCTGCAAGCACGTGGGCGCGCGCAACGTGGTGGTCTCCGACGTCAACGACTACCGACTGAAACTCGCCGCCGACATGGGCGCCACGCGGGTCGTCAACGTGGCCAACCAGTCGTTGGGCGACGTGGTGAAGGACCTGCACATCGAGGGCTTCGACGTGGGCCTGGAGATGAGCGGCAACCCGCGCGCGTTCAACGACATGCTCGACTGCATGTACCACGGCGGCAAGATCGCCATGCTCGGCATCATGCCGCGCGGCGCCGGCATCGATTGGGACAAGGTGATCTTCAAGGGCCTCACCCTGCAAGGCATCTACGGCCGCAGGATGTACGAGACCTGGTACAAGATGACGCAAATGGTGCTGACCGGTTTCCCGCTGCAGAAAGTGCTGACCCACCAGATCGCCATCGACGATTTCCAGCGCGGCTTCGACCTGATGGACGCAGGCCAGTGCGGCAAGGTCGTCTGCAGCTGGACCTGAGTTCGCGGTAGATTCAGGGCAACGACGCGCCTTGCCCTGAAGCGGGGCGCGTTACACGAGCCACTCAGCATCACATCCAAGGAGCCGGCATGACCGGGTCGAGCTTGCCGCCGTTGCGCGCCTCGTGGCACGCGTTGCGGGATACGGCGCGTACGCACGCACAACGGCTGGGCCGTTCACCCCGCGCCCGCCGCATCGCCGTGATCGCCGCCGTCGTGCTGCTCGTCTACGCCCTGCTCGGCTTTCTTGCGGCGCCGCCGTTGCTGCGCAACTACCTGCAAAACCATTCCAGGGCGATGCTGGGACGTCCGCTGAGTCTCGGCCAGGTCCATCTCAATCCGTTCACGCTGAACCTGCGCATCGACAAGCTTCACCTGCCCGATGCGGATGGCAAAACCCCGTTCGTCGACATCGACCGACTCACGCTCAACGCCTCGTGGAGTTCGCTGTTCCGGCTCGCGCCCGTGCTGGACGAACTGCGGCTCGACCAGCCGCGCTTCGCCATCACGCGCGGCAAGGACGGGCGTTTCAATTTCACCGACCTGGTCGAGCGGTTGACCGCGCCAGCGGCGTCGACGGACAGCCATCCGGCGCGCTTCGCGCTCGCCAACATCAGCGTCCACGGCGGCGACATCCGCTTCGATGACCGCCTGCTGGGCGCGCAGCACCGGGTCGAGAAACTGGAACTGGGCATCCCGTTCCTGGCCAACCTGCCCCGCTCCGCCGATATCTTCGTGCAGCCGTTGCTGGCGATGACGGTGGACGGCAGCCCGTTGCGCATCGACGGCAAGACCAAGCCGTTCGCCAGCAGCCGCGAATCCACCATCGACGTCCAGTTCGACCAGCTCGATTTGCCGCGCTATCTCGCCTATGTGCCTGCCCCGATGCCGGTCACGATCCCCGCGGGTCGGCTCAGCGGCAAGCTGACCCTGCACTTCGTGCAGACGCAACCGGTGCCGCAACTGCAACTCACCGGCCGCCTGCAGCTGGACGACTTCACGCTCGACAGCAGCCACGGCGACGCCATCGCCAGGCTGGGTCGCGGCAGCATCGAACTGGCCGACGTGCAACCGCTGGTTTCGCGCTATCACTTCGGTGCGATGAAGCTGGAGCGTGCCGCATTGTTCTACACGCAGCGTGCCGGCGGCCGCAGCAACTTCGACACGTTCATGTCGGCGCCGGCCGAGGTCGATGCCAAGACACCGCCCACCGACTTGCGCATCGCCGCGCTCACGCTGCAGGACAGCGCCCTCACCTACACCGATGCCAACCAAGCCAAGCTGCAGTTGACCGGATTGCATGGCAACGTGTTTGGCCTGGGCACGCTCGCCGGGCCGGCCGCCAAAATCGATCTGGCCAGCCAACTCGCTGGCGGCAGCCTCAAAGTGCGGGGTGCCGTTGATCTCGCCGCCAGCCACTATGCCGGTGCACTCGAACTGAAACAGCTCGCACTCGTGCCGTTGCAGGCGCTGGCCGCCTCCGCCAGCCCCGCGCGCATCGCCAAGGGCAAGCTCGACGCCAGCGGCCAGTTGCGGCTGGACTGGGGCAAGACGTTCAACCTGCATATCGAACCGGCCCAGCTCGGCATCAGCGATTTCGCGCTGGAACCGCGCATCAAGGGGCGGCCTACGCCTGTGGCCTGGCGAAAACTGGATGCCAGCATCGCCCGTCTCGACCTGGCCACGCGCGAAGCCCGGCTGGGCAAGGTCACGGCGAACGGCCTGCAGCTCAACGTGGTGCGCGGGCGCAGCCATCGGATCAACCTGGTTCGCCTGTTCGCGAGCGAGCCATCCGCATCCGGCAGTGCCGACGAAAACCCGGCATGGCACTGGAGCATCGCCAACCTCGCCCTGGAAAAGGGTACGTTGCGCCTCACCGACCGCAGCCTGGGCGAGGCCCGGCCGGCGCCATTGTTCATCGACGCACTCAACGGCAGCATCGACGGGCTCAACGACAAGCTCGACCAGCCACGCCAGGTCAAGCTGGAAGGCCGTATCGCCAGGGGCAGCTTCGCCGCCACCGGCACGGTGCAGCCGCTGCCCACGGTGGCCAATCTGCAACTGGTCACCAAACGGCTGGACGTCGCCGGCTTCGTGCCTTACGCCAGCGTGCCGCTGAACGTGGATGTCACCAGCGCCCGCCTCAGCAGCAACGGCGAACTGCATTACGACGACCGTCACACCGAACCGCGGTTCGATTACAAAGGCGACGCCGCGTTCGAGCGCGTGCGCATACAGGACAAGCTGACCGGCGACGACCTCATGCGCTGGCGCTCTCTGAGCGGCTCGGGTATCGACCTGCGCTACGGCGAAGGCACACCGCGCATGCACCTGGGCGGCCTGGCCCTGGACGCGTTCTACGCCCGTGTCATCGTCAACAGCAACGGGCGCCTGAATCTGTCCGACGTGATCGCCAACGGCGAGCAGCAGGCGCCGGTATCGGTGACCCGCGCCGGCAACAACATACCGGCGATGGCGGCGTCCCCGGCCAGCGCGTCCACGGCGCCCGCCGCGGACATCCATATCGGCGAGGTCACCCTGTCCAACGGCCAGCTCAACTACACCGACAACTTCATCAAGCCCAACTACACCGCCAACCTCACCAGCCTCGCCGGCAAGATCGGCGCGTTCGGCACCACCGCCGGCGGGCCGCCCGCCGAACTGCTGGCGCAGGCGAAGCTGGACGACGACTCGCCGGTGGACATCAGCGGCAGCATCAACCCGCTGCAACCGGTGGCCTCGCTCGACATCACCGGCAAGGCGACCGACGTGGAGCTGACCCGGCTCAGCGCCTATTCCGGCAAGTACACCGGCTACCCCATCACCAAGGGCAAGCTGACCGCCGACGTGCACTACCTGCTGGACCAGGGCAAGCTCAAGGCCGACAACCACATCTTCATCACTCAGCTGACCTTCGGCGACCGCATGGACAGCCCCGGCGTATCGCACCTGCCGGTAAAGCTGGCGGTGGCCCTGCTGAAGGACACCGAAGGCAATATCGACGTGAACGTGCCGGTATCCGGCTCGCTGGACGATCCGCAGTTCAGCCTCGGCGGCATGATCTGGCGCGCGTTCGGCAACCTCATCGCCAAGGCCGCCACCGCACCGTTCCGGTTGCTCGCCTCCGCGTTCGGTGGTGGCGACCACGAGGATCTCGGCTACGTCGAGTTCGCGCCGGGTTCGGCGGTCCTGACTGGACCGTCCAAGGATCGCCTGGGCCGGATCGTGCAGATGCTGAGCCAGAAGCCCGCGCTCACCCTGGACATCAGCGGCCGGGTGGATCGGTCGCTGGACGAAGCCGGCCTGCGCAAGGTGACGGTGGACGACATGATCCGCCGCGAGAAGCTGGCCAAGGAATCGGGCGACGAGGCCGCCGCAGGCGCCACGGCCGCGACGCTGGCCGCGCTGACCGTCACGCCCGACGAATACGGACGCTACCTCCGCCGCGCCTATCGCCACGCCGATTTCGAAAAACCCAAGAACGTGCTTGGTCTCAGCAAGTCGCTGGAACCGGACGAGATGCGCAGCCTGCTGGAAACCCACGTGAACGCGGATGCCGCCGCAATGCGCGCGCTGGCCGAGCGCCGCGCCGCCGCCGTACAGGACTGGCTGCACGGCAAGCTCGACGACAAGCGCATCGCGATCAAGCCGCCCAAGCTCGACCCCAAGGGCATCGGCGACAAGGGCAAGACCACCCGTGCGGATTTCGGGTTGCACTGAAAACAGCGAAAGCCAGGCAGCGAGGCCGCAAAACGAATCCTTTGCGACTCGCGCAACCTCGCCCGCGCCTGTCAACGGTTTTCCCCTGCGCGCGAAAGGCCCACAATCAGCCTTTTCCTCCACGGCGGAATCCACCATGAGCTATCCCGGCCAGTCGCGCTACGTCAGCGAACTCGATGCGATCCGCGAGCAGGGCCTGTTCAAGGCCGAGCGCATCATCACCTCGCCGCAGTCCGCCGAGATCGAGCTGGAAGACGGCCGCAAGGTGCTCAACTTCTGCGCCAACAACTACCTCGGCCTGGCCGACAACGCCGAGGTGATCCAGGCCGCCAAGGACGCGCTGGACACCCACGGTTTCGGCATGGCCAGCGTGCGTTTCATCTGCGGCACGCAGGATCTGCACAAGCAACTGGAAGCAAAGATCGCCGCGTTCTTCGGCACCGAGGACACCATCCTCTACGCCGCCTGCTTCGATGCCAACGGCGGCCTGTTCGAGCCGCTGCTGGGCGAGCAGGACGCCGTCATTTCCGATGCCCTGAACCACGCCTCGATCATCGACGGCATCCGCCTGTGCAAGGCGCAGCGCTACCGTTACGCCAACAGCGACATGGCCGAGCTGGAAGCCCAGCTGCAGGCCGCCGACGCGGCCGGCGCGCGAACCAAGCTGATCACCACCGACGGCACGTTCTCGATGGATGGCGTGATCGCGCCGCTGGCCGAGATCACCGCGCTGGCCGCGAAGTACAACGCGATGGTGCACATCGACGAATGCCATTGCACCGGCTTCCTCGGCGACACCGGCCGCGGCGCGGCGGAAGTGCACGGCGTGATGGACAGGATCGACATCTTCACCGGCACCCTGGGCAAGGCGCTGGGCGGCGCCGTGGGTGGCTTCACCACCGGCCGCAAGGAAGTGATCGAACTGCTGCGCCAGCGCTCGCGGCCGTATCTCTTTTCCAACTCGCTGCCGCCGCACGTGGTCGCCGCCGCGATCAAGGTGTTCGACATGCTGGACAGCGCCGCCGAACTGCGCACGAAGCTGCAGGAGAACACCCGCCATTTCCGCGAGCAGATGACCGCCGCGGGTTTCGACATCAAGCCGGGCGTGCACCCGATCGTGCCGGTGATGGTCTACGACGCACCGAAGGCGCAGGCCATGGCCAGCGCGCTGCTGGACGAAGGCATCTACGTCACCGGCTTCTTCTTCCCCGTGGTGGCCAAGGGTCAGGCGCGCATCCGCACGCAGATGAGCGCGGCGCATACGCGTGAGCAACTCGACCGGGCGATCGCGGCATTCACCCGCGTGGGTCGCACGCTGGGTGTCATCGGCGGCTGAAGCATCGCTGACGGTGTCGCGGCGCGACGTGTCACGCCTCGCCGCGGCAGCGTCCACCCGTCACTTTGCGGGTTTGCGGAAGCGGTACATGAACTGGTCGGTGTGACCGCGTATCGATTTGTCGAACACCTTGATGTCGTGCGGGTCGGCCGGATTGCGCAGCGCGTCGCTCTCGCCATCGAACACGAAGCCGGCCAGTTTCGCCTGTGATTTCACGATCGCCGGGTCGATGCGATGCAGCGTGTTGGTGTCGCGCATGCCCGAGCCTGCCGGCGCCACATGGTCGATCACCACGAACACGCCACCGGGCTTCAACGCCGCAAACGCCTGCCGATCCAGCGTGACCGGATCGACCTTGCCCATGAACGGGTCGGGATAGTCGTGATAGTTCTGCGAGGTGAACACCAGGTCCACGGATTCCGGCGCACGCAGCATTGCCGCCGGCTGGGTCAGCACGCTCACGTTCGCGTAGTGGGGGTCCGCCGCCAATGCCTTGATCGTCGCGACACCTTCATCGTCGACCTTGGCGTATTCATTGGGTACCACCGCATACACGTGCCCCTGCGTACCCACTACCGCGCTGAATACGCGGGTGAAATAGCCGCTGCCGGGAATCAGCTCCAGCACTTTCTGGCCCGGCTTCACCTCGGTGAATGCCATGACCTGGGCCACCTTGCGCCGGGCATCGTCGGACTTGTCGGCTTGCCGGGCTGGATCGGCGACGGCCTTGGCGATGGCATCGGAAACGGTAGGGCTCGATGCCTCGGCCAGGGCTGCCGAGGGCAAGGCGAGAACAAGCAACGCCGCGAGAACAGTCAAGCGCATGACGTACTCCTGCATCGAATGGGATGCCGATTGTGCGCCTGATGGCTGCCGCGATCGATAGCCCGTAGGTCATCCGCTGTCCAACTCCTGGTCAGCGCTCAGCGCAGCCACTCACCCGGAAAGCAGGTCCGGGGGTCGTGGCCATCCATGGCCCCTCCCGCGCGCCGGCTATCGCCAGCTACGCACGATATCCATCGCTCACCATGTAATCGGCTTGTCGTCATCCTTGGCAGCCTTGGGCGGGAACGCCTCCATCAATGGCCGGATCAGATCCAGCGGCAGCGGAAACACGATGGTGGACGACTTGCCGGTGTGCGACATGTCGGCCATCGTCTGCAGGTAGCGCAACTGCAACGCCTGCGGCTGCTGCGACAGCATCGCCGCGGCATCGCGCAGCTTCTCGGCCGCCTGCATCTCGCCCTCGGCATGGATCACCTTGGCGCGGCGCTCGCGTTCCGCCTCAGCCTGGCGGGCAATGGCGCGCACCATGGTTTCGTTGAGGTCCACATCCTTGATCTCGACGTTGGCGACCTTGATGCCCCACGGATCGGTCGATTCATCGAGGATGACCTGCAAGGTCTGGTTGATCGAATCGCGCTGCGACAGGATCTCGTCCAGCTCGTGCTGACCCAGCACCGAACGCAGCCGCGTCTGCGCCAGCTGGCTGGTGGCCTGCAGGAAGTTCTCCACCTGCAGCACGGACTTGTCGGGCTCAACCACGCGGAAATACACCACGGCGTTGACGCGCACCGACACGTTGTCGCGCGAGATCACATCCTGCGGCGGCACGTCCATCACGGTGATGCGCAGATCCACCCGTACCATCTGCTGCACCACCGGCAAAAGCAGCACCAGGCCAGGCCCGCGCGTGCCTGTATAGCGGCCCAGCGTCAGGATCACGCCGCGCTGGTACTCCGGCAGGATCTTCACCGCGGAGAACAGCAGCAATATCGCGATGATGACCAGGACACCGACAAATCCGAACATGACTCTCTCCCATGAATAGTTTTTGGAACGGCAGCGCGGATTGGCCCGCGGCGCCGCTTTCCGAGCGCTTCAGAGGGGCTCGACCCGCAACAGCAAACCCTCCCGCCCGACGACACGCACCCGCGCGCCGCCGGGCAAGGCGGTTGCGCAGCGAGCGCGCCAGCGCTCGCCGCGCACCAAGACCCATGTTTCGTGGTTCTCCCCTACCGGCTCCAGCAGTTCGGCGACATCGCTGCGCATGGCGTCATCGCCTGTGACCTGGCGCGAACGGCGCGAGCGAAACACCAGCCACACGACCGATACCAGCAACGCAGCTGCGCACACCGCGATGCCCCCAATGACGCCCAGATTGACCGCGTAACCCGGCACGCCGGTGTTCATCAGCATGATTGACCCCATCACGAAAGAAACCAGTCCGCCCATGCCCAGCACACCGACGGTGGGCGTCACCGCCTCCGCCACCAGCAACCCGATGCCCAGCGCCATCAGCGCCAGCCCGGCGTAATTCACCGGCAGCAGTTGCAGTGCATACAGGCCGACCAACAACGCGATGCCGCCCACGATGCCCGGCAACATGGCGCCCGGATGCAGGGCTTCCAGTCCCAGTCCGAAAATGCCGGCCAGCAGCAACAGGTAGGCGATGGTGGGGTTGGTGATGATCGCCAGGAAGCGGCTGCGCGAACCCGGCGCGTAATCGCGCACGGTGGCATCGCCAAGCTGCAAGGTGACGGTTCGGCCGTCCACCTGCACACGACGTCCGCTGGCCTTGGCCAGCAGGTCGGCGGTGTCGTTCGCCACGAAATCGATGACGTGCTTTTGAGCGGCCTCGCTGGCGGTCAGGGTGGCGGCGCCGCGCACCGCCTGCTCGGCCCACGCCGCGTCGCGCCCACGCAGTTGCGCCAGCGAGCGGATATAGGCGATCGAATCGTTGAGGACCTTGTTCGACTCGGCGTCCCCGGATGCCGGTGGCTTGCCCGTACTGGAGGTTGTCGCCGGCCCGTTATCCGGCTTCTGCAGCGGCATCGGCGTGTCGCCACCCAGCTTTACGGGCGTTGCGGCGCCCACATGGGTTGCCGGCGCCATGGCCGCGATCTGGGCCGCATAGAGAATATAGGTGCCAGCCGAAGCGGCCCGCGCGCCGCCAGGCGCCACATACGCCAGCACCGGCACCTTGCTGGCCAGCATGCTGGCGATGATCTGGCGCATGGCGTCGGAAAGACCGCCCGGCGTATCCAACCGCAACATGATGGCCGAGGCGCCGTCGGCGACGGCGCGTTCCGAGGCATCGTCGAAATATTCCGCGGCGGCGGGGCCGATCGGTCCCACGAGCGACACGCGAGCAACCATTGGCGACGAGACCGATGGCGTCGGCGCGGAGGCCGCCGTCGCAGCGAGCGCAAGCAAGATCGCCAGCAGGAAAAGCCAACGCGTCATCACGAACCTCCTGCATCCATGACGGCACTGTAGCGCGGATAATGTTAGTGATCGGGCAAGTCCAAAAACCCATACGGAGCTAATGATGCCGAAAATAGATATTGCCAGCGTCCCCGAGCGCACCGGCTCGAACTATCCCGCGCCCTTTGCCGAGCAGGCCGGCGAACGCATCAAACTGGCCCTGGGCAGCGCCGGCAACCTGCAGGATTTTGGTGTCAACCTCACCACGCTGCCGCCGGGTGCCTGGTCCAGCCAGCGGCACTGGCACAGCCACGAGGACGAATTCGTGTACATCCTGTCCGGCGACGTGGTGCTGGTCACCGACGCGGGCGAGGAAATCCTGCACCCGCACGACTGCGCCGCGTTTCCGAAAAACGTGGCGAACGGTCATCAACTGGTGAATCGCGGCACGGTCAACGCGGTGTATCTGGAAATCGGCTCGCGCCACGCGGAAGACACGTGCACCTATCCCGATGTGGATCTGCATGCGCCCGCCGGTGACGCCGGCTATACCCACAAGGACGGCTCGCCGTACTAGTGCGGCAGCAGGTTGCCGGGAGGGTTCAGAGCGTGGCGTCCGAACCCCACAACGCTTCCATGCTTACGTTCATCTCCAACTCGTCGAGATCCACCACCTCGGTCACGGCATGAGCGGTGGGGTCGCCGTGGCGGCGAATCGGCACACCGGTGCGCAACCCATCCTGGGTGGTGATGGAGGAAACCCGCGGATTGCGGTCGGTGGCGCCTCGACGCGTGACGACCGCAATGCTGCCGTTATGCAGGCGCACGCCGGTGCCGGGCGGGTAAATGCCCAGGGTCTTGATGAACGATGCGGCATGGTGCTCGTTCACCGCCGCGCCCTCGTTGAGAAACAGCCACCGCAAGGCCACATTGGGCAGCATGGCGCTGCGGCAGGCACGGCTGGAAACCCGCGCGCAGTAGATGTCCGCCAGCGATACCAGCTGCGTCAACGGGTGGATGGCGTCACCGGATTTCCTTGCGGGATAGCCGCTGCCATCGGGGCGTTCGTGATGATCGCGCACGATCTCCAGCCAGCGTTCGTTGCCCACGCCGCGCTGCTGCAGCCAGGTTACGCCGCGTTCGCAATGACCCGACACGTCGCGGCGCTGCGCGTCGTTCAACGCGCCCACCTCTTGCAACCGCTGTTGCAGATCGAGCATGCCGAAGTTCATCGTCAACGCGGCCACGACCGAAGTCGAGAGGTCGGCAGCGCTGAACGACATGGCCGCGCCAGCGACCTGGCACGCTATCGCCACGTTCACCGAATGGCGGATGGCGTAGGAACCTTCGCGGTGCATAAGAATCGATGCCAACGCGACATCCGCATTGGCCTTGCAGGCGCGCTGCACCGTGGCGGCTACCTGCATCAGCGATCTGGAGACGTCGTCCTCGGCCGGCGCAGCGGACAACAACTGCAATTGGCGTCGCGCCGCAAGAATGAGCGACAGCGGCGACGGATTTCGCTCCAGCTCCGGCACGGCGGTTTCGTGGGTGGGCGTGAACCCCGCCCACAACGCATGGCGCTTCAGTTTTTCGATCTGGCTTGCACTGGTGATTACCTGCCCCCGGCGCAAGAGAAGCGTGCCTTTCGCGTCATAGGCGTCGCACGGCAAGGGTTCGCCAACCTTGAGATCCGATGGATCGATCAGACGCTTTTGCACGTTCGCTCCGCCCCAGATACCTATCGGCCGAAGCGTTCTGCTTCCCGGCCAATGGTTTCACCCCATGTCATCCACCCCATTCGCGGCATGCACACAGCGCACACGACATCGTGCATCTGCACATACCCGATCGGCAGACGACGAGGAACCTTTAGCTCAGGATCGCCCGGCATCCAGCGATGCCGGGCGCATGCCTTTCGGTGGCGATCTAGGAGCGGCCTGATGCGGGCAGGCGGGTGCCGATCAGCATCGAGCGGATGGCACGCAGCTTTGCCTTGATCAGCGCCTCGTTGGCAGGCCCCGTGCGCAGCAGGAGTTTCTGGCCGGCGGAAAGGGCTTCCAGCGAGGGATCGGCGAATGCGTAGTGGCTCTTCACGCGCTGCAACGATGCCGGCTCGGCCAGTTCCGGCGCGGCCAGAAGATCGTCGATCACCTCGATCAGGCGATCGTTGAAATAGCCGCGAGGGTAGCCGAGCTCCTGGTAAGCCTGCTGAAACAGGGGATACGCATGGGCATACCAGGCCACCAGCGCCGCCGGATCGACGTTCTTCATCACCGCGATATAAGGCGCGTAGCGATCGCTGTTTTGCGCGGCCATGGTGATGCGGCCATCCGCTTCGGCCGTGGCGAAGGCGCCTTCCGGTGGACGGGCGGGCAACATCAAGGTTCCCAGCGCGCGACGCGGCAGGGCATCGATCGTGGCCACGATGCGCGCCACCAGCTGTTTCGACACCAGCAGATCGCGCACATGGCCGTTGCCTGCCAGTGCCACCAACGCGTCTGCCACGACCTCGTCGCTGCCACCCAGCGGCGGCAGCGCCGCCGTGGACGCCGCCGCCGGCACCGCTGCCTGCGCGATCGGATGTTGCGGCACCGACGAGGTCGGTGCCGGAGACTGGACGACAGCGGCGGACGGCACGGCCGTGGCTCCGCGCTGCACCTTGTGGTTGAGATACAACGCCAGTACCGCCACGGCCAACAGCACGACCAGACCCAGCAACCAGCTTCCGATGGATGTTTTCTTCTTCATCAGCGCCCCACTTTTTGCTTTTGCGTAAGGATTCGACTGAGTTGAGCACGGTTCGTTCACATGCGTGTCGTTCCGCCGTCGATGTTTCGTCAACGGGCCGCGGTTTCACCTCGCATGCCCACCTGCCCCGGCACCATGGTTCCCCTCGTCCATGGCACACCGGATGCCCGGCCATTCCACTCACTTCTGCCGCGAGCGCTTTTCGCCCGCTTGATCATGACGCAGCGCAGTCTTTTCGATGCTGGCGGTCCACAGACGCTGCTCGACGATGCCAGCGGTCGCATCGTGTTGACGCCCGATCTCGTCGACGACGGCACCGCGCGCGCGTGGTTTCAGCAGTTGCACGACGGCATCGTGTGGAAAAGCGGCAGACGCCTGATGTACGAACGCGAAGTCGATGTGCCGCGGTTACGCGCGCATTTCCGCGCCGACGACCCCGCCCTGCCCGACCCGCTGCGGCAGGCGCTGGACCTGGTTCGCACCACCTTCGCCGCGCCGTTCGACAGCATCGGCCTGAACCTCTACCGGGACGAGCATGACAGCGTGGCGCCGCACAACGACAAGCTCGCCGACCTTATCAAGGGCGAACCGATCGTGCTGCTGTCGCTGGGGGCGACGCGCACCATGACGATCCGCGCCAAGCAACTGCCACGCCATGTGATGCGGGTGGACCTGGAAGCCGGCAGCGCGCTGCTGATGAGCTGGGAAACGCAACGCCACTACGACCACGCGATTCCCAAACAGCGCGCACCCGTCGGGCCGCGCATCAGCCTGGCGTTCCGCGTGCGCGAAACGGGCGCGAACCGATGACGTTTTCTAACGGTTGTCGCCTTTGGGAAAGCGCACCCGCTCCGGCTCGGCATTGAGCCGCTGCAGCATCACGGCGATCAGGCGGGATTTGACGCTGCCGGCCTGTTTGGGATCCACCACGTAGCGCACGATCGCATCGATCCAGGTGTTGGCGTTGACGCGGAACAGCACCGACGGTCGTTCGTGCACCTGCACCTCGCCCACCGGGGTCGAGGCCAGTATTTCGCGGAAAACGCGCACGCGTTCGATCATCGCCTCGCCCAGCTCCGCCTCCGCCGCCTCGCGCATCACCCGGCCCACGAATTCGAAGTCGCTGTCATAGCCCACCTGGAAGGAAATCTCGTTCCAGATGTATGGAAAGACCGGCCACGAATAGTTGTAGATCGCGCTGGTCAGCACGTTCGCGTTGGGAAACTTCACCAGTCGACCGCTGGGATGGTCGGTGGAAACGTAGGGGCCACCCACTTCCCACAGCGTGGTATCCAGATAGGTCACGTCGATGACGTCGCCGGTGGCCTCGCCGATGCTGATGCGGTCGCCGACGCGATAAGGCTCGCGTGCCAGGATATAGACCCAGCCGATGAAGCTGGTGATCGGCGTCTGCAACGCGAAACCCAGCACCAGCGAAATCAGCCCCAGCGAAGCGGCCGCCGCGTACCAGTTGGCGAACAGCACCGAAACCACGATCGCGGCCAGGACGACGTACACCACCAGCCGCAGGATGCGGCGCAAGTTGTAGCGCGTCACCGCGGTTTCCGCCCGTTCGATGGCGTACACACGCACCAGCCTGGCCGCCGTCAGCGTCAACACGATGGCCATCGCGCCAACGGTGGCGCGCCGAAGCAGGAGCGCATAGCGTGCCGTGAAATCGAACTGGTGCAACCGCAACAGGTAGAACACGACCGCCAGCGCAAGCAACACCAGCGCATACGTGCCGAGCCAGAACTTGTGCCGGCGCGGTACCGATCGGGGTTTCTCATTGCCGCAGTCGCGTGAGCGCTGGCGCAGGGCGCGTTGTACCTGCTCGTCCTGCGCTTGCGCTGGATCAGGCGGTTGACCGACGGCAGGTGACGAGGATGCAGTCATGCGTGTTTTCCGGCAGGCCGAGGGCGACGTAAACCAGCGAACTACACCGGGGGTACCGATAAAGTGAAAGGCCGTCCCGCACGCTCACCGCGCGTGCACCGTGGAGGTCGCTAGCATCGGGTTCTCCAACGCTCCTGGATCCGCCTCGTGTCCGCGCTCAAAGTCGCCACTTTCAATATCAACGGAATTCGTTCACGACTGCCGATTCTGCTTTCATGGCTGAAGCGCGAGACACCGGACATCGTCTGCCTGCAGGAGCTGAAGGCACCCGATGACGCCTTCCCCATCGCCGAGGTCCGCGCCGCGGGTTACGGTGCGCTGTGGCAGGGACAAACCTCGTGGAACGGCGTGGCCATTCTCGCCCGGGGCGGCGATCCGGTCGAAAGCCGGCGCGGCCTGCCTGGCGATCCCTCCGACAAGCAAAGCCGCTACCTGGAAGCGGCGGCGCATGGCGTCATGGTCGGTTGTCTGTACCTGCCCAACGGCAATCCGCAACCAGGGCCGAAATTCGACTACAAGCTGGCCTGGTTCGAACGGCTGATAAAGCACGCCGCGCGGCTGTACAAGAGCGGCCATCCGGTAGTGCTGGCGGGCGATTTCAACGTCGTCCCCACCGACGAGGACATTTACAACCCGCGTTCATGGCTGAAAGACGCCCTGCTGCAACCGGAAAGCCGTGCCTGCTACCAGAAGCTGCTGGCGCAGGGGTGGACCGATGCCTTGCGCATCCGCCATCCGGAAGAGCGGATCTACACGTTCTGGGACTATTTCCGGCAGCACTGGCCGCGCAACGCAGGTCTTCGCATCGATCACCTGCTGCTCAGCGCGGACCTGGCGCCGCGGCTGAAGGATGCCAACGTCGACCGCTGGGTACGCGACCTGCCTCACCCCAGCGACCACGCACCGGCCTGGATCACGCTGGACCAGACGGTGGTGCGCAAAACTGCCACGCCGAAAAAGACCGCTCGCAAACGGGCGGCTGCGGCACGGTGAACCGTCAGTGCGGCCGCGACGCCAGTGATGGCCCGAACCTTCCGGTCAGGGCCATCATCACTGTGCACCGTCAGTGGCGACGGTCGGTTTCGTGCTCGGCCTTGTCCGTGGCTTTACCCACCTTTCGTTGAACTTTTCCCACGTTCTTCTCAAGGGCCCCGGTCGCTTCCTGCCATTTGTCGCCGGTGACCTTGCCGGCCACTTCCTTCACCGCACCCTTGACCTGGTGCTTCGTGCCCTCGACGCGATTGTGATCCATGCCAAACCTCCGGAAAGCCTGCGGGATGCAGGCGCTCTTCTTCTACGTTGACTACAGTCGACAGACCGTGACCGGGTCGTTCGCAGGATGTTGGCTTCCGGCCCTTTCCCTCGCCCACACGGTATTCACAGCGGTGGCGTACAAGCTTGTCGATCCTGTTCCGGGCGCTCCCGCATGCCTCCTGTCGACAACACCTATGATTGCCTGATCATCGGCGCCGGCCCGGCCGGACTTACGGCAGCGACCTACCTGGCGCGCTTCCGCCGCAACATCGTGGTGCTGGATGGTGGCCAAAGCCGGGCCCGCTGGATTCCGGCCAGCCACAACTGCCCTGGTTTTCCGTTCGGCGTAGCCGGCAACGAATTGCTGGCGCGCTACCGCACCCATGCGCAGAAATACGGTGCAAACATCGTCGAGACGCAGGTACGGACTCTGCTGAAGCAGGACAATGGTTTCATCGCCAGCGATGGCAAGGGTGAATGGCGAGCCCGCCATGCGATCCTCGCCACGGGCGTGGTGGATCGGGTGCCTGACATGGCAAACGTCGAGGACGCCATCCACCGCGGCGTGGTGCGTCTATGTGCGGTTTGCGATGGCTACGAAGCACGCGACGAGGTGATCGGCGTACTTGCTCCTGCGGCCGACGCACTCGATCACGCTGAATACCTGCGCACGTTTTCGCGCCGGGTCGTCGCGTTGGTGATGGATGCATCCGGCGTCGTCGACCGTACATTGCGCGAACGCGCAGAGCGCGCCGGCGTCACCCTGTATCCCGCGCCGCAGCGCCTGTCGCTTTCCGACAAGGGCTGCCGCGCCGATTTCGCCAATGGCAGCACGCTGCACCTGGACACGCTTTATCCGGTGCTGGGCGCCGATGCGCAATCCGGGCTGGCCAGCGCAATGGACGCACGACTCGACGACGGCGGCGAGTTGCAGGTGGACAAGCGGATGCATACCAGCGTGGACGGTCTGTACGCTATCGGTGATGTGGTCAGCGGGCTCAACCAGATCAGCGTGGCAGTGGGCCACGCGGCACTGGCCGCCAGCGCCGTGCATCAACGTCTTCCGCCGAACCCCTGCTGACGACGGACCGCTCGAACACCGGGCCAACGGCCTATACAACACCGCTGGAAAACTTGCCTATGCTCTCGCCGCTGGGGCAGCAGGCGTGGGTACAGGTCACAGGTTCAGGCGTAGCGGCAGAAATGTTCGGCCAGGCCGTGTGCCCGTGCATGCGAGAGTCGGTTCGAGCCGGAGGCATGGTTGCGCGACGGCACCGCGGTGCCGCCGATGTACACCACCGCCCATCACCTGGGAACGACGCGGATGGCGGACGACCCGAAGAAAGGCGTGGTCGATCGCCATGGCAAGGTGCATGGCGTTGCCAATCTGCACATGGCTGGCAGTTCCGTGTTCCCGACCGGCGGCTGGGCGTTTCCGACCCTCACGATCGTCGCGCTGAGCCTTCGCCTGGCCGAAAGTCTCAAGGCAAGACTGCAATCGGAAGCGCTGGCCGAGGTGCGGGACCAGGCGAACGCCGCCTGATTCCGCTCACCGCAGAGGCAAAATAGCGCGTTCAGGACGACGGATTCGCCCGGTGGCCGCAACGCCGCGTCGCCATGCTCAGGCCAGCTGGCGGCGCACCCACGCCATATAGCGGTCCACGAAGCCCTGCAGGAATTTTTCGGTGGCGTCGTTGCTGACCCGGCCTTCTTCGTCGATCAGCGTATCGTCCTTGAAATGCACGAACACCTCCGGCTGTGCCAGCGTCGGCACGTCCAGATAGGCCAGCGTGTTGCGCAAATGTTGCTGCGCCATGGCACTGCCGGCGGCGCCGATCGAGGCACCGATCACCCCTCCCGGTTTGCGCGCGAACGAATTGGTGCCCCAGGGCCGCGAGCCGATATCCAGCGCGTTCTTGAGCACGCCTGGCATCGAGCGGTTGTACTCGGGCGTGACGAACAGCAGCGCGTCGGCGGCCTCGACCTGGCGTTTCAGCCGCTGGCACTCGGCCGGGTAATCGCCATCGAAATCCTGGTTGTAGAGGGGCAAGTTGTCGATCCGGACGTGCTCGAACCCCACCCCTTCCGGGACCAGCCGCTCCACGGCTCGCGCCAATCGGCGATTGATCGACGCCTGGCGCAGGCTGCCGACGAATACCGCTACCTTGATCTCACCCATGTCTTTGCTCCGGCAGGTTGGACTTCCAGTTTGGCGTAACGGCCCGTATAGGCTCCGCGACGACCGGCGCCGTGATGGCACCGGTCAGGGCCGAAGCAGGCCCATGGCACGCCGATTGCTTTGCCGTTGTCACGGATGGCACTGATTTATCAGGTTTTCCTGCCGCCCGCCCCGTGCCACAATGGGGAAAGACGCCAGAACTCATGCCCGAGGCATGACGGACTTGCCGCAAGGAATACGCATAAGTCCGGTGAGGGGAAGACAACGTTCAAGGAACGGTCGATGGCTTGGTCGAACACAATCAGCGCTTTTTGCCGCATCCCGTGGCTCGGCTGTCTGATGCTGAGCCTGCTGTCGATGGGTATCGTGCGCGCCGCCACCCCGCTGGACGGTGCCTGGCGCATCGCGCGTTCGGGCGATACGCCGCAACAGGTGCTGCAGGATTTTCGCGGCGGCACGCTGATCCGGTTCAATCCCGCCATGCTGCAGCAGTTTCCACGCGAAAACCTGGGCAGTTGGGTCGTGCTTGCGCCGCAGCCTCCCTGGATCGATGAGGAAAGGGTGCTGGCGATTTACCCGCCGCCGGCCGGCGTCGTCACTGTCTATCCATCGGCCACCGATGTCGGCGAACCCTTGTCGAGCAGGGATTTTTCGGCGCCGACCCATGGCAACGGGCGACTGGCGTGGTACGTGCCCACAACCCAACCGGCCTCCGCGCCCATCGTGCTGAAGTTCGAACCCACGGCCACCGTCGCCGCCCCGGTGCGTTTCGACCTGCAGCCGTGGGGCCAATACCTGCAGCAGGATGCCAGCTGGCTGGTTTTCGCCAGCGCCTGTTTCGCCGTGATGCTGGCGATGGTCTTGATGGCGTTGTGTTTCTCGCTGATGCTGCGCGATGTCACCTACGCCTGGTACGCGGGCTACATCCTCTGCTATGCGCTGATACAGGGCGCGCAGAGCGGCTTCCTGTTTCATCCGATGGAATGGCATTGGCTGAGCGAAGTGACGCCCGCACTCGAAGCCATGGCCACCGCAGCCTCGGTGGCGTTCGCTTCGCTGTTCATGGTGCGGTTCTGCGAACTGCAGCGTTATGCGCCGTTGCTGCGCGTCCTCATCGGTGGGCTGGCCGTCTGCATGGCGGCGCTGGTCGTCATGCAAGGCAGCCGCATCGACCTGCTCGAGCAGGGGATGCAATTGCTGCTCAACCCGCTGCTGCTGCTGGGGGCTACGTTGCTGTCCATCGCCGCGATCATCGCCGCCGCACGGGGCTCGCGGCACGCATGGTTTTTCCTGGTCGGCTGGGTACCGTTGCTGGCGCTCACCGCGGTCAGCAGCGCACAGATAAACGGCGCCTTGCCCGGTCTGGGCTGGATCAACCAGGCCGCGCTCGGCGTAGGCGCGTTCGAGGCGATCGTGTTGTCGCTGGGCCTGGCCGACCGTGCGCTGGTGCTGCGCCGCGACCGGGACACCGTGCGCGTTCTGGCCGAACGCGACATGCTCACCAATGCCTTCAACCGCCGCGCATGGATCGAACGCGCGGAAAAGTCGCTGGCCGGCGATACCGCGCAATCGCTGGCCGCCTTGTTCATGGACCTGGACCATTTCAAGCAGCTCAACGACCATCACGGCCACAGCGCGGGCGATCACGCGCTGACGGCGGTGGCAGCAGCGCTTGAAACGGAACTGCGACCCACTGACTTGTTCGGCCGCTATGGCGGCGAGGAATTCGTGGTTCTGCTGACGGGCGCCACGGTGGCGCAAGCCATGCAGGTGGCCACCCGGCTGTGCCGCCGCGTGCACCGGCTGGAGATTCCGGTGGATGACGGGGAGCAACGGCTCACGATCAGCATCGGCATCGCCATGCGCATCGAGGGCGACACCGTTGCGTCGCTGGTGGATCGCGCCGACCAGGCGATGTACAAGGCCAAGCTCGGCGGCCGCAACCGCACGTTCCTGCATCGGGTCGCCACGCCGCACTCGGCACGGCCGCGGCTGCATGTCATCGACGGCAAAGGCGCATGACACGCCCACTGCCCTGCGATCCTCGGCACGAAACGCGTGTTACGACATCCCAGGCAACCTGATCAGCGCAGTTCGCGGGCTGCCGCCACAACATCGTCCGCACCCGGAAGCACCAGCAGCGCCGCCCCGGCCAGCGGCGTGAACGTGTCGGCACCCACCACACGGCGCAGCGGCGTGGCGCCGTGGCCGGCCTCGACGATCGCGGTGATCACACCCTCGCCCACGCCGGCGCTCTTGCGGCCCTCATCTAGCACCAGGATGCGTTTGGCCGTCCGCGCCTGCGCCGCGATGAAGGTGTCGTTGAGCGGCGCCAGCCAGCGCAGGTCGACCACGCGCACCTTCCACTTCAACTCCGCTTCGATCGTGCGCGCCGCACGCAGCGCCATCGGCACGCCGTTGCCAAAAGTGAACACCACCAGGTCGTTCGCCTTTTCGTTGTAGATGCGACCTTCGCCCAGCGTCATCGCCCGGTCCGGTGCGGGATAGTCGAACTGCCACTGGCCGTCGCCGGCCTCATACAAATCCTTGGTCATGTACAGCGCGATCGGCTCGAGGAAGGCGCACACGCGCCCGTCCACCCTGGCCAGCGCCATCAGCGTGCGCAGCATCATCGCCGCGTCGTCGCCGCGGCTGGGGCAACCGACCACCAGGCCGGGGATGTCGCGCAGCGCGGTGATCGAGTTGTCGTTGTGGAAATGCCCGCCAAAACCTTTCTGGTAACCCAGCGAGGCCACGCGCATCACCATCGGGTTGCGGTATTGGCCGTTGGAG
>Ga0164242_10002151_pt1 | contig 22930 bp, 25 predicted proteins | sample OricomgcompostMG_FD_108783 | JGI IMG/M metagenome (GOLD analysis project Ga0164242, IMG submission 108783) | Miracle-Growth compost microbial communities from Emeryville, California, USA - Original compost - Miracle growth compost (MG) ... | reverse complement strand
GTTCCGCCCCCGCAAGTTTCCCCGCCATCGCTTTGCGCCCCCGTTCTGCCCCCATTTCGATCCCCCCACGCTCGTCCAGGCACAACTTCCAACCTTTGGCACTGCCCCCGTTGTTGCCCAAACAGCTGGGGCGACAGCACATCCTGGTTAGTCGATGTTAGGTACCTTGCCCAGGAAATAGCGTTGTGTCTAACGGACTCAACGTTGAAGCTCAAGATGACGTACCTTGCGTACTCACTTTTACACGGTGGCATACGTCAGAACTTCACGGAGAATGGACGTGGGTAGTTACTTCTTCAAGGACCCTCTAGCGGTTGGGGGAGATTTTAATTCCGGCGTAACACCCACAGGCTGTGGACTTATCTCTTATTTATCCATAGAAGAGCGACCAAGTACGGCATTATCGTACTTTCACCGGCACATCTCTGTTTCACTTGAGGTGCGCACCGGTGCGTATTTTCTGGGATGAGGTACACACATAACACACTCAATATGTAGGAAACACAGTTGGCTGGACTACCGGGGCTTTTTTTTGGACGTATTCTTGAGGTCAATACTTGATCCCCTAACACTTCTGCTCTTTCGGCCTCCTGTGGCCGTCGTAACAATTCACAAACCTAACTCGTCTCCACTCGCTTAGCAGCTTCTGGTTCCCCCATGTCCTTCTCCATGCCCTCAGACCTCGCAGAACCGCTCTCTATGCTCATATTATGGCCTTTTCTTTCCGGGCCAAGGAACGTCAGAATAAAAACGAGAGCAAAGCAAGCACCCTCGAAGGCGCAGATTACCAGACCATAATTGTACCTATGAACTCCCGCCATGGTAGGTGGGAGCGGATAGTACTGTTCTCCGATCCCAGACTGGATCGTGGCCGCCGGGCTGGATGCCAAGTTACCTAGCTGGTAAGCAGTACCCACAACAAACGCGCGCAAGGGACCCGGCGACAACTCCATGAGATGAATCGGAACTACGCCAAAGGCACCCTGAACAAAGAATTGCACAAAGAACGCAGGTGCTACGACAGCAAGGGTTGGTGTATAGGTGTATGGGTAAAGCAAAGCCCCCCCGAGTAAGCAAGAAACCATGATGGTCAACCGGCGGCCGAAGATCTCGGACATGTACCCAACAACGATAGCACCGGACATGGCACCCAAGTTAGCTACTACTTGGGTGATTGTGGACTGCGTCGCTGTAAACTGAAACTGGCTGCTGAGTAGAGTTGGATAAAAGTCCTGAGACCCATGGGCCTTGGTAGAATTTAGCAACGCAAATTTCTTGCATGGCCAACAAGGGCGGCACCGACACTTACCATAAAATTGAAACCAGCCATCAGCACTACCATGAAGGCTAAGGTGAGCCAGTGGTGCGTGAAAGTTTGCTTGGCTTCCACGAAAAATGCGCTCGTGACACTTTTACCCGACCTCCGCTGAGTTTCCCTCTCGTGGTAGGCTTCGCTCTCAGGCAGGCACATGCGGCAGATGATGATGAGAACCGGGGGGCAAGCACCAAACCAGAAGAGTGGCCTCCAACCATGGCTAGTCGTATTGACTAGGCCACGGGCAAAGGCTGTAGCGAGGAGGTAGCCAGCTGGATACCCGGCCTGAAACAGGCCCGACAGAATCCCCCGCGCCTGCTCTGGTGCGTCTTCGATGGCCGTGGCGACTGCGTTTCCGTACAAACCACCCATAGCAACGCCAAAGAGGGCACGGCAAGCGAGGAATGAGGCATAATCGGGGCAAAAGCCAGTGGCAAGCTCGAGGACGATGAAGAGGACGTTGTTGAAGACGAAGGGCCACTTCCGACCATATCGATCGGACCAGAGACCGAAGAGGATGGCACCGACGGATCGGAACATAAGCACAAGTGTGATGCCCCAGGTTATGTCGGTGTTAGATTTTCCAAAGTCGGCGGCCAGCGAGGTAATCGTCAGGCTGACAGTGAAGAAGTCGAATGCATCCCATACCCAGGCGAACCAGGCAACCTAAACCGTGTCCAGGATTAGAAATGTAACGTTCTTTTTCTGGAACGGAGAAGTGCAAACTTACCGAGAAGAAGAGCCACTGTCGTCGGGTAAGGGAACCCAACAGTTGGAAAGGGTTCGCAGCCTTGTCCATGGGCGGCTTAAGGGTCGAAACCCGAGTCATAAGATACTCTCCAACACCCATGGTCTGTTCCGCGTATTCTTGGCTATCTTCCAAATGGGTAACGTGAGCCTTCTCTGTCCTTGAAGCCATAATATAAACACGGCCTCCCGGGAAAGGGTAAGTATTGAATAAATGAGGGCGAGTTAGATAGACCGTGCTGTGTAGCAAAGATCTGACTGGGGACGTGGTCAGAGAAGTCAATCACCTTTTAACTGTCGAGTCAGCGAGAAGCGGCATGGATGTGCAACGCGTTAAACCTCGTAACCCAAGTTCTCCGCCATTCTGGCATCATGGCCCCAGCTCCAGGGGTCTCGCCCTTTGCCCTGTGGGGGCAGACGTCGGGGGGACTATGTGGGGAACTTAGGCAAGAGTTTGCCCCCGCAAATTAGTCTGTGGGGTGCGTCGTCGTGGTAAGAGTTAGGACTAGACAACTTTGTCACATCTCCGCACGCCAAGACCATTTTTCTCAAACCGAGCAGGCCCACGGCCATCTCCAGGGGTTGCCATTTCTCAGTTCTTAAAGTCGCGCGTAGTAGTAGAGTGTACATTAAATGCTGTGGATATTCCCAGCATCAAGTCTCACAGGGTGAGTGCCACGACTGTAATCTAGTCACAGTTCTGCTTATCGGCATCCAGGTATTATTCCTCCACATAGTGGTCAGTTTATTTATGATGTACTCCATGAACTCTTTGGTGGCCATAGGTATGGTTTTCGCTGTCCATGCGAAGCAGTGGAACAACACTGGTAGTGGCTCCGTTATCTTCGAGGAGGCTATTAGCCTTCCATACCCTGAGCTTGATCTAACAATGTAAGTCCCTGAATAAAGTCTTACTCAACAAAGACTGTGTTTCGCTGACCTCGCATCCCATAATCACGGTGCTGCACCAATCCTCGGTTCGTTGAACTGCTCTTTAAATCTCGAATCCTCATCTCACAGCTAGTGCCACTAGGACAAACATACCAAGAGCTCTTAACCAACCTCGGCGATCTCCACAATCAACGCCTCCGTTATATGGATGAGGCTGGTGTTGATTACATGGTGCTTTCACTCACGTCTCCCGGGATCCAGGCTGTATCGAACGTGACGCTTGCCGAGAAGCTTGCTACGAGAGCCAACAACGACATCGCGGCGATGATCGCTAATAATACCATGCGTTTTGGAGCCTTCGCTGCCTTGTCTATGCATAATGCCACGCAGGCGGCGAACGAGTTGCGGCGATGCGTGGTTGAGCTTGGCTTCCACGGTGCACTTTTGAACGATTTCCAGCAAGCCGGCGTGGATAACAGTATGTGACAATTGACCACCTGTACAGTATACTTCTGACGACTCTCGTATAGATACTCTTCACTATTACGATAGCACAGAGTACGATGCGTTCTGGGCGACGGCAGTTGAGCTCGATGTTCCCATCTATCTCCACCCTCGACCTCCAACCAGTGCGATCCAGAAGCTTGACTTTGCCCATGCGACCTGGGTACTCGGTGCCCCTCACCAGTTTGCGGTCGAGCTCTCAACTCACATTGTAGGGTTGTGCACAAACGGCGTCTTCGAGTAAGCGTGCCCGTAGTCCAGTGAGGAGTCGACCACAAACACTCCAATATCGCCTGTCTTGCGGCCAGGAAGCTAAAGCCTCGAACAGCCGCTTTCCCCATCTCAAAATCGTTGTTGGTCATCTAGGCGAGCGTTTGCCGAGTGACTTTTGGCGCATCGATGAGAGTTAGTCACACCCGGCTATGTGGCTATTTCGTTCGCATGGCATGTTTTTGCGTCCAAAGTCTCATTAATTATGTGTTACACAGTGCTTGCCCGAAAAGTGCCGCAGGGCATGCCAATGAAAGAGAAATTTTCAGACTATTGGAAAACAAACATCTACGAGACAACGACGGGCAACTTCTGGACCGAACTGCTGAACTTCCATCGAAACCTACTCGGAGACGACCGAATCCTCTACTCAGTCGACTACCCCTTCGTCACAATGCAGCAGGGGGCTGACTGGATCCGTACCCTGCCGTATAGCGAGAAGAGCAAGCTTGATTTTATTCGCAACAACGCAATAAAATTGCTTAAGTTAGATGCTTAGGGGGAGCCCGACCAAGTGATTATGTAGACTATGGTGGATCTATTCCTTGGCTTGGAGGGTTGGAGGGTTATGGATAAGACGGCCGAATACGGATCGCTTCACCGAGGTGGGGGAAAAGTGAGGAGACCCCATGCTTGCCCCCATTGTCATGCGGCCCTGCCCCATTTTTATAGTACACACTACGTACCTAGTCACCACATCAACTCATTAGCTTCATCAGGTGATTTATAGGCAGTTTCTGACAATTCTACTGGCGACCCTGAACAGGGGCGGGGAAATCTGACCTCGGGCCACTCGCCTGCGATGATAATCCTTCGATGATGCCCCCAACATCCCTAGCCATTTGAGTCATGCAAAAGTCTGTTGTGTGCCCCCATGGGATGATAACATCGCTCAGATGGCGTCCTTGGAGCCCCCAAGGTTCTTTGGCGATAATCGGCAGAGAAGGAAGCGCCGCCGGCAGTCTGACAGGCGCTTCGTGTGTACGCATGAGGACTGTGGACGGGTCTATTCTCGGGCTGAACACCTCCAGCGGCACAAGCTCAATCGTACGCAACACCACCCCCCCACCCCCCAAATACCAAACCTCCCGAAGCGAAGCTGGCCAAAATCTCCGGCAGTTTACTAAAGGAACTTGACCTTAGATTCTCCTAAGGAATACTACTACTGTGATTACCCTGGATGTACGCTATCCTTCGTCCGGAAGGACCTATGCCTCCGTCACAGGTCGCGGCATGAAAAACAGCCTGGAGGAGAGCCTGCGCCGCGAGTGCCAGCGGACGATCTGTCCGTCGAAGTCACGGCGGACATATTACCCTCTACCAGCCTAAGTGACAGCACAGGTACTGGCCATCCTCTCCTGTCTCCAAGCATCTTGCGGCAGAACGAGCAGGGAAACTCGACACTACACCACCAGAATGGACACATACCGCCGGGCTCCGAAGATTGCGCCTCCTTCAGCAACCTAGAATCCAACATCAGGAGACAGCCCTACCTAACGGAGAGGGCCCAAAACCGCTCGAATGAGGGGCAATCAGATGCCCACCCACAAGCTCAAATGCTCGAGGCTCTCTCCACTGACCAGCAATCCTTCAGTATCTCCCCTTCCACCACAGATGAATTCACAGCTTGGTTGTTCAATGACCAGCAGAACTTCAACTCATTGTCGTGTTTCTCGGACCCAAACCTCGGGAATCCTGCGATATCCGAGAATCCCGGCGAAAACTCGCGGTATCCCCAGTTCTCAGCCTCTTTAGGTGGTGTCATGTCCGGTCTTCTGAGGTTTCCATCTCCGAGCGTTGTATCGTATTGCACAGACTTATCGTCTGCGAGACACACAAGAATATCGATAGAGAAGCGCCAAAAGCTCATTAACGTAATAAGCCGACGGATACTCGAAACAGTTCATGAGGGGGACAGCGCCGCCAGTGCTGGGAGAGACGAGCTATTCGGTGGTGACCTTGATGCAGATGATCATCCCTTGAGTATCCTAGCCATGGAGGCGTACCTTCGGTCGTATTGGGACAACTTCCATCCCCAGCTGCCTATCTTGCATGAGCCGACCTTCAACCCTGACAACACGCATGACTACATGGTGCTCGCGGTGTTGGTAGTGGGGGCATCTCTCCTGGGACGAAATAATCCCTCACAGTCTGTCCAAGAAAATGCCGCCAACTTTGCCGAATTTGTCGCACGCAACCTTCGCTGGCATGTGCTTATGCACCCCGACTCGAATCCTCCCGGCAGTCTTTGGGTTATCCAAGCGCTGCTTTTGCTTGAGTGGTACGAGAAGCTCAATTCCACGAGAACTCTCCACGAGCGCGCGCACATATACTATCCTACCACGCTCAACCTAATGCGGCGGTGCAGCACTCTCTTTGGGAGACAGTTTATGGCGGCGTCACATGCGCCAAGCGTAGCTGCCAGTCCAAAGCTGAGCCATGGAAGGCAGGCGTCGAATGCAAACACAGCAGATATTGGGCAATCCTTTTCGGCGGCCGCGCCTGAACTTTGGTGGGAAAACTGGATCGCTCGGGAAGCTATGCGTCGTGCTGCTCTGTCGGCGTTCCTGATGGACGCAGCCCACGCGGTCATGTTTGGGCATTCTCCGACGCTAGTCATCCACGAGATTCAGATGCAGTTACCCTGCGACAATATTCTCTGGTCTTCTGGGTCATCCTCTGAGATTGGGACTGTCGAGTCATGCCTGTATGCTCATGGTGTCAGACCCGCTTCGTTTTTGTCAGCTCTCAAAAAGATACTAAACAGCCAACAAGTTCGGACAAATGCCTTTGGGAGAATAATATTAATGGCTGGGCTGCTCTCCGTGAGTTGCCAGATGCACCAGAGAGATCTTTACGGGACTTATCTTGGAGGGGAGACTCCACTGGGGTTTCAAGATAAATGGCAACCTAAGTTGATCAAGGCATTTGACTGGTGGCTGAAGGACTTTACTGGTCGGATGGATATGGTCGAGGGAGCCTTTGACTGGCAAAAGTCATGGTTCCGGAAGGAGAGCGGACGGGATCATACGGATTCCTTTTTGCCACTGGGCAAAGTTCTGTACCACCTTGGCCACATGACAATACACATCAGCGCGCCGGAACTCTGTGTTTACGCTGGTGCAACGCAGATCCTGGGCCGTATTGTCTCCGTATCGGAGAACAAGAAGGTCCGGGCCAAGATCAGGACATGGGCGGCATCACCGGAGACGGCCAATGATGTCTACCACGCCTTGAAGTTGATTAAATTCGTCCTCTTCTCACCGGACAAGCCAATGGAGCATGACGATAACGTTGAGAGCCCGAACATATCGATCGACTTGCCAGACGATGATACGCCTCTCTACGATGCCTCTTGCGACACTCTCCTCAATAGACCCTGGGTACTTTACCTTGCTACACTACTCGTATGGGCATACGGTTTCGCTCTTGACGGCCGCCTAGTACCCTTCCCATCTCACCTCCGGTATCCTCCATCAATCCACGCTACACCGCTGGAACCTATACCCATTCTGCGGCCTACGGACAATAGTCCCGCAGATACCACGGGACTGAATCCGCAGGCAGTAATCAACCCCGAGTTTGACTCAAGTGATCAACGCTGGCTAGGCTCGGATACAGCGGCATTAAAGCGAGCTAGGTATCGCGATCTTCGCCTCTACCTCGATACCATACTACCTCATTCCATCCGCTCTAGTAAGGATCTTCAGCTACACTTGCAACGACCCCAGCAAAACCTGCCGGCTCAGTTGAATGGCGTTGTCGGTTTGCTAGGCGTTGTTGATGATGCCCTTGCAGGCTCGAGATGGGAATTATTGGACGAGGCTAGAGGACGTTTACAGCATGCTTCTTTAATGTTGAAAGGCTCTAGTTAAGGTGTTAATATCCCCTTCGATCACCTAGTCATTCTAAGGTTAAGATAGGATTTCGAGCCTTGCTCGAAACTAATCTATATACACTTAGCATCCCCGGTCCATGGGACTGCATGGACAATCGATTACTTCATTGAATTTCTTCAAATATGGGGGCTACATCTGCTTGATCTACCCACAGCCGCTAGTACTAGTTGCCGAGACCAGGTCTCTCCGACCCAGCTCAATTAGGTACTGGGTATTCAGTTCCTGCTTTTTAATCAAGGCCGCCAGCTTCTTAGGCCCGGGAACTAATTTTTAAGCTTCTTATTGACCTCAGGCTTGAAACTATCTATTATATCTACTTTAACCTAGTCCCTTTAGCTCCTATGATATGCTTGAAGGCAGGTTAGAAGCTTTATAGTTTTTATGGTTAAGTTCTAGCTTAAGGACTTATTAGTTATAATTGTAATTAAAGGCATTAGGTATCTACTTTCTTATTCATTAGCACGTACCTAGTTAGGTTGTGATTATAGCGATGAGATAGGTCTTTACAATAAGTGCTGATATAGTGTGATTCAGTATTTGAGTTTTAATAACGTAATTCAATAGCTTAGCTGATTATTTCATTGAATTTCTTCGAAGCTGAGCTGAACCATGGTGTTGAGACGCCTATGTAAACTCCCTATCATTCTATGAAGACATTCTTCAATGCCCAGGACAGTACTTATTTCAAGCTCAGCTAAACCACCGATACGACATTGCAGAACTTCTCAGAAAGTAATCACCGGAAATACTCATCGTGGAAGATCCACAGAAAAGATTCGTTGACGAATCAGCCTGAGTTTACGCAGGCAATCTAAGACTGCCTCTTTCCTACGGAGAGGGGGCTACGGAGAGGGGGCTACGGAGAGGGGGTTTCTCCTCCAACATCGGGACCATACAACACGCCTGTGACACTCTATCCTAAATCTGACTTCTACTAAGTTGTGATGAGTTCAACGCCCATATCAATATACGGACCCTCCCAGACAGAGTATGAAACGTTTCCTACTTAGACGACTGCATAGCTGACAAGACCAGATCTTTTCCAGCACCCATGATTTATACCGACTGGTCATTCCTTCCTGTCGACCCGTATGTCCAGATACACTTACCAGAAAACCTCCGGGAGCAGCCAAGTCGCCTTGGTCCCAAAGTGTTCGTTGCTACCCCCAGAGCAGCAAGGTCTGTACCTTTATTTCCGCTCGCTGTCAGTCTTTCGGCAAACGATGGTCTGTGCTGTATCCACGCAAATGGCGATCGCAATCCATGTCAAGACGGCTAAGACACTGTTTGGACAGGCGGCAGCTTGGGGAAACCATGATGATTGGGGGGTCATGATGTAGGGAGTACATCTGCTCAAGGCATCAAACACGCTCACATTTCTATCAACATGTGGGGTAATGTCGACGGCAACTAGCCGTGATAACTTTGGGCTTTCATGTTGGAGTGTATAAAGTCACAATTAGAGGGAAAGGAGCCATAAATGTCAATGGTAGGACCATCAGGGCTCATGGAATGAGAACGTATTCTCTATACGAGCACAAAACGAACAGTCGCCAAATCTCACACCATGTCATTCACTGCCGCACTTATCTTTAACGAGATCAACAAGCCCTTCACGGGGTTAGATGAGGAAGCCCCGATCGAGATACAGGCCACTAGCATATGTCATACATATCTCTCGTGTGCGGACCACAGCTCGCAAGATTGATTCTTGTGTGTTGCAGCCTGTTAACAGCAACTCCCACCAGGAGCTGGAACTGTGAGGCAAGTGGGCTCGAGGATTAAGGATCTCCAGTCAGGCAACAAGGTGTTTCATTCTTTTGCCCACAGCGCCCCTGCGAGCAGTGCGAGGCTGCATTCCCCTCGTACTGCCACTCATTCATACCAATGAACTTTGGTGACAAGGGAACGGATGGCACGAGCGCGATACAGGTGAAATAGAGCGACAGGGACGTTCACATTAGTTTCTTCGGGCAGAGCTCGTTTATGCAAAACGCCATTGTCCATTGCTCACGTATTGTCAAAGTCGCCGATGATATTGACCTGGATCTATTTGCGCTGCTGGGATGTAGTCTTCAGACTGGGGCCGGCGCTATACTCCACGCCTTGGACGTACAGCCGGGAAAGACTGTTACAATTTCGGAGTCGGTTCAGTGAGCATGAGCGCCGTCATGGTAGCCAAGATGCTAGATGCCAAGCCATCATCGCGGTCGACTTGCAGCAGAGCCGTCCAGACATCTCCAAGAAGCTTGGAGTGACGCATGGCCTTCTTGGGACTGACCTGGACCTTGTCAAGAAAATTAAAGAGATTTCCCCTCCGAGCGGCGCCACTACGCCATTGATTGTACCGGGGTCCCCAAGGTCATCGAAACCATGGTTGACTCTCTTGGGATTCGTGGACGCGCGGCGACTGTTGGATCACGCGCTATAAATCCCAGTCCATCGCCAGGCCCAAAGGTGAAAGGTGTTGTGGGAAGTGATACTGACACTGCGCCAACCTGGCGTTTGCGCTGTAGTCGACATATTTTTCCCACATCAACAGTAGTCGACAGCACGTCGGGTGCTGCGAGGAAGATGCTGTGCCAAATCAGGTAAATGAGCATTCATTAACCGCGAGCTTATTTTAACGCCTCTTATATGATTGCGTATCTCATTGACCAACATGTCGCGGGCAACTACACCATTGAAAAGCTGGTCACTTTCTATAATATGAAGGATCATGCTAACGCCGTGGAGGACACAAAGGAAGGCAGGGCAATTAACGCTGTATCAAGGTGGACATAAGGCTATGTATTCCCCATTAGGCCAATGTATAACGTGACTGTCAGAATGTACAGCAGACAGATTTCTGGGCCTTGTAGAAGCGGGCAAAGTTCGCATGGTTCAACATCCAAACCGGCGCACACGACGACAATGTGCCATGTCGCGAGACTTAAGTTCGGGGCTACCTTGGCTCACCCCGACCCACTAATCGGGCTAGGCTGGGTGAGTTAGGTACCTAGGTGAGCTAGGGTGAGCTGTTCCTCGTCGCCGACTATTTGACAACAGTGGATTGGACTGAATGTGCCTTGGTTCGGAATTCTCAGCTCCCAGACCAAAAGGGGAAGCAACCCCGCCCAGTTTACCGATTGGTGTACAAACCTTTTTCGGTCCATATGGACCTCCCGGTTACGGTAGCCGGCCTACCGGTGTCCCGGCTCAGCACGAGCCAGACTCCACTGCAAGTTGGCGGCCAAGCTATGGAGAACCGAAAACCGGGGATTAGCGTGTGGGCACAATCGATTAGAAAAGCCAATTCGTGGGGCTTCGACACGGGAGCGAGAACTTGTTTTTTGGTCCGATAATCTAGAATCTAGGATTTGGAATCTGGAATCTGGATGGAACCTTGCGCGACGAAGTCACGAAATCATCAGCCATGACGTCCAAAGCCCTGTTCGACATCCCGCCGGGTGCCACCGCCCAGGTGAGCATTATCGACCCGACTTTCCGCCTCTCCAACACGCCCATGGGGTACCTGTTGACGCCAGGCATGGACGGCTTCGACACGCTGGATCCTCTCACCACATGGTCTTTCTTGGTCCAGAGCTCGACAGGCCAAAGGGCACTTTTTGATCTCGGCGTGCCTCCTGATATTAACACGTTCTCGCCCGCCGTTGTACAGAAGCTCAAGGCATCTGGATGGACTGTGGAAGCGAAGCAACATGTCGCAGATATCCTTAAAGAAAACGGCGTGGATCCTGCTGAGATTGGCGACGTGATCTGGAGCCATTGGCACTGGGATCATATTGGCGACCCTTCGACTTTCCCAGGCACCACAAACCTGGTCGTCGGACCCGGCTTCAAGGATGCTTTCTATCCTGGCTACCCGGCTAAGCCGGACGCGCCTGTAAAGGAAAGCGACTTCAAGTAAGCTCCTTCTTTCCCTTCTTCGGGATGTCGCGTATTCAGTAATACTCACTCTGGTCCCAGAGGTCGCAATCTACGAGAGATAGACTTCTCCCAGCAAAGCCCACCGCTCAAGGCCGGCGCCTTCCGCGCCTTCGACTTCTTCGGCGACGGTTCATTCTACCTCCTCGATACACCGGGCCACGCCGTCGGCCACCTCTCTGGGCTTGCGCGAACCACAACCAACCCGGACACCTTCATCTTCATGGGCGGCGACCTGTGCCACCACGGCGCAGAGATCCGTCCCTCCCCCCACCTCCCCATTCCAGCCGAGGTGCACTTCCCGCTGCCGGATGCCCTCCGGTCGCGCATCACCGCTTGCCCCGGCGGCGCCCTCTTCCAAGAACTGAACGTCAAGCGAGGCCGGAAACCGGACGAGCCTTTCTTCGACCCTGCCATCGGCTTTGACATCCCCATGGCCATCCAGACCATCAAGAAGACACAGGCAGCGGATGCGCAGGGTGACATCTTCTTCATCTTTGCGCATGATATGGCGATTCAGGGGACTGTCGATCTGTTCCCGCTGACGGCGAACCAATGGAAAGAGAAGGGGTGGAGGGAGAAGGTGTTGTGGAACTTCCTGGAGGACTTGGCACCGGCGGTTGTGCTCGCTTAATGAGATTAGCATCAAATATAAACCCATACATAGCAGAAAAATACAAACAAATTCCGTATACTACCGTGTGTTAGAAGCTAGCTACTTGGCTAAATGACCAAAATCTTAGGTGCATCGTAGATGCTAGTTTCCTCTTGTTTTTGCAATTTTGGTATTTTTCTTCTATTTTGCAGCTTTATCTTCTTACAATATCAGCTTTTACAACGTCATGTTCTTGCAATCCTATTCCCAGCTTTCCAGTAATTCCGGTAATTAGCACTGAGTACTTAACAGCTATTCAATTGCATGGTCTGTTTGAGCTAACCCTGATGACATCTTATTTGTTTTTTAACCTAATAGCGGCAAACAGGAGACGTCGTGTATATCTTGGCACACCGACTTTAACAGCGGCACTTGTAACACTTGAAGGATGCAAATAAAGAGGAATATATATATATATATATATATATAGACGGCTATTGAGATTTACCTAAATGCATTACGTGATGTCACTATCTTAACCATTGGTTTTTCCGTTGTACGAACCCAAAAAAATATAAAAATCATACCTCCAGATATATATATATACTACGAACTATCTAAGATATCTAATGAAAGAAAAACCATGCCCCTCTCTAGTGCTTATGTTCCATGCCTTAGTCAAGTGAATATTGAACTACAGCTACTATACGTCCTGTCGCTCAGCAGTACAAGAACCGCGGCGCTTCCTCTTCCAGGTACCACGTGTTGTCGCAACCGGGTTCTTCCCTCACTGAGAAACCATTGCCGAGATATCCGAAGCGGTTTCCATTGTCATATTCATATTCGAAGTCCTCAAACTTGGGACGCTCCATGGTATGGAACCAGTGAACCCGGCTGCCGGGGTGGATGGCCGTGACGGGCCCGTCAACTGTGCCACGCTTGAACCAGGAACGACACTTTCCAGCCCAAGCGGTTCGCGGCATGAAGGCCTCTATGTGGGTGGTGAAGTGATCGACCGCCTGTTGCTTGACGCGGATGGTTTTGATCCTCTCCACCTGCGCCTTGGTCACGAGCTGCATGATGTACTTGGACACGTACTCGGTGATGGTAAATACGCTGCCGTGTGAGATGGGTGCATTGGGACCGAGGAACACTGTGAAAAGGCTAACGTCAGCTCTACGATCTAGCGGGAAGGGAAGGAAAGGTGACTTGCTGAAATAGTTTGGAAACTCGGGGATGGCGAGAGACAGATAGGCGCGTGGCACGTTGGGCTCGTTCCATAGCTCGGCTAGGTTGATCCCTTTGCGGCCCGTGATGGGGAACCGGGGCGAGAAGGAAACATCGAAGCCGGTGGCGCACACTAAGACGTCGAGCTCGATGTGCTCGCCGTTGGCCATGACAAGGCCCTTGGAATCAACACGCTCGATGATGGCGTCCTTGCGCACGAGGACGCGGACGTTCGGCTTGGAGAAGCTCTCGAGGTAACCGACGCCCGGGGTAATGCGACGACAGCCGATAGCAAAGTCCGGGATGATCTGTGGGCCTAGCTCGGCTGCCCGCTCACCGAGCAGGTCGACCATACTGTCGTAGGCGCCCTGCCTCGCCCTCTCAGCCATCTCGGCACCGTTGACGAGCATGCGGAACTTGCTGTTGATTTCGCGCTCGATCTGCTTGCGGAACTCGGCGTAGCGGTCCGGGTCAGTGCGGAACACCTCCTTCTGCTCCTCGGAGAAGACATTGGGAATCTCGCCGCCCTTCAGAGACGGGTAGCGAGAGGCGGCGCCGGGGGTGATCCACGTCGGTGATCGGATGAGATGGACGAGTTGCTTGACTTCCGGCTGTATGGCCGGCACTATCTGGATGCCAGTCGAACCATTGCCGATGACAGCGACCGTCTTTCCCTCCAGGTTGGCCGACTCGGGCCACTTTGCGCTGTGGATAAGTGTGCCCTCGAAGGAATGCAGGCCGGGGATTTCCGGCCATTTCCAGTTGTTCAAGATACCGCCAGCGTTGAGCAGGAAGTCGCACGAGTCGTCGAATACAACCTGACGCTCTATGTCCTCAATCTTTACTGACCAAATGGACTTTGCGTCGTCCCATGCTGCCCCCACTACACGGTAGTTACACTTAATATAGCCGGAAAGGGCATGTTTCTTGACACAGTGCTCAAGGTAGGCTTCAATCTCATGAGAGGACGAGAAGAGCTCCGACCAGCTCGGATTCGGCTCCCACGTGAACTGATAGTTGTGGGATGCTGCAGTTGAAGCTAGTTAGTTGATTCTCGGATCACGGTCCGACCGTAAGGGGTTATTGAAACTTACGGATATCGCACTTGCAACCGGGGTATCTGTTTTCGAACCAAGTGCCGCCGATCTTTGGGTTCTTCTCATAGATTACCAGCTCGACATTTCTGAGGAAATTCTTGGTCTGGTAGGCCATGTTGATGCCGCTGGCGCCTGCGCCGATGCAAATGATGCGGACAGGCTTGACGGTGCCAAGGGGCTGATCCACCACCGTGTAAGCCGGCTGCCTATAGCCATTGACTCCGTTGATGTGGCAATTAACTGAGTTGCCGTGGCCATTCACTTTGTTGCTATGGCCATTAATTCTGTTGCCAACAACTGTTGTTTCTTTCGCGTCGATGGCCGCACTCGCTGGCAAGGTAATGTCCGGCGTCGTCGTCTCGGGGTTGAAGGTGGTAGATGGCATGGTAGCTTTTGCTGCAATGACTATTTCGTTAAGAGGATGGTGCTCTCGTTATGAGAAGCAAGTTGAGAAGGGACACAGACAAGATATGCTCATACAAGGCTATTAGGGCCTAGATGGGTATCGGGGTTGCCTGTTTAATCGTAGCGGGATCATCACCTTGCGGTGCCATCTAGACAAGCTGGTGAAAGGCACTTGTATAGTCATGCTCGCCCGCATATTCCCCTCTATCGTGGATGCACGACTGCCGAGTGAGCCCCTGTTTGCCGGTAGAGCCTTGAGCAGTTCAGCACATGATCTGCGATGCTGATGCTGGCGGAGCGGAGCAGAGCAGAGCCTTTTGCCATTCCCATTTCAGTCTAGTCTACTTTGAATTAAGAGGTTCGAGCTGACTCGTTTGGGTGGACCTGGTGGGCCTCCGGCAATCGGCTGTCGGCAACGCTTCCACAAAGTCCCCGTCATCCCCTCACCTGATGGTCACCCTCGTCAACCGGCTACCGAAGGGAGGCATGGACTTTGCCATCAGGCCAGAATCTACAGGGCATCATGCTATCGGCTCTTGGCGATAGTCGGGACACGACCGCGCCCGTCTCAATCTCGCGGAGGAGCCACAAACGCTCCCGGCTGGTTTGCTTGCCTTGTCACCAGAAGAAGGTCTGTGCTCCCAAGTACGGCAATGTAAACGTTGCTGATCATTAGGCACGGCGGATAGATCAAGTGCGACATCCAACAGAAACCGACCGAGCCGTGTTCCAAATGCGTCGAGGCCGGCGCGGCCGCAGGATGTCGGTAAGTTATGCGATGCAGTGTGACGATGCTGTACTGATCTCAATCGTTTCTGAAGAATCCGGCCGTCCAAGCGGCTGAAGAGCGCTCCCTGGAATGTATCCCACGACGCGAACAGTGATGCTGGATCTTCAACCCTGCATCCGCTCAATTGCCTGGACGTGACAGCTGCTGCGGGTCCCAGCACGTTCCACGCCCCTAATCCGAATTTGCCATTGTCGTTGTTGTCCCATGCCGTCGATATCCATACTGGCAACCAAGAAACCCATTCCTTCCCTCCCCGCCCGCCGCCGCCGCCGCCCCCTCCCGGGCCCGAGGAGACTCGGTCATTCTCCATCGCCCAGGCCACTGTCGTCGATGATCCGATCCCCTCCCACTCCCGGCATAACACGTACAGTGGGCCTTCCCCCGCCTCGTCCGCTCAGGGCGGCGCAACCGTCGCCAGCTACCTTGGAGACTCCGGATACCTCCAGATCTTCAGCGAAGACGGAGCGTCCGGAGTTGTCAATCACTCAGGCAATACACCACAGGTTGGCGTGCAACAGCACAACGAATTGCCTCCGCCGGCCCTACAGGAGAGCTACTTGGAGACGTACTTCAGGTACTGCTATACTTGGTGCCCGATCCTCGACCAGAGTGCGTCCGGCAGCGTCCCCGCAACGAACGACTCGTCTCTTGTGCAGAATGCCGTCGCGCTCATCGGCAGTCACATGGAGCCCCCTGTGATGCAGCACGTCCAGTCAGTCGTGTACTACGAAAGGGCAAAGGCTCTCTTCTATAGCAACCAGGAGAAGGATCCGTTGCTGGCTATATCGGCCCTCATGTTGTTCTATTGGTGGGGTTCTAGCCCACCCAATGTCGTAAGCATCGATACGGCCTGGTGGTGGACCGGCGTGGCAATCCGCCAATCCCAGCAGCTCGGGCTGCATCGCGAGCCGCGGCCGGGACACGTGTTTGTGGCTGGCCATTCAGCAGGGTTACGGCGCAGGATCTGGTGGACGCTATTTGTGAGTTCCTTTTCCTTTATACTCTGTTATCTTTCATGTGGTTTATGCTGAGCGGAACCAAATATAGGCCCGCGAACGCTTGACGAGCATCTGCACCGGACGGCCCAGCATGATCGACCCGGACGACTGCAACGTCGCCGAGCTGACTCTGGATGACTTCCCGGACCCGCGGAATGACCGCGCTGAGATTTTTATCTACTGGGTCCGGCTGTGTGCGATCGTCGGCCAAGTCAGCAAACATCTCTTGCGCAGGACGGAGTCGACGTCTTTTCCAACCCATCTCGCTTATCAATTGAAGCAGTGGATCGAGTCGCTCCCGCCTCGCATCCGCTTGCCGATACACAGTCGGCGGACTACCCAGTTTGATCCCGACGTGCACCAACTGCACCTCACTTACCTTACTACCGTCACCTTGCTCTACCTCGACGGCACGTCCCGCTCGCTTCCACGCGCCTATACTGCGGCCGTACTGGCATCCTGCTGCGTAGCGCGCATCTTCGAAGACTACACCGCTCGCGGATCGATGCGTTTCTTGCACGGCATTGCGGGATGGAGCATCACCATCGCCATTCTGGCCCTGCTCCACGCGCGCAAGGTTCCCCGGCTGGCCTGGGCAGCTGACGCACACATCCACGTCCTCCGTGTGGCGCTCAAGGAAATGGCCAAGATGTGGCATTCCTCGCTGATGTTCGACCGCGGATTTGAGAGGATCGACACGAGTAACCAAGCGAGCCCTCCACTCTCCACTAGTACACGAAACGCCAATGACAACAACCCTGCCATGAACCCCGGCCGTGGAGAGCAAAGCCCCATTTCCGAATTGTCCGATCATGAGACGAGCGATGGGCTGGAATGGAGAGATTTCTTCCCCTATCTGACCCCAGAAACGAGTCCTCTAGCCGCCATGCTATTGGAGCCACTCCCCGTCATGCAGTTTGTGGATCTAGACTGGCCCGTGGATCTTACATTGCAGCTGCAAGGCTTTTTTGACCCTCTGGGGGACCTGGGTGATTCTCAGATGTTGATGTTGAATGAGTAACGCGCGGAGCTCGGCCTTCGCCCCTTTGCTGGGGTATACCGCTGCCGTACATGTGCGAATGCAAGAATGTTACACGGGTCTAGAGAATATCGGTTTTTAAGTCTAATTAACTATATACATAATTATAAAATGGCATGTACTGATCTATGCTGTCCTGATATTCTCATGTGTCAGGCCAAACTTGGATCTACCACTATCTCGAGGCCTCAATTCTTCCTCATATCATGGGCAACCTGCAATGCCCTGATGATGTCCTCTTCGTACTCCCTTGCCTGAGGTAATATCGCGACCATATGCATGAAGGCGTGTGGAACCTTCAGGTACCTTCCGTGGGGGCCAACTAAGTCAGTGAAAGTCGAACCTTGAAAAGAATAGGGGTCTCACTCACCTTCGGAACGTGACTTTATTCCCTGCCTCGAGCAGCTTCTTCCCGTATGCCTCGCCCTCGTCCCTAAGCACGTCGCATTCGGCCGTCGCGACAAACGTGTCGCAGAGCCCCGTAAAATCTGGCGCTCTTAAGGGAGAGATCCACCACGGCGGGTAAGTCTCGAGAATGGCCGGCAGGGTCTCGGGCGGGAAGACGTGCTTGCGGAAGAAGTTCATGCGGTCCCAACCGAGCGTAGGGATGTGACTGAACTCGGAATACGACGGCCACGGCGAGTCCAAGGCTTGCGTGTACTGGTGGTGGTCGGCGAGAGGGGGCACCGTCGCTATGAGTAGCTTCAATGGGAGTTTCTCGTCTCGTGCGCGGTGCTGGAGAATGCAAGCGAGGTGCGCGCCGGCTGAAATTCCGCCGATCGAGATGGATGCGGGGTCGATGTTGAGAGTCGAGGCATTGTCGCGTGTCTACGAGTAGTTCATCAGCATCATCATCCATGATAGCTAAGCCGAGAGGCCACATAATTACCCAGAGCAACGCCTTCCATGCATCCTCGGCATTGTGGCCGAATTGTGCCTCTGGTCTCGCGTAAGCCCCGAATTTAAATATGGACAGCGAAGATAGGGGCAAGTAACAAGTGTCCGTGACGCACCAGGACACAGTCGATAGTCCACGTCCACCACGACGATCGGTAGTCGATCTCGTAAACGGAGGCAAATCGCAGCATCCGAGGTCAAGTCCCCAAATACCCACCCGCCCCCTGAGTTTGGAGTTGTGTGTGAGATTTCTTCTTTAATTCCTTCCCAGCCCAACGTGACTCTCTCTTACCATGAAAGTTTACGTGCGCTGCATAAGGACCAGAGCCCCATATGGCCTCGTCCGGGTGATATGTCCTGACTTTGAAAAAGTCGTTGATATCCCCACCACTCGAGGCCGCGACAGTCGAATCCCGAATTCGAGTATCACCAGAGTCCTTGGTATCGACGGCCCATGATCGAGCCCATCGACGCGGGTTTGCGCGCACCTCCTCTAAGGGGATTTGGTGCGTTGCCGGGTTGTTTGCTGTATTCTTGTTGTAGTATTCTACGAAGCAAGGGTCGAGCCGTGGTAGTAAGTCGGAGGGGATGGGGTTGAGGGCCTGTTTGGCAGACATGGTGCTTCTCTTTTTGGGCTTTACTGTCAAAAGTTATCAATATCTATATGATAACCACGGGATGACCACAGGACAGGAGACACTCGACAGTAACCTTTATATGGTCACATGCATGTGGCACATTCGGCTTTCGGCACTGGCTGCTGCAGGACCCCACAGGCATTTTGATGTGTTCGACAACGAGTCACTTCATGGCCCGGGGGGGAACAGAGGAAGGGGGCCAATAAGCCACATCGTTTAAAAAACGGATTTTGGACTAACTTAATCAGCTTTCAGTTTTCGAATTTTTGGATTCTGCCCTTAGATACTGCATACAACGGCTTGAAGTACTAGCCCATTGCCTCAAGTATTGATTTGAAGGCCCCAGCTTGACCGCATCCAGGCCTGGATTGACTGCATCTGGATTGACTGCGTCCGAGTTGACTGCGTGCAAATTGACTACGTGCGGGGGCCCGATTGACTCTCTAGGGTAAGGATTATAGGTTGGAATGCTTAGGTAATCAATTCGGAACTCGTGCGCAGTAAGTTCAGGCCTGCGCAGCCAATCCAGGCTAGTCAATTCAGGCCGATATTAGTAATCTACAAATCAAAAAGTCTTTCAAACTGTACGGATACTGTAGAGACTTTAAATACCTGTTGCTATGCTCTCCTATGCGGGGTACATTATTGGGGGGTGGAAGGTACAAGTGGCCCTTGTACTGTGGGATGACAAAAATCGGGTTTAAACGAGCATAACATGGGCCAAATGACTCGACGGTTCCAATCTAGGGCCTGGGAGGACTTTGTTTCAATACCAACTGCTTTTTTTGTCCTTACTGGGCCCCACTATACGCGTCAAAGTCCGGTGCTAGTTCCTCCAATTGCCTGGCATGTTCTCCCTTGGCAACCATCTCGTCAATTACCTTCGACGCAACCTTGAATGCCTCTACGCCGGCCGGAACGCCGCAGTAGACAGTCGCGTGGACAATAGCTTCGCGGATCTCCACTTCGGTCAGGCCATTGCGGATGGCGCCGCGCGTGTGCACCGCCAGCTCCGGCCAGCTCTTGATCGCGATAAGCATACCGATGTCTAAAGAGGGAGAGAGTAGTCAGTAGTCGATAACGCCATAGTTGCCTGATAACGGATGAAAACCTACTCAGCAAACTTCGCTGCTGGCGGGTCAGACCGGGTCTCGACCATGCATTTCCCCAGCACCATCTATTGTCAAGTCGTCAGCATTATGGCCTGGCGCCGTTCATTGAGGGCAGCATGGCAAAAGTGTGCAATTGATACTTACTCAGTCACCATCTGCTGGCCTGCGAAAGCAAACTCGGTGGCGCCGTTCTGGAGAGAGCGGTTGACGTAGTCATCGCCGACAACCTCACGGCGGTTCTTCAGCCCTTGCTGGAACAGGTCTTTGCTAGTAGACATGGTGACTGGGTGACCTTCGACGAGGATACACATGTGTGGGTTGCCGAAAGTTGAAGTCTGCGTATCGTATCAGATTAGACATCTCTTATTTATCGGGAAACGTGATGTATTCGGGCCCTGTGGCCAGGGCCCGGAACTGAGCTAACTACTGGGCGGGTCTGGAAGCATGAGCCGCCGGGTGGCCCCGGCGCCCAACATTATTAACACCCCTCCAAGTGGGACTCGGCGGTCCGTCGGCAGTGCCGGCATTGCGGCTATACCGGCACTGCCGCGGCGCCCACCTTGACTCCAAGTCCGGAGTGCCGCAGCATCGGAAGTGCGGTACGACGAACGTCGTCTCATTTGCAAGGAGTATGTGAGCGTAAAACTCGGGGCAACTCCTCGAAAAATGAAGTTCTCACTCGGTTGGGAACGTTCCCAGATCTGTCTGTACTTGGTATTGTACCGTTTCCTGACCTCATCCCAACCTTGGCACGTTTAGAGACTCGGAGACAATGGCTTCAAGAATAACTAAAAATGCTGCCCCAAGCGCCAATTTCCAGAGGCTGCGGAACGCGTCGTTGCTCGACTCGCGCGGTTTCATAGCTGGCGAGTGGAGGCACGCGGCCGAGGGCAGGACCTTCAACGTCTACGAGCCGTCGTCGGGCGAGGTTCTCCATCCCGTCGCAGACTTTGGCCATTCCGACTTCGTCCGGGCAATCGACTCCGCATATGAAGGCTACCAGAGCTTCTACGCAGACACAACAGCCAAAGAGCGGGGAGCGATGCTCTCGCGCTGGCACAGTCTTATTCTAGATAACGCAGATGACTGTGAGTAGACCACATCGTCATAGGTTGACATGTGCGCGACATGGGCTGACTTTACTCCCTCCCAGTGGCCTTACTGCTATCGCTCGAGAACGGGAAGACGCTTGCCGAGGCCGAGGGCGAAGTCATCTACGCTGCATCCTTCGTAGAGTGGTTCGCAGGCGAGGCTGTCCGAAATTACGGCGACAACATCCCGTCTTCGTATCGCAACGCCATGGTCCTGACATTCAAGGAGCCCATCGGCGTCTGCGGCATCATCACGCCGTGGAATTTTCCCGCCGCCATGATCACGCGCAAGATTGCCCCGGCTTTCGCGGCCGGGTGCTCCGTGGTCATCAAGCCGCCGAGCGAAACGCCCCTGACTGCTATCGCCCTCGCAAAGCTCGCCCTGGCGGCGGGCATCCCGCCCTCGTGTATCCACGTCGTGCCCACCAAGGACCGAAGGGCATCGCTCGAGCTCGCCACCAACCCCAAGGTCGGCAAGATCAGCTTCACCGGCTCGACAGGGGTCGGCAAGATGCTGACCGAGCTGGCCGCCAAGACCATGAAGCGCGTTAGCATGGAACTAGGTGGCAATGCGCCTTTCATTGTCTTTGAAGATGCTGATGTGGATGTCGCGGCGGAGGCGGCCATGATCTGCAAGTTCCGTTGCTCTGGTCAGACGTGCGTGGTACGTATTTAATGTCCTTGCGACTAACCCGATTGTTGCTAACCCTGGACACCCAAAGTGTGCCAACCGATTTTTTGTGCACGAGAAGATCCTGGAGCCCTTCGTCGACAAGTTGGTTCAGCGCGTCAACCAACTCCGGCTTGGGAGGGGCATCGACGCCGAGACGACGCAGGGTCCGCTGGTGAATGCCGGCGCCGTGGAAAAGGTGAAATCCCATGTCGATGATGCCCTGGCGAAGGGCGCGGTCTTGCGGGCGGGTGGAAAGGCGCCGTCCGACCTGACAGGGTACTTCTTCGAGCCAACGGTGGTCACGGGGGTGACGAGCGACATGGTGGTCCTGAAGGACGAGACCTTCGGGCCCCTCGCGGCTATCGTCAGTTTTAGCGACGAGAGCGAAGTTCTCTCACTGGCCAACGACACCGAGTTCGGCCTCGCAGGGTACTTTTTCAGTGCCGATGTGCATCGCATCATGCGCGTTGCGCGTCTCCTGCAATGCGGCATGATCGGTGTCAACACCGGCCTCATCAGCAGCACCGAAAGCCCTTTCGGAGGCATCAAGGAGAGCGGTGTCGGGAGAGAAGGGAGCAAGTACGGGCTCGCCGAGTTTCAAAATATCAAGGCTGTGACAATTGGGTCGCTATAGACTAGGGAATAATAGAATATCGATGAAACAGCGCCTGGGCGTCGATTTCGTAACCCGAGGCATGGAGGCAGGCGATCCTTTGACATCAGCGAGGCGATGCCAAGTTACCCCTTCCGGGCAGAGAGTTAGGGTTATTGACCAACTACGTAATCTAGGTACAAATTTCTCTGAAGAATAAAAG
>Ga0164242_10002150_pt1 | contig 22932 bp, 26 predicted proteins | sample OricomgcompostMG_FD_108783 | JGI IMG/M metagenome (GOLD analysis project Ga0164242, IMG submission 108783) | Miracle-Growth compost microbial communities from Emeryville, California, USA - Original compost - Miracle growth compost (MG) ... | reverse complement strand
CGGATCAACACGGCGTTCATGACCACTGTCTTCATCGGCGGCACGCTGGCGTCGCTGCTCACCGGCGTTCTCCATACCCATGCCGGGTGGACCGGTGTGTGCTGGCTGGGCGGCTTGCTTCCCCTGGTCGGACTGGCGGCCTGGGCGCAAGGGCGCTTCGACCGGAGCCGGCCCGGGGAGGGGCTCAGGCGGTCCGCCGCCTGAGGAACAGCAGCCCGAAGAGGCCGATGATCACCAGCGCGACGCCCGGCGCGGCGATCCGCTTCAGCGATGCGGGCGCCCCGGCCTGCGGGTCGCCGAAGTTCACCGTCGGCGGCGCCAGCGCGGTCTGCACCTGGGAGACGGCCGCCGTGAGCCCGTGCGAGGTCGTGCCGAGGTGACCCGGCGCGAGCCAGGTCTTGCCGTGTGCAGTGACGAAGAAGAGGTAGGTGGCGCCCTGCTTCAGCTGACCGACACCGCACGACCCGCCGCGCGTGACCACCTTCACCTGGCCGGACAGCGACCCCTTGAGCGACTCCTTGACCGTCACCGGCGTGGTGAACCGGTGCGGGGTGAGCGCCTTCTCGGCCTGACCGGCACCCGCGACGACGCCGGTGAACACCGCCTGTGCCTGCCGGGCCGCCGCGGCGGGGGCCAGCGGCGTACAGGCGGGGGCGGCGCTGGCAGCGGAGGATCCGGCGAGCACAAGGGTGGCGAGAACCACGGCGAGCAGGCCCGCGAAGACCGTCGGAAGGACGCGACGCATTCCTCTATCGAACCAGATCAGCGGCGCCGCGAGCGAGACGGCCGAGTTCGCCTGGCCACGAGGCGGGCGGCGGGTCACAGGCCGAACACCTCCGCGAGCACGCGGGCGACGCCGTCCTCCTCATGCGAGGGAGCGACGGCGCTCGCACACGCCCGCACCTCCGGGTGGGCGTCCGCCATCGCGAAGGACCGCCCGGCCCAGGTCAGCATCGCGATGTCGTTGGGCATGTCGCCGAACGCGATCACGTCGGCGGCATCCACGCCGAGGGTCGAGGCGACCTGAGCCAAGGTGGAGGCCTTGGTGACGCCGTACGCGCTGATCTCCAGGAGCGCGAACGTCGACGAGTGGGTCACGGTGGCGAGGTCGCCGATCGCCTCCTGCGCCCGCTTCCAGTACTCGTCCGGCGCATAGTCGCGGTGCAGGCTGAGCAGCTTGAGCATCGGCGTCGTGGTCAGCTCGTCCAGCTCCAGTTGGGGCGCCTGCTCGCTCCCGGGGCGGTCCGGGAACCCGCGCTCGACGGCGAATCCCTCCAGTCGCTCCACACCGAAGACCGACCCGGGCAGCGCCTGCCGGATCCGGTTGACCACCTCCAGCGACGCCTCGCCGGCCAGCGCGAAGGACTCCCGAGCGGTCGAGGCCGCGACGTCCCAGACCAGTGCGCCGTTGGAGACGATCGCCAGCCCGAGCGAGCCGACGTGCTCGAAGACCGGCTCGGTCCAGCGCAGGGGGCGGCCGGTCACGAAGATCACCGGCACGCCGCGGGCCTCGAGCGCGGCCAGCACCTCGCGCGTGTACGGCGAGACGCTGCCGTCGCGGCGGACGAGCGTTCCGTCGAGGTCGGTCGCCACAAGTCTGGGGGTCACAACGACACATTGTGTCTGAGGCGCCGCTTATCCTGTTCGAGCCATGATCTCCGGAAGTCTGCCACTGCACGGTGTCGACCGTCTCCTGGTCGCCGTCCAGGAGCTCTCGATGGCGCGCACGCTGGATCAGGTGATCGACCTGGTCCGGCATGCTGCCCGTGATCTGTGCGGCGCCGACGGGGCGACCTTCATCCTGCGCGACAACGACGAGTGCTTCTACGTCGACGAGGACGCGATCGAGCCGCTGTGGAGTGGGATGCGCTTCCCGATGGAGAGCTGCATCAGCGGCTGGGCGATGCTCCACAAGTCGGCCGCCGTGGTCAGCGACATCTACCTCGACCCGCGCATCCCGCACGACGCCTATCGGCCGACCTTCGTGAAGTCGTTGGCGATGGTGCCGATCCGTTCGGTCGACCCGATCGGCGCGATCGGCAACTACTGGGCGCAGGAGCATGAGCCCACCGACGAGGAGGTCCGGCTGCTGCAGGCGCTGGCCGACTCGACCTCGGTCGCGATGGAGAACGTCGCCGTCTTCGCCGAGCTCGCCGCCGCCGAGGTGCGCGCCACGACCGACGAGCTCACCGGCCTGCTCAACCGGCGGGGCTTCGCGCTCTCCGCGCAGGCGACGATCGACGCTGCCCACGCCGCCGGGCTCGACGCGGTGGTGTTCTACCTCGATCTCAACGGCCTCAAGACTGTCAACGACCGTGGCGGCCACGAGGCCGGCGACGCCTACATCAGGGCGGCCGCCGAGGTGCTCGCCGGGATGTCCAGGGAGGGCGACCTGACGGCCCGGATGGGCGGTGACGAGTTCTGTGTCCTCGCCGTCGACGTACCCATGTCCGGGGTGGCGATCAGGAAGCGGGTCGTCGAGGAGCTCGGCCACCGCGGCGTCTCCGCGTCGATCGGCTTCGTCGAGGTCGGGCCGCACTCCCAGCTCTCGGCGGTGCAGCTGGTCAATCTCGCCGATGGCCGGATGTACGCCGAGAAGTCGGCGCTGGCCACTCGATCCGCGGCAGGCGCCCTTTAGGGCATCTGGCTCGGGTCGGCGCCGCGCGCCTGGCCGGGCCGGACCATCACCAGTTCGTCGTCCTCGGTGGTGCCGCGCAGCTGGGTGAAGCCGCACTTGGCGACCACCCGCAGCGAGGCCTTGTTCTCCGGTCGGATCGAGGCGCGTACCGCGATGCCGGGCCCGAGCTCGGCAAGCACGGCCCGCAACGCCTCGGTCGCGAAGCCCCAGCCCCAGGCCTCGCGGACCAGGCCGTAGCCGACCTCCACCTCGTCGATGCCGTCGTCGGGTCCCGGCTCCGGCGGCCCGAAGAACCCGATCGAGCCGAGCACCGTCACGCCGCGCGCGATCGAGCGCGGACCCCACGGGTCGCCCTCGTGCCACAGCGAGGCGGCCGACACGTCGTCGGGTCGCGGGAAGTCGTGGTGCCACTCACCCAGCACGCCGTCGCGGGCGCCACCGCGGATCGCTGCCACATCACCCGCTGTCCACAGCGGCAGCACCAGCCGCTCGGTCCGGATCGCCGCCAGACTCAGAACCATTGCGAGATCTCCACCGCCGCACCGTCCTCGTCGACCGGGAGCGTGACCGCGTCGGCCGCCTCCAGCACCTCGGGGACGGCCTGCCCCATCGCCACGGACCGGCCGGCCCAGGCGAACATCTCCAAGTCGTTGCGCCCATCCCCGATGGCCAGTACGTCGGAGGGCTCGAGGCCCAGCTGGTCCACGACGTAGGAGAGCCCGGACGCCTTGGAGACCCCGATCGGCGTCAGGTCGAGCCAGGCCGTCCAGCCCACGACGTAGGAGATGCCCTGCAACCCGATGCGGCGGCCCATCTCGATGAAGTCCTCGGCACTCGCCGACGGGTTGCGGATGATCACTCGCGAGACCGGCTCCTTGATCAGCTCCTCGACGTCGACCAGCGTCATCTCACCGCTGAGCTCTCCCGGCGGGAAGTGGTCGTTGAGGCGATAGCCGACGCCGCGCTCCTCGACCGCCACCAGCGCCGAGGGCTGGTCGGCCATGATCGCCCGCACTGCCGGGCCGGCGTCGAAGAGCTCCTCGTGGACCACGTCCAGCGGCGGGTAGCGCACTATCACCGCGCCGTTGGAGGCGACGATCCAGAGCCGGCCCCGCTCGTCGGACGCCGTGCCGTCGCGGGGCAAGCCGAGCAGGTCGGCCACCCGTGTCATGCCGTGCGGTGAGCGGCCTGAGGCCAGCACGATGTGCGCGCCTGCGTCGTAGGCCCGGTTGACCGCCTCCTTCACCGCGGCGCTCATCACCTCCGAGGTGGCCCCGGAGTCCTCGGCCCACCTGAGCAGGGTGCCGTCGATGTCGAGCGCGATGACCTTGGGGCGCCAGTCGGCAGGCCGGCCGGCACGGACCGCGGCGCGGCGCCGCAGCCGACGGGCGCGGCGCCGGTCGTGCTCCTGCCGGTCGACCGCTCGCTCGCTCGCGCGCTCCTTGCCTGCCTTGCTCGACGCCATGATCGATCGCCCGGCTCAGCCGGCGACCGGCGTGAGCACCTCACGGCCGAGCCACTTCTGCAATGCCTTGGGCACCCGCACCGACCCATCGGCCTGCTGGTGGGTCTCCAGCACCGCCACGATCGCGCGGGTGATGGCGGTCAGGGTGCCGTTGAGGGTGGCGACCGGCGCGGTGCCGTTCTCCGCCCGCCGACGGATGTTGAGCCGGCGGGCCTGGAACTCGGTGCAGTTGGAGGTCGAGGTCAGCTCGCGGAACTTGCCCTGGGTCGGGATCCACGCCTCGCAGTCGAACTTCCGGATCGCGGAGGGGCCGAGGTCGCCTGCGGCCACGTCGATGACGCGGTAGGTCAGCTCCAGCTTGTCCAGGAACGCCTTCTCCCACTCCAGCAGCCGCTCGTGCTCGGCGTACGACTCCTCGGGAGTGGTGTAGACGAACATCTCCACCTTCTCGAACTGGTGCACCCGGATGATGCCCTTGGTGTCCTTGCCGGCCGAGCCGGCCTCCTTGCGGAAGCAGGAGGAGTACGCCGCGTAGCGCAGCGGGAAGGTGGCCGGGTCGAGGATCTCGTCGGCGTGGTAGGCCGCCATCGGCACCTCGGAGGTGCCGACGAGGTAGAGGTCCTCGCCCTCGATCCGGTAGACGCCGTCATCGACCTGGTCGAGGAAGCCGGTGCCGGCCATCGCCTCGGGCCGGACCAGCGCGGGCGCGATCACCTGGGTGAAGCCGGCCTCGCGGGCCTGCTCCATGGCCAGGTTGATCAGGGCGAACTCCAGCTCGGCGCCGACCCCGGTGAGGAAGTAGAACCGCGAGCCGGAGACCTTCGCGCCGCGCTCGAGGTCGATCGCGCCGAGCATCCGGCCGAGCTCGACGTGGTCGCGCGGCTCGAAGTCGAAGCTCGGGATCTCGCCGACCGTCTCGATCAGGACGAAGTCGTCCTCCCCGCCGGCCGGAGTCTCATCCTGGGTGATGTTGGGGATCCGCTTGAGCGCCGTACTCCAGGCCTCCTCGGCGACCACCTGGGCGGCCTCGGCGTCCTTGACCCGGGCGGCGAGCTCCTTGACCTGCGCCAGCAGCGCCGCCTTCTCCTCACCCTTGGCCTGGGCGACGTCCTTGCCGGCGCGCTTCTGCTCGGCGCGCAGCGTCTCGAACGCGGTGATCGCCTCGCGGCGGGCCACGTCGGCGGCTAGCGCGTCGTCGACCGCGGACTCGCTCGCGCCTCGCTTGCGCTGCGAGGCGCGGACACGGTCGGGCTCGTCACGGAGGATGCGCGGGTCGATCACGGGGAAAGACTAGGCGACGAAGCGCCCATCGGCTGCCGGGCGCCCGGGCGGAAGGGATATCGGAGCCCACCCCGGCATAATCGGGGGCGTGTCCGCGCAGCCCCGTCGCTCCGTCCTGATGTGGGCTGCCGTCGGCGCCGTCCTCTTCGTCGCCCTCGGCATCTACGTCTCGACCGTCAGCGGGGTCCCGGCCGTCGACGACTGGGCGCGACACCCTGCCCGCTGGGCGGCCGCGCACCACACGCTGCACCACCTGCTGCGCGCGATCGAGCTGGTCTTCGGCACCATCGGCGTCATCGTCATCGCGGTGCTCGCGGCCGGTGGCCTCGCCCGCAACTACCGTCGCGCCGCCGTCTTCGTGCTCGGTACGACGATCGTCTCAGCACTGGTGCGCTACGGCTTGGTCCATGCGTTCGGGCGGTCCCGTCCGGCCTGGCAGGAGCATGCGCACCTGATCCACGCCCCCGGCTATCCCAGCGGGCACGTCACCACGGTGACGGCGCTCGCCGGTGCGATCGCCGTCACGGTCGCGATGTTCGTCCGGCGAGCCGGCCTGCGCCGCCTCGTCTACACCGGCCTGGTCCTGGCGGTGCTCGTGGTGGCGGCCGACCGAGTCCTGCTGGGCCGGCACTACCCGACCGACACGGTCGGCGGTGCCCTCCTCGGCGGCGTGGTCGTGCTGATCGCGCTGACGGTCTACGACCCGCTGCCGCGCAGCCACGCCGAGCATGCGACCCCGCTGGTGGAGAGCGTCCCTGGCGGCCGGTCGCTGCACGTGGTGCTCAACCCGATCAAGGTGGAGTCGGTCGGGCAGTTCCAGGCGATCGTCACCGCGATGGCCGCCGAGGCCGGGTGGGACCGGCCGACCTGGCACCTGACGACCGTCGAGGACTCCGGCACCGGGATGGCCTCGGCCGCCGCCGTGGCGGGCGCCGACCTGGTGATGGTCTGCGGCGGCGACGGCACCGTGCGCGAGGTCTGCGCCGAGCTGGCCGGCACCGGCATCCCGGTCGGGATCATCCCCGCCGGCACCGGCAACCTGTTGGCCCGCAACCTCTCCATCCCGCTCTACCTGCGGGCCGCGATCGACGTCGCGCTCACCGGCCAGGACCGGGCGATCGACCTGGTCGAGGTGACCGGGGACGGCATGGCGGACTCCCACTTCCTGGTGATGGCCGGGATGGGCTTCGACGCCGCGATCATGGAGGGCGTCAACGAGGACATCAAGAAGCGGGTCGGCTGGATCGCCTACGTCCTCTCCGCGCTCAAGGCGCTGATGTTCCCGGCAGTGCGGCTGGAGATCTCGGTCGACGGCGCGGAGTTCACCAGGCACCGTGCCCGCACGGTCGTGGTCGGCAACGTCGGCACGCTCCAGGCCGGCATGCCGCTGCTTCCGGATGCGCGCGTCGACGACGGCCTGCTGGACGTCGTACTCCTGCATCCGCAGCGGTTCCTGTCCTGGCTGCCGCTGGCGTGGCGGATCCTGTCCAAGCGGTCGCGGACCGACGACCTGGTGAATCGGATGCGCGGCAGCAGCGTCACCGTCCGCGCCGACCGCGACACCCCGCGCCAGCTGGACGGCGACCCGATCGGGCTCGGGCGCGAGCTGCGCGCCACCTGTCTCCAGGCCAGGCTGCTTGTCCGTGTCCCGCGTTGATTCGTAGGTTCCGCACCGTTGAGTCGGGCATTCTGCCGGCTTGAATGGGCCGATTCGCTGCTGCGAAATCAACGGTTCGGCACTGCGGAATCCACGATTCAGCGACGTAGCTGGCCGAGCGCCTGCTCCTCCTCCGGAGACAGCTGTACGTCGCAGCGCCACCCGGCGATCGTCTTCGCATACGACCGGGCGTCGTTGCGGCCGTGGATGCTGGTCAGCAGCACACCGTCGCCGCCGTCGTCGGCCAGAGCCAGGCTCCAGGACAGATGACCGCCCATGTCGCCGAACGCGTCGTACCGAACGATCGCCAGATGGCGCAGCGCTTGAGCCCCCTCCGCCCGCAGTGCCGCCACCTCCTGGCGCAGCCCGAGCACGTCCTCAGGCAGCGGGGTCCCCGACGCGGCCCGCCGGCGCTGACCGATCCGGTCCTTCCACAGCAGGAGCACGAGGGCGAGGACGATCAGGTCGAGCACGAGACTCACGACAGCCAGCACAGCCAGCAACCCTAGACTCGAGCCGTGGCTGATCTTCGACGCATCGCCTACCAGGGCGAGCCCGGTTCCAACTCACACATGGTGTGCCAGCGCGAGTACCCCGAGCTGGAGTCGGTGCCGTGCGCGTCGTTCGAGGACGTCTTCGCGGCAGTCGAGTCGCGCGACGCCGACCTGGCGATGATCCCGATCGACAACTCGCTGGCCGGCCGGGTGGCCGACATCCACCACTTCCTGCCGACGTCGGGCCTGCACATCGTCGCCGAGCACTTCCTGCGGATCCGCTTCCACCTGATGGCGCTGCCCGGCGTACCGCTGGCGCAGATCCACACCGTGCACAGCCACGTGCACGCGCTCGGGCAGTGTCGCAAGGTGATCCGGGAGCACGGCCTGGTGCCGGTCATCTCGGGCGACACCGCAGGCGCCGCGCGCGAGATCGCGGAGGCGGGCGACCCGAGCATGGCGGCGATCAGCCCGCCGATGGCGGCCGAGATCTACGGCCTCGACGTGCTCGCCGAGGACGTCGAGGACGAGGACCACAACACCACCCGGTTCGTGGTGCTCTCGCGTGAGTTCGTGAAGGCGCCGGCCGACAACGGCCCCGTCGTGACGTCCTTCATCTTCAACGTGCGCAACATCCCGGCGGCGCTCTACAAGGCGCTCGGCGGGTTTGCCACCAACGGCGTCAACATGACCAAGCTCGAGTCGTACATGGTCGGCGGCCGCTTCACCGCCACCCAGTTCCTCGCCGAGGTCGACGGCCACCCCGACGAGCCCGGACTCAAGCGCGCGCTCGAGGAGCTGGCGTTCTTCACCACCGAGATCAAGGTGCTCGGCGTCTATCCCGCCAGCCCGGCCCGCGACTGACAAGCAGGGTCAGGCCGCCTCCGGCGAGGCCCCCATCAGCCAGAAGATCCCGCCCTGCGGGTCGGCGAGCATCGCCAGCCGCCCCACGTCCGGTACGTCGAAGGCGGGGGCCATCGCCGTCCCACCCAGCGACTCGGCCTTGGCCACCGCCGTGTCCACGTCGGCGACGTTGAAGTAGACGTTCCAGTGCGGCGGCAGGCCCGCCATCGGCGGCGGCAGCGCGCCGGCGACCGCGCGGCCCGAGACGGACATCGTCTGATAGGAGTCGAGCACGGAGTCCTCGGCCATGGGGGAGTCCGCCCAGGTCACCCCGAGGATCTCGGCGTAGAACCTGGTCGCGGTCGGCAGGTCGGGGCTGACCAGCTCGTTCCAGACCGGCGTGTTGGGCTCGTTGGCCCGCTGGGTGCCGATCTCGCTCCTGGCCTCCCAGAGGTTGAACCGCGCACCGGTCGGGTCCTGGACGGCCGCCATCCGGCCGAGGTCGCGGACGTCGGACGGCTCCAGCTCGACCTTGCCACCGGCCGCCGGCACGCCCGCGACCGTCGCGTCGACGTCGTCGACCGCCAAGAAGACCGTCCAGTACGCCGGATGGCCGGCCTGCTCGGGCATCTGGCAGGAGATCCCGGCGACCTTGTCGCCCTCGACCGCGCAGGAGAGGTACTGGTCCGGCTCCTCGCCCGACGAGATGTCGGTCAGCGCCCAGCCGAACAGGGCGCCGTAGAACTCCCGGGCGGCGGCGACGTCCGGGGTGGTGAGCTGGACGTAGCAGGGCGTGCCCTGCTCGTAGGTCTCGAAGGTGGGCATGGGACCAGTGGACACCCGAGCCGGCGCCCGCCTCTACCCTTGGCGGGTGGATATCGGTCTGAGCGCGCTCGCCTTCGTCTCCATCTTCGTGGTCGAGCTGCCCGACAAGACCTTCCTCGCCACCCTGGTGCTGGCCACCAAGTACCGCCCGCTCTTCGTCTGGATCGGCGTCGGCTTCGCCTTCGCCGTCCAGACGATCCTGGCCGTCGTGGTCGGACGGGTCGCGACGCTGCTGCCCAGCGACCTGATCCACACCCTGGCCGGGCTGATGTTCCTGGCCGGCGCCTTCCTGCTCTTCCGGGAGGGCCGCAGCCACCAGAACGCCGAGGAGGACGAGGAGGAGTATGCCGAGAAGGCCAAGCCGGTCCGTGGCCTGCACCAGATCCTGGCGTCCTTCATGGTGCTCTTCGCCGCCGAGTGGGGCGACCTGTCGCAGCTGCTGACCATCTCGCTGGTCGCCAAGAACCACCACCCGGCCTCGATCTTCGTCGGCGCCCTGGCCGCGCTGCTGATCGTCAGCGGCCTGGCCGTGGTCGTCGGCAAGCAGCTGCTGCGGTGGATCTCCCTGCACGTGCTCCACTTCGCCGGTGCCGCCATCTGTCTGGTCCTGGGCGTCTACACGCTCGTCGAGGTCGTGGCCTAGGCCCCCGTTGCGCCGCGTAGCCCGGACCGCCATGCTTCGGGGGAGCAGGTACCTGACCTCACCCGAAGGGGCATCCGTGAGCGACACTTTCTTCTCCATGTTCAAGCCGGCCGAGATCGCCAAGATCAGCGGCTCCGGCACGGTGGTGAACCTGCCGAAGGGATGGTCTCCGATCTGGGAGGACACCCCGGCCGACAAGGCGTACATCATCCTCGACGGCACCGTCAGCGTCCGCCGCGACGGTGAGGAGATCGCCCAGGCCGGCCCCGGCGACATCATCGGCGAGGCGGCGATCCTCAACCAGCGGCTGCGCAACGCCTCGATCGTCGCGCTCACGCCGCTGGAGCTGATCCACCTCACCGCCGAGGCGCTGCAGCGCCTGTCGGTCGAGATGCCGGCCTTCCACCAGGCGCTGGAGAAGGTCGCGGCCGAGCGCTTCGGCGGTCGGTGAGCAACCGCCCGCCCGAGCCCGAGCCCGCTGAGCTCTCCGGGCTGGTCGAGGCCGCCGAGGCGTACGTCCTCGGCGAACAGCCCAGCCTGACCCAGGGCGACGTCGCCGCGGCCGCCGGCGTGCCGGTCGAGGTCGCCAACGAGCTGTGGCGCCTGCTGGGCTTCCCGCTCGCCGGCGACGAGGACGTGGCGTTCACCGCCTTCGACGTGGAGGCGCTGCGCCTGACTCAGGAGCTGAGCACGCTCGGGGTCCTCAGCGACGAGCGGAAGGCGGCCCTGGTCCGCACCCTCGGCCGGTCCTTCGCGCGGCTGGCGGAGTGGCAGACGTCGCTGCTGGCCGACGTGGCGACCGAGCGCGGCACCGGGCCGGACGATCTGCTCACCCTCGCCAGCGAGGTGCTGCCGCGGGTGGAGTACCTCCACACCTACGTCTGGCGCCGTCACCTCGCCTCGGTGGTCAGCCGCGGGCTGATCGGCCTCGCCGGCGAAGCATCCTCGGCCCGGGCGGTCTGCTTCGTGGACATCGTCGGCTACACCTCGCGCAGCAAGTCGCTGAGCGAGGAGGAGCTGGTGGAGTGGCTCGAGGAGTTCGAGGACGTTTGTACGGCGCTGGTCGTCGAGCGCGGCGGCCGGGTCATCAAGACCCTCGGCGACGCGGTGCTCTTCGTCGCCGACACGGTGGTCGACGCGGCCCTGACAGCGCTGGCGATCACGGCGCTGGGCGCCGATGACGACAGCCCTTTCCCGCAGGTCAGAGCCGGTCTGGCGTACGGCGAGGTGGTCAGCCGGCTCGGCGACGTCTTCGGGCCGACGGTCAACATCGCCTCCCGGCTGACCTCGATCGCCCGACCGGACGCGCTGTTGGTCGACGAATCGGCCGCGGCGGCGCTGCGCGATGTCGAGGGGCTCGACGTGACGCGGCTTCGGCGTACCTCGGTGAAGGGCTATTCACGGCTGCAGCCGTTCGTCGTACGGCACGGCTGAGCGGCGGCGAGGCTGCGGGATCAGCGGATGGTGACCTGCCGGTTCGCCAGCCCCGCACGGGCCGAGCGGACCTCTGGGGTCATCTCCGAGGTGTCGGCGAGCGCCGCGTCGAGAGCGGCCTTGAAGGCGACGGCCGGCTCCTCGAGCACCTCGGCGCCGGTCCCGACCGGCAGATCCCAGACCGGGGTGAGCAGGCCGTGGGCACGGAACATCCCGATGAAGCGCGCACCCGGCACGATCACGTCCGCGCCCGACAGGTGCAGGCGGGCCAGCGCGGTGAGCAGCTCGTCCTCCGGCTCGGGCATCACCCAGCGCAGGTGCTCCTTGGCGCCGGTCGAGGTCCAGTACGCCGCGACCACCGAGGTCAGCCTGGCGGTGGGCAGGGCGGCCTCGTTCGCCTGCTGGAGTGCGCCCTCGAGACCCTCACGGTCCTCGACGTCGGCGATCCACCAGTCGAAGCCGTCGTGGACGGTCACGTCGAGCGAGGTGTCGGTGACGATGTCCTGCAGGCGCGGACCGTCTCCGGGCGCCTCGGTCAGGCCGACGATGCCGGACTCGGTGGCCTCCAGGGCGTTGAGCAGCACCGCCGCGACCTCCCGGGAGATGTCGCCGAAGTTGTGCTGGACCTGCAGGCCGGCCCAGACCTGGCCGCTGTCGCGGCGCATCGCCGGCGCGGCCAGCGGCAGCAGGGTGCCGAGCTGCACCGGGGTGCTCTCCCAGCCCTTGATGGTCAGCGCGACGGTCGCCGAGGGGACCAGCTCCCGCAGCGCGACCAGGTCGCACTCGCCCGGCAGGCCCTCGAACGGCCGGGCCACGAAGACCCCGGCGCCGCCGGGCGCGCCGTGGCACGCCTTGTAGCGCTTCCCGGAGCCGCAGGGGCAGGCAGCACGGGGGCTGATGCTGCCCTCGCCGGTGTTCGTAGTCTGGGCAGGGGCGTTCTTGGTGCGGTTCTTCTTGGCCACGAGCGTTGACTCTAGAGCCTCAGTCCAGCCGCCCCAGCATGTAGCCGGGCCGGTCGGTGATCACCGCCTCGACGCCGAGGTCGAGGCACAGGTCGAGGTCCTCGTCCCGGTTGACCGTCCACACGTGCAGGCGACGGTCGTCGAGCAGCAGCCGCCGCCGGAAGCGGGGATGGTCGTGCAGCTCGCCGACACCGGGTCCGATGATCCATTCGGGCGAGACCATCCGGCGCAGGGTGGGCCAGTACTGGGCGCGGTCGATCAGCTGCACCAGCTGCAGTGCGGGCGTCAGCCGCTCCATCCGCTGCAGTGCGGTGAAGCTGAACGACATCACCCGCACCGGCGCCCCCGGCTTGTCCCAGCCGAACTCGCGCAGCACCTCGGCGAGCTTGCGCTCGGTCAGGCCGCCGTACCGGGTCGGGTGCTTGGCCTCGATCGCGATCTCGACCCGGCGGTCGTAGTCGCGGACGGTCTCCAGCAGGGTGCGCAGCGTCAGCACCCGGTTGAGCCGCTCGTCGCGGTCCGGCTCCTCACTGCCATGGCTCCGCTCGGTCTTCTTCCAGGCCGCGAAGTCGAGCCGCTCCAGGTCGGCCAGCGACGTCTCCGAGACCAGCCCGTCGGTCAGGGCAGTACGCCGCAAGGTGCGGTCGTGCACGCAGACCAGGTGGCCGTCGGAGGTCAGCCGGATGTCACATTCGAGGGCTTCGGCGCCGACGTCGAGGGCTTCGACGTACGCGCCGAGGGTGTGCTCCGCGACCTGCTCGCTCGCGCCACGGTGAGCGACCACCTGGGGCCTCATGCCTCACATTCTCCGCGCAGTCAGGAGCTCAGCGGAACCCGCCGGTGACGTTCGTCAGCGTGATGAAGACCACGAAGAGCAGGCCGCCCACGAGCACGCCGAGATAGGAGAACGTCTTCGCCGTCCACTGATGGCGGCGAGCGCGTACGACGAGGGCAACCAGCGAGACCACCGCGGCGACGGCCAGGACCGGCCAGACGAAGACCCCCACCAGGAAGGCGAGGAACCCGATCGGGATGACGGGCGCCCATTCGACACGGTGCTGCTCGGGGTCGTTCACGCGGTGGATCCTAGGTGACGCCCCAGGCGGCCGAGCCTGCTGGTGCCTGCCGGCGCGCCTAGACTCAACACCATGCCGGAGCTGCCCGAGGTCGAAGCGCTCGCGGTCGACCTGCGCGGTCGGCTGAGGGATCGGGCGATCACCAAGATCCACCTGGCCCAGTTCAGCGCGCTCAAGACCTTCGATCCGCCGCTGTCGGCGCTGGAGGGCACGCTGGTCGACGAGGTGAGCCGGCATGGGAAGTTCCTCGACATCGAGGCCTCGGGGGTGCATCTGGTGCTCCACCTCGCCCGGGCGGGCTGGGTGCGGTGGCGCGACGAGGTGCCCTCGATCCCGCCGAAGCCGTCGCCCAAGTCGACGCTGGCGGCCCGGGTGGTGCTGGACTCCGGGGAGGGCCTCGACATCACCGAGGCCGGCACCAAGAAGTCGCTCGCGATCTATGTCGTCCGCGATCCGCAGGAGGTGCCCGGCATCGCCACACTGGGGCCGGAGCCGATGAGCGACTCGTTCACGATCGGGGTGCTCGCCGGCATCCTGAAGGACGCCGGCCGCAAGCAGCTCAAGGGCGTGCTGCGGCACCAGGGGACCGTCGCCGGGATCGGCAACGCCTATTCGGACGAGATCCTGCATGCGGCCCGGATGTCGCCGTACAAGCCCTCGGACTCGCTCACCGAGGAGGAGATCGGCACGCTCTACGCCGCCCTGCGCGGGACGCTCGATGATGCGGTCAAGCGCTCGACCGGGCTGGCGGCCAGCGAGCTCAAGGGCGAGAAGAAGTCGAACATGGCCGTCCACGGCCGCACCGGCCAGCCGTGCCCGGTCTGCGGCGACACCGTCCGGGAAGTGAGCTTCGCCGACTCCTCGCTGCAGTATTGCCCGACCTGCCAGACCGGCGGCAAGCCGCTCGCGGACCGCCGGATGTCCAAGCTGTTGAAGTAGGAGAAGACCTGATGAGCATCCCCACCGTCGAGATCACCGGCGTCCCGGACCCGCTGCCCGTGCCCGTCGTCGACGTGCGCGAGGACGCCGAGTGGGCGGCCGGTCACATCGAGGGTGCGATCCACATCCCGCTCTCGATGGTGCCGCTGCGCGCCGACGAGCTGCCCGAGGGCCAGTTCCTGGTGACCTGCAAGGTCGGTGGGCGCTCCGCCCAGGCGGTCGCGTGGATGGTCCAGCACGGCCACGAGGCGGTGAACCTCGCCGGCGGCATGCTGGACTGGCAGGCCGCGGGTCGGCCGATGGTGAGTGAGGGCGGCGGCACCCCGACCGTCGCCTGAGGGCGTCCGGCGCGGACGCTGCCGGCCGCTGCGTGTTTGGGGTAACACGCTGTTACACCGGGTAGACGGTCGATGCATCGACCGTCTACCCGAGCGGACGACGTGTTACCCCTCCCCGGGGCAGCGTGTCACCCCGGGAAGGCAGGAAGCGAGCGAAGCGCCTCGTCGAGCATCACCAGGTAGTCAGCTCGCGGCACCTCGACGACCCCGAGCGTGGCCAGGTGATCGGTCCGCCACTGCACGTCCAGCACCCGCGGCCCGGGGGCCTCCCGCAGCAGCGAGACCAGCCGCACCAGCGCGGCCTTCGAGGCATCCCGCGCCCGGTGGAACATCGACTCGCCGGCGAACAGCCCGCCGACCTCCACGCCGTACAGGCCTCCGACCAGCTCGCCGTCGCACCAGGTCTCCACCGAATGGGCCCAGCCGAGGCGGTGCAGCTCGTTGTAGGCGGCCTCGACCTCGGCGGTGATCCAGCCGCCCTCCCGCGACGGGTCACCGCAGGCCCGCACCACCTCCGCGAAGCAGGTGTCGAAGCGGATCTCGAAGTGCTTCATCGACTTGCCCAGCGACCGGGTGACCCGCAGGCCATCCAGGGGCAGCACCCCCCGCAGCACCGGGGAGAACCACAGCAGCTCCCCCGGCTCGTCGCCGGGCATCGGGAAGAGGCCGAGCCGGTACGCCGCCAGCAGCGTCCCAGGCTCCAGGTCGGCACCGACGGCCACCATGTCGTCGGCCTGCGCGCCCGCGCCGGGGGCACGCAGGTCGGGCATCAGCCAGGGCGTGGGGGCGGGCTCGATCGGCACGGCATGAAACTACCCCGAAAAGCATGGCGCCTGGTCGCGCTCCAGGCCCGCACCCTCGCACGCCCGCGCGTCAGGGCGCCGCTGCTCCGTGCGGCTCAACCACCGGGTTCCTAGGATCGAGCCATGGTGAAGACGAGGAAGGTCGCCGCGACACTCGGCTCGGCGCTCGCGCCCAAGGTGGTCGAGCTCGCCCCCGGCGTGACCAGCAGCTTCGTCCTGCACGCCCTCAACCGGGCGATCGTCGGGGTCGGCCCGTTGCCCGGTGCCGCGGCCGCTGCCGACAAGGCCCTCGCCGAGCACGGCAGCGTCGACAGGGCGATCCGCGACGTGATCGAGCACCACGTCGCGTACGCCGGCGCCGGCGGCTTCGTCACCAACATCGGCGGCCTGGTCACCGCCGCCGTCACGATCCCCACCAACGTCACCGGGCTGGCGCTGATCCAGTGCCGGATGGTGGCCGGCATCGCCCACCTGCGCGGCTACGACCTGGAGGACACCCGCACCCGGACCGCCATCCTGGAGTGCCTGCTGGGCAAGGAGAAGGTCGACCGGTGCGTGAAGACCCACAAGCTGCCGGCGCCGCCGATGGCGGTCGCCACCGCGCCCGTCCCCGATCCCGCACTGAGCAGGACCATGAGCCAGCGGGTCGCCAGCGAGATGCTGAGCCGGGTCGTGGGCAAGCGGGCTGCGGTGACAGTCGGCCGCAAGATCCCGGTCGTCGGCGGGGTGGTCGGTGCGAGTGCCGACGGCTACCAGACCTGGCAGATCGGCCGCTACGCCAACCGCGAGCTGCTGCCCCGTGCTCGGTAGTACGCCTCCAGCAGTCGCCGGCCGAGCCGGCCGCCGGTGAGTATCCGGTAGACCGCCTCCTTGAGCCGGTACAGCGGGCTCATCCGGGCCTTGGCCAGCTCCCGGTGCAGGTCGGCGATCTCCTCGTGCAGCCGCACCTCGTTGGCCCGCCAGCGGCGTACGTTCCCGACCAGCGCCACGATCGACGTCGCGGCCGCGTCGACGACCGCGCTCAGGTCCGGCGCGTCCGGGTCGGCGTAGCCCGCCAGCGCTGCCGCCGTGGGCTCGGCCCCCTGCAGCTCCGCCAGCGACCCGGCCACGGCGTACCCCTGGCTGTCCAGCTCCGCCACCCACGCGTCGGTCAGGGACGAGACCCAGCCGTAGGCCGATGGCGGCAGCGCCAGCCGCGGTGAGTCGGTGCGGGCCGAGAGCGTGCGGTGGGCGAGCAGCTCGCGGACCAGCTCGCGGTAGTCCTCGGGCTCGATCTCGGCGTTGGCGCGCCGGTTGACCTGCCGCAGCAGGTAGGTCTCGGGGACGCCGAGGGAGACGTTGGTCCGGTCGGTGTCGAGGGCCAGCGGCACACCGCCGAGCCCGAAGGTCGCCACGAACCGCTCCCACAGCAGGTCGCGGGGGCTGCCCGGCGGCGGGACGGTGACCAGGTGGACCCGCGCCGCCGGCAGGTCGTGCCGCCAGCGGGCGATGATGTCGGGCAGCTCCTGCACCGCCCAGAACCAGGACGCGATCGTGCCGTCCCGTGCCGGCTCCTGCAGCTCAGCCAGGAAGTCGGCGTAGGAAGTGGTGGTGCGGTGCTTGATGTTCTCCTGCCACTCCGCCGGGATCTGGCGGACGAGGTCACGGGCGGACACGACGAGGTGCACCTCGGTGCCGGAGCCGTGGCCGAGCGAGGCCAGTGCGCGCCGGGTCTGGGCGGGCGTGGCGCGGGCGAGGATCTCGTGGCTGACGATCGCCGTACCGTCGAACGCCCTGACCTCGGCCGCCAGCCGGTCCCAGGCTCCGACGGCCTGCTCCTCGAGTCCTCCCCACGGCAGCCGCATCAGGTCGAGCGCCGCCAGGAAGTGTGCGTCGAACCGCTCGGCGGGATAGAGGATCCCGTGCTCGCGCAGCAGCTCGCGGTTGAGGAAGCAGACGTCCTGGAGATAGGTGGTGCCGGTCTTCGGGGTGCCGACGTGCAGCAGGACGCGCGTGGCCACGTCAGGCTCCTTCCATCCCGGTGACCCGGTTCAGCCGGGAGCCGGGGTCGTTCTCGAGCAGGGTGCGGAGGGCGAGCGCGAGCACGGCCGGTTCGGTCGGCGACGTACCTCGCCGGGTTGTGCCCGGGACCGACGCCCCCAGGACCAGGTCGGGATCGCCGAGCACAGCGTAGTCACCGCCGGTCAGCTCCTCGTGCACCTGCCGGGCGCGCTGCTCGACCCAGTCCCGGAAGCGGGCGGGTACGCCGATCGGGTGGCCCGGGGTGGCCGCCAGCCGCGGCACCAGGCCGTGCAGCATCAGCTCTTCCCGGTGTCCGGGGCCGGCGAAGAGCCCGACCAGCGGAGAGACGCGGCGGGCCAGGTCGAGCGCGTCCGCCGCCAGCAGCGGTGGCTGCGGGAGCGGGAAGTCGATGCCGAGGATCCGTGGCATCAATGCTGGGTCGGTGACGATCCGGACGTTCTCGGCTCCCACGCGGGCCGCCCACCAGCGGGCCTGCCGGGCCAGGTCCGCACGGGGCGGCAGCCGGTCGGAGCGGCGCAGCTTGCGCAGCCACTCCTCCCACGGTGCGGCCCCGTCGACCAGCGCCCGCCGGGTCCAGGCGTCGACCAGCATCCCGGTCAGGTCGCGGCCGATGAGATAGGTCACCGCCCGCCCGCCGCCCGGCGGCAGTCCGCGACGGGTCAGCTCGGCACGCATCGGTACGGCGAGCCAGGGGTCGCCGTGCAGTCGATAGCGGACCCGCCGGAAGCGGGGCCGGCGCGGCTCCGGCCTCGGCGGCACCCCGGCCCGGACGACGTCCTCGGCGAGCAGGCCGGTCAGCACGCGGAGCAGCTCGGTGCTGGAGAGCTCGGCCGGGTCGACCGGCGGCGTACCGATCCGGAAGCGGGTGTCGCCGGCGGCCTCGTCGTCCGCCAGCCCGAGGTCGCCCCGGCCGCGGCCGACCAGGTCGGCGCGCAGCACGCGGTCGACCAGGGCAGCGGAGGGGCGGCCGACCTCGTTGAGCCGGCGCAGCACCTCCAGCTGCTGCGCCCCGGGGGCCTCGCCGCGGTCGCCGGGCCCGTCCGCGCGGTCACCGAGCCTGTCGACGTGCTCCGCCGCCACGGTGTACGCCGACCACGGCGTGGTGCCGCCGGCGCGCAGATGCGCGAGCCAGGCCGAGGACGCTCTCATCGCGGCTCGTCACCTCCGGACGAGCCGCTGCCGGGCACGCTTCACCTTGGCGCCGAAGGTTGCCGCGGGGTCCTCGCGCCGGGCCGCCTCGTCGGTCATCGCGGCGAGCGCGTCCAGGGCGGCGCGCAGCTGCTTGCGCGGTCCGACCTTGTCGGGATCGTGCCACTCGGCGTCGGGATCGGGCGGGGTCGGGTGCAGGTCGGCGAGGTCGCCGACGACGTGGATCCGGCTCTGCTCGGCCCACTCGATCCAGCGCTCGGTCTTCTCCGCGATCCACGGGTACATCGTCGGCGGCACCCGCACCCGGTCGCTCTCGCGGTGCACCAGCACCGACTCGGCCAGCATCACCCGGATCAGGCCGTCGTAGGTCCCGCCGGGCCGTTGCGAGCGCTCCAGCAGCCGGTTGAGCCGGCGGATCACCTGGGTCTCGGCCATGCCGAGCGAGCGGTTGGAGCGGGCGCCCTCCTGCGGGGCCCACGCGGGATCGATGCCGCAGGTCAGCGCGAAGCGCCGCCACAGCTCCTCGCGCGGTACGTCGGCGCCGGCCGGCGGCAGGGTGATCAGGTGGATCTGCTCGGGCGGGAGGTCGGCGCCCCAGGTGGTCAGCACGTCGGGGAAGCAGAAGGTGCGGTAGAACCAGGTCTTCTCGCTCTGGAAGCGGCGGAGGAACCCCGCGAACGTCCACCGCTGGCCCTGCTTGATCCCCTCCTGCCAGGCGGCGGCCAGCTGGCGGGCGAGGTCGCGGGCGGTGTAGACGACGTGCAGCTCGGTGGAGCTGCCCACGTCGAGGTCGTGCCACAGCTTCGCGACGTGCTTGGGCTTGGCTCCGGCGAGGATCTCGTGACTGAAGATGACGGTGCCGCTGCTGTGCCGGATCCGCCGCACCATGTGTTCCCAGGCGCCGTCCGACTTCGCGATCGGGCCACGCCAGTCGGTGCGGCCCAGCAGGTCCAGCGCCGCCCGGAAGTGGAAGAGGTTCGGCGTGAACAGCGGCCTGCTGATGTAGTGCACGTCGTGCTCCGCCAGGGTGCTGATGTTGGCGGTCAGTCGGTTCTGGAGGTACGTCGTCCCGGTCTTCGGAGCACCCACATGGACGTAAACCCGGCGCCTCATGGGGTCAGTCTGTCAGGCGCCCCGGTGCGGCCGGCCAGTCAGTGGCCCAGTCAGTGGCCCAGTCAGGAGGCCTGGCCGGAGACCAGTGGCGGCCGGGCGCGGTCGCTGTCGGGTGCGGCGGGCTCCCAGCCCGGAGGCATGAAGAGGTAGCCCATCCGCACCCGCCACGAGGGGGCGCCGCGCAGGTCGCGCCACAGGGCGGCGTAGTCGCCGTACTGGAGCTTGATCAGGTTGTAGGTGCCGACCTGCTTGGTGAGGCCGTAGTGCGGGCGGGTGATCTCGGCCTGGAAGCTGCCGAACAGGCGGTCCCAGACGATCAGGATGCCGGCGTAGTTCTTGTCCAGGTAGATCGGGTCGGAGCCGTGGTGGACCCGATGGTGGGACGGCGTGTTGAAGATGTACTCGATCGGCCGCGGCAGCTTCCGGATCGTCTCGGTGTGCACGAAGAACTGGTAGATCAGGTTGATCGAGAACGCCGCGTAGATCGCCAGCGGGGAGATCCCCAGGAACGGGAGCGGGGCGAAGAAGAAGAACTCGAACCACGGGTTCCACTTCTGCCGCAGCGCGGTGGCGAAGTTCATGTACTCCGAGGAGTGGTGCGCCTGGTGAGCCGCCCAGCCCACCCGGGCACGGTGCACGAAGCGATGGTTCCAGTAGTAGAGGAAGTCGACCAGGACGACGCTCAGGACCACGCCCCACCAGGTCATCGGCATGTGCCAGGGCGCTGCCCAGTGCCAGATCGCGATGTAGACCACGAACATCACGACCTTGACCACGGTGGTGGTGACCAGCGAGCCGAGCCCCATCAGGATCGACGTACCGGCGTCCTTGAGCTGGTAGCCCGTCCGGGTCCGCTCGGCGAGGTGGCCGGTGAGGTTGTCGTCGTGGTCGAGCCACTTGAGCGCCGCCAGCTCGACGAGGACGAAGAGCAGGAAGAACGGGATCGCGTAGGTGATCGGGTTCTCCTGCGGGTCGAGCATCTCGTGCATGGTGTGCCTCCCGTGATATGACCTACGGGTAAGTTACCTGATGGTCAATTGGATCGCCAGGCCCTACTAGTCTTCTCGCCATGCGACCCAATGCCGGCACCAAGGGCGTTCCTCGTGCCGATCGCGAGGAGCAGATCGTGGCCAGCGCGATCCGGCTCTTCGGGACCGTCGGCTATGCCGCGACCTCGGTGGCGGCCATCGCCGAGCCGATCGGGATCTCCAAGCCGATGGTCTACAGCTACTTCGGCTCCAAGGAGCGGCTCTACGCCGCCTGCCTGCGGCGTACCGGCGACCAGATGGTGGCCGAGATGGAGCGGATCGCACGCTCCGGCGTGGTCGGACTGGAACGCGGCCTGCTCACCCTGGCGGCGATCTTCACGCTGCTCGAGCCGCAACCGTGGGCGTGGCGCCTCCACTCCGACCCCACCGCACCGACGACCGGCGAGGCCGCCGAGATCCTGGCGGCGTACACCGCTCGCATCACCGCCCTCGCCGACGAGGGGGTCGGCGAGCTGATGGCGCTCGCCGGGATCACCGACGAGCTCGACGTCTCCGCGATGGTGGCGGTCTGGTCGAGCATCTTCGACGCGCTGGTGACGTGGTGGGTCGACCACCCCGACCAGACCGCGGAGGCGATGACCCAGCGCTGTGTCCGGCTCTTCGCCGGCGTGACCGGAGCAGACCTCGGTAGCGTGCTCGCGTGAGCATCGGCGAGAGCATCGGTCGAGAGATCCAGGGGCGCATCTACCGATCGGGGCTGTTCGGCCATCGACCGCCGGTGCCCACCTCGAACGACCGGCTCGAGGAGGCCGCCCGCCGCCGGATGAGTCCCGAGGCCTGGTCCTACGTCGCCGGCGGCGCCGGCCTCCAGGCGACCGTGCGGGCCAACCGGGAGGCACTCGACCGGGTCCGGCTGGTGCCGCGCTACCTGGTCGACGTCGAGGACCGCGACCTCTCCGTCGAGCTGCTCGGCCGCTCGCTGTCCTCGCCGCTGCTCCTCGCCCCGATCGGTGTGCTCGAGATGGCCCACCCCGACGCCGAGTACGCCGTCGCGGCCGCCGCCCGTGACCTCGACATCCCGATGGTGATCTCCTCCCAGGGCAGCGTCCCGATGGAGGAGACGGCCCGGGCGCTGGGCCGCACGCCGCGGCTCTTCCAGCTCTACTGGAGCCGCGACGAGGACGTGGTGGCCTCGTTCCTCGAGCGGGCCGAGTCGATCGGCGCGGACGCCATCGTGGTCACCCTCGACACCCACGTGCTCGGCTGGCGCACCCGCGACCTGGATCTCGGCTACCTGCCGTTCGCGCGGGCCGAGGGGATCGCGCAGTACACCTCCGACCCGGCGTTCCGGCGTCTGGTCGAGCGGCGCTCAGCCCGCGGCGCCGGGCCGGCCGGCGACACCCCGCGGCCCGGCCTTCTCGAGCTGCCCTCCGCGCTCAAGGCGCTGCGTTCGATGCGTCGGCACTGGCCGGAGCGCGTCGGCCTCGGCGATCTGCGGCCGCGGGCCGCGGTGGAGACCTTTCTCGACGTCTTCTCCCGCTCCGACCTGACCTGGGCCGACCTGCCCCGGCTGCGCGAGATGACCCGGCTGCCGATCCTGGTCAAGGGCGTCCAGCACCGCGACGACGCCCGGCTCGCGCTCGAGCACGGCGTCGACGGGATCGTGGTCAGCAACCACGGCGGCCGCCAGGTCGACGGCGCGGTCGGCTCCCTCGACGCGCTGCCCGGCGTGGTCGCGGAGGTGGCCGCCTCGGGCGGCTCGGTCCCGGTGCTGTTCGACAGCGGCATCCGCGGCGGCAGCGACGTGGTGAAGGCGCTCGCGCTGGGTGCTCGGGCGGTGCTGGTCGGGCGGCCGTGGGTCTACGGCCTGGCGCTGGCCGGCGAGGCGGGGGTCAGAGCGGTGCTCGAACACCTCCTGGCCGAGCTCGACCTGACGATGGGGCTGGTCGGCGTACGGACCCCTGCTGAGCTGGGCCCGGACGTCCTCGCATGAGCACCCCATTCGCATGCTCGCTTCGCGGCCCTGCCGGATCGGGCGCCGCGAACGGGGATCCCACATGAGCGATCGAAGCGGCGCGCCGAAGGGCGGCAAGCGCCGGGCGACGCGCGGCCATCCGCGCGGCCATCCGCACGGCAGCCCCGGCAGCTTCGGCAGCCCCGGCGGTCACGCCGGGCATGGGCACGGGCCGGCGCCGGAGCTGGCGGTCTCGCCGACCGCCCGGCTGGCGCTGCTCGGGGCGCTGGCGGTGATCGCCGTCGCG
>Ga0164242_10002149_pt1 | contig 22932 bp, 21 predicted proteins | sample OricomgcompostMG_FD_108783 | JGI IMG/M metagenome (GOLD analysis project Ga0164242, IMG submission 108783) | Miracle-Growth compost microbial communities from Emeryville, California, USA - Original compost - Miracle growth compost (MG) ... | reverse complement strand
TTCTCTGGAGGCTCTGATGCATCGGCATGTTCAGCAGCATGCTCGGCTTTTTCATCTTCGAGCTCATCAGGCGTACGACTTAGCGCATCGGCAGGTGCTTGCTCCTGGGACGATGTGCGTTCGTCTTCGTTTCCCTCTTCTTTGGGTTTATCTTTGTCAGGATCCATAGGTTTTTCTTATTATGCTTTTCCTAAGGTTTAATGTAACAAATTTCTCTCTCGATTACTATAGGTCTTCGGCGTTTGAGTTTTTCCCCAAGTTACGCGATACTAGTAGATAACGCTTATGGGAAAACGAAGATTGTGGCGGTATGGGTTGGTCGTAGCGGCAGTTGCGGCTACTATTAGCGCGCCACCGGCATTTGCTACCGTCCCGTCGTCACAGCACTACCAGTTGCCAGAATCGCAATTTGGCTCCAGCTCGCTCGACGATAGTTGTTCAGGCCAGTACTGTTCCACGACGTCGATCGGCGACACGATTGTCGGCGAAACGGGAAATTCGAAAAATACGGCGAATTTTGGCTCACTCACCGGCGACCAGCCCTCTCTCGAAGTTATTATCAGCTCTGGTGATTCAAACCTCGGTACCTTTAGTGCCGAGCGCACGGCGACGCAGACTATGACCGTAAAGATTCGCAGCTATCTGAGCAATGGCTACACGTTGCAGCTCATCGGTGATCCGCCGAAATACGGCGGGCATACTCTTAGCGCACTCGAGACCCCTACAGCCTCTAGTCCAGGTACCGAGCAGTTTGGCCTCAATGCCGTAGCCAATACCTCGCCGAATGTCGGAAATGATCCTAGTAATATAGATACGATTCAGAGTGGGTATAGCACCCCAAACAAGTTCATGTATTCAAATGGTGATACTATTGCCAAAGCTTCCAAGTCATCTGGGCAAGATAGTTATACGATCAGCATGATCGTCAATGTTTCGAATGGTACCCCAGCAGGGCATTATACCAGCGACTTCTCAGCTGTCGTGACGCCAGTGTATTAATCCAGCCTGTGGAAAACTCTTCAATTTTGTAGTTGCATTTACTATACAGCTAATGGTAAAATTCGCTTGTACCCCTTATCATAAGGACGAAAATATAAAACAAACACGAAGGAGATATACAAACATGTTGTATACACTCAAGTCAATCGCGCGACGTGGGACGTTGCTCGGGGCTGCGGCCGCTCTCGTAGTAGCTGCGCTGATACCGGCATCATCGGCTTTCGCCGACGCGTTAAACCCGCTGACCGAGCGTAGCTTGACCCTGTCAAGCTCATCACCAGGTTGGGCAGATACGGACGGTTCTGGTAATAGTACCTACGCACCACCAAACTCTGGTGCCAACGGTAAGAAAACCGGTAACTATTTTAGCTTTAAGGTAAGTACCGATACGACAGCCGGCTCAGATAAGATTAAAGCTATGACGTTCCAGTATTGTACTAAGTCAGCTGGTTTGTGTGCTGCGCCGGGTGATGATACGGTACACGGTACAGACACTGATAGCACATCAGATTTAAATATTAACTACAATACAGCAGCTCATACGGCAGGTGACGGCGGAACTGAAGCACAAGAGATCGGTGATACAGATGCCGACGGTGCTGCAGGCGACCTAGCCGACGTATTTGACGTTAGTGGTGCTACTAACCCAGAGGGCGTCATCAAGGCAGTACCTGGTTATACCAATGATAATCCAAAGTATCAGGCCGGTGGCGGTACGGGTGATACAGCTGAGGCTGCCAAGGATGTAAAGGGTACATACCTTGTCGTTTACAAACAGCCAACTGACACCGACTGGACCCAAAGTACCGGCTGGACAGTTGCGACTGCCAACGCTGAAGAAGCTAGCACCGATACTACCGGACAGAAAAATACGATTGTCTTGAGCAATTCGACTGGTCTCGATGCGAGTGGTATAGCAGCCGGAACAGAGGTAAAGGTATTCTTCTTCGCAAACGATACCAACTACATTACCAACCCTGGTTCTGGTGCCTTCTTTGTCAAGATTAATACCTACAAGGCCTTTACGCCACTGAACGGTACCACCTCAACACTTGCTACTAATGCTCCAGATGTGATTGATGGTGGTGTTACTGTCGCCAACGTGATGAACCAGTCAATCCAGATCACTACTAAGGTCCTGGAAACCATGCAGTTCTCTGTTGGTACGATTGATCCAGACACACTCACTAAGACACAGCTCGATGCGTCAGCATTGGACAAAGATACCCATGGTACTTGCGATACTATCCAGACAGCAATGACAGATAGCGGTCCACAGAATGTCCTCGAACTCGGTGACCAAGATTCAGAGAGTTCACTGTCGACAGATCATACCTACGCAACCCACTCGTACTGGCGACTCAGTTCCAACTCTAGTGCCGGTGCAACTGTCTACTACTCGGGTCATACGCTCTCTAATACCTCTGGTGACGAAATTGCAGCAATTGGTACAACTCCTAAAACATCGAACCCGGGCTCTGAGCAATTTGGTCTTGCAATTGATGCCAATGCACTCGACGCCGCTCATACATTTAACACCGGTACTTATGGTGTTGACTATGGAGTTGACCGCACATCAGGTACGCCAAATAAATTCTATGAGAATGCTCCCGATTCAAATGACACACTCACTCTTGCTGGTGTTGACGATTCAACACTGACAGACCTCGGTGCGACATACGATTCTGGTAGCTCTACCTGGGACTACACCAACCTCAATGCAAGTTACCATACACCTCGTCTTGATCCACTGGCACCAATTAATGGATATGGTGATGGTTACGGTATGATCAATACCGATGGCCAAGATCCATATGGCGATGGTACTAAGGCGCAGTTTGCTTTCAATACAATGTCTGATACAGTACCAGAACCGATTGCTAAGGAGAGCGACCAGGTTGTCGACTGTGTCACTGCAAAGATGCGTTACATCGGTAACATCGCAGCGACTACTCCAGCTGGTATCTACACTACCAAGATTAACTACATCGCTGCTCCTCAGTACTAGGATACGCACGTAGTAAACAAAATGCCGGCCTCCTTGAGGGGCCGGTATTTGATTGACAAATCCTCTGTATAATCCAGTACAATAGTCATATGCAACGATGGTTTGTATTGCGCGTTCATGCATTTATTCATTCGCTACGCTACCTTTTTACAGAGGAGTTCGTGGCCTTGCTCTTGATGGTATTTGTCATTACGATGCCGGCTGGCGCAACTACCAGGCTGCAAGACCGCGGCCTCTTTATGTATAGTAGTGCTCCTGGAGCTACGACGGACTACAAGGTGGCATTTACCTATATGACGCCGGAGTCGATCGGATCGGTCGACATGCTCTTTTGCAACAATCCGATACCGTACGAGCCGTGTGTGACGCCGACGGGGCTTGATGTCTCGCATGCTACCTTGAGCGATCAGACGGGGGAGACGGGCTTTTCGATCTTGTCGCAAAACACCAATCACATCATCTTGACGCGCCCATCGACGATGATTTCGGGGGCGACCGCCCCCTCGACTTATACGCTGAGCGGCATCAAAAACCCGACCGATACTACCCAGGCGTTCTCGATCCGTCTGAAGACGCTTGATGCAGAGAATGGAACTGGGCCGCAAGTAGACTTTGGCTCGGTGCGAGGCCAGGTGACGACGGGTATTGAGTTGCAGACCCAAGTACCACCAATGTTGCTCTTTTGTGCTGCCCAGGAGGTGGCGGACAACTGTACGAGCACTAGTGATACCTATTACAGTGACATGGGGCGGTTGAGTCCAAAGTCGACATTGACCGCGCAGTCGCAGATGGCTGTCGGGACCAATGCAACGGGGGGGTTTGCTATTACCGTAACTGGTGATTCGCTCACTGCAGGAACAAGTGTGATCAATCCATCGGCAACACCAACAGCCAGCCAACCAGGGACGAATCAGTTCGGCATAAACCTCGTTGAGAATACCTCGCCAGCGGTAGGCGAGGATCCACAGGGAACATGGCTCAACGCGTTGCCAACCTCTGGGTATGGCACGCCGAATAAATATAAATTCGTCTCGGGTGATGTGATCGCTTCTTCGCCAAATGTGAGCCTCATGAAGAAATTTACCGTCAGCTATATAGTGAATTCGGCGCCTAGTCTCAGGGCTGGTGTGTATAGCACAACGATCACGTATATAGCCAGCGGACGCTTTTAATGGTACAATTCAGCTTATACTTACTAGAAAAATGTAAATGTGAGGGAACTAAGGGAATATGAAACGCCTAAGAACTATCGTCGTGGCTATGTTTGCTGTCTTGATCGCTGGTGCGTACGCGCTACCGGCTGGAGCAGTTGACGGATCATCAGCCGCGCTCAGTATCGTGCCGAAGAAAAACTACTCTATCAAACCTGGTGGATCGGTAAAAGACAAGCTCATCATCCGTAACCTTAGCACGACCCAGTCTCTCCATCTGACACTACGTGTCATCGACTTTACCTATTACGGTGAAGACGGTACGCCAAAGCTATTTCTAGCCAAGGACGCACCACAAACGACCTGGTCTCTCAAGCCGTTTATGACGGTTGGCAAGAGTGTTGATATTGGCCCTGGCAAGTCGAAGTCTGTTCCGATGCGTATTGCGATTCCAGCCGGACATGGCGCAGGCAGTTACTATAGCGCTATCATCTACTCGGGTGGTCCAGGCCAGGGAAGCGGACAGGTCGGCCTGAGCGCTTCCGGAGTGACGCTAGTATTCGTGACGGTGCCAGGCAAAGTGAAGGAAGACATACAGCTCAAGAAGCTCGGTGCCTACGACACCGGTAGCGGCAGTTATCATTTCATCATGACCCAAACGCCAAAAAATATCGGCTATACCATCCAGAACAAAGGAAATGTTGTCGAAAGTCCTGTGGGCAGCATCACGCTAAAGGATATGTTTGGCCATACGACGACTATCGATGATGTCAACCCGGCCAGCTCGCTGGCACTGATCGGCCAGACCCGTACATTTACCCCATGTATCAAGTACAAGACTGATGGCAAGACTCAGGGAAGCCAGATGCATGCAAACGGCTGTGATACAGCTCCTCTGTGGCCTGGTCTGTACCATGCAACTGTGGACCTATTCTACGGACAAAATGGCAACAACACGCAGGAAGTCGTCAAAAATGCTGTGTTCTGGTATCTTCCATGGTGGTTTATCATTATCATGCTCATCATCATCGCTGTGATCGCCTACTACATCTGGAAGTTCACCCGCAAGGTCAAGGGCAAAGTGAACGGTCCAAAGCGACTGTCACGCCGACGTTAACATAATCTTTGCTCGGAGTACTGTGAAAGGCTACAATAGGCATAGCATGATACGTATGATTCGTTTTAGTACCCAACGGATAACCTTGATAGTATTCGGGGCCTGTATGCTAGTGCTAAGCGGTCTAACGTACGAGGCATCTGCCATTACTGCTCTCCCGACTCCGCCGCCGCAGCCAGGCTCTTATGGGCTCGAAGCAGTGAAAACGCAACCACCACCAACCCGAGGCGCATCGATCACGACGCCGGCAAACGGTGCGTCGTTTACGAAATCACCGATCACCATCAATGGTATCTGTCCAAAAGGCCTGCTTGTGCAGATCTACGACAATGACGTGATGGTCGGCTCAATCATGTGTACAAGTGGTAGCTTCAAGATACAGGTTAGCCTCTTTTCTGGCAAAAACGACCTGACGGCTATCGTGTATGACGATCTCGACCAGGCGGGTCCAACGTCGAAGGTCGTCAGTGTGACCTATAAAGACACCAACCTCTCGGCATTCGGTGAACTCGTAACGCTGACGAGCTCATATGGACGACGATCGGCAAATGCAGGAAGTGAGCTAAGATGGCCGTTCCAACTTTCGGGCGGCAGTGGCCCATATGCGTTTAGTATTGACTGGGGTGACGGTTCCAAGCCCGAGCTAAAGAGCCAGGCGCTAGCTGGTGTGGTATCTTTGTCGCATGCGTATGACAAGGCGGGTATCTATAGAGTAAATATCACGGTGACAGATCATAACGGCGTCAGTGCATTTTTGCAGGTTGTAGCTGTTTCAAATGGAAAAGTCGACAGCGCAGCATCGGCCGATAAAGATACCAAATCCAAGGTGACCGCTACAAAGATTCTCTGGATTCCATCGGCTGTAGCACTCATCTTGCTCTTGCCGACGTACTGGCTCGGCCGCCGCAGCCAGCTGGTATCAATCCGCAACAAGATGCTCAAAGAGCGCGATGACTACGAAAAGAATGATTCGCAGTAATCTGTGGAAAACTCGTCTCATAGATTGACACAGCTAACTATAAGCGTGATATACTGAGGTCGTTACTACAACCAATAGCAAAAAAGTTGTGAGGAAGAGGGAAATGGGTATTACACAAACAATCAATACGTTAAAGCGTCAAGCGCTTTATATTATCGCGGCAGCAGCACTGGTGCTAGCTATCGTACTACCGTCGCTGGTATCTGCAGCGACAGTGACGGAACGCTCAATCGAATTGAGTAGTTCATCGAAAAAAGCAACAGATGTCACATACAACGTGAAGTTCACCGCAAGTTCGACGGGTGCGGCGGGTGCATTTGTCGTGCAGTTCTGTGGTACGACACCGCTAATCGGTGAGAGTTGTGATGCGCCTACTGGCTTCAGTGCCAGTAGTGCAACGACTAGCACGAGTGGCGCTACCATCTCTACCAAATCCGCCAACCAAGTGGTCGTAGATGAAACGATCGCCAACAGTGCAACCGTAGAAGTTGCACTCGATGGTATTACCAATCCAGACGATGCCGGTACGATCTATGCTCGTATCATTACCTATGACAATGATACAGATGCAAAAGCTTATACAGATACTAATCTTGGCTCCGGAGTAGTAGACCAGGGAAGTGTGGCTATCTCGATTACCGATAGTGTCGGTGTCTCTGGTGCCGTTCTCGAGACGATGACTTTCTGCGTCTCTGGTGGACAAGATGATACACACCCAGAAATTAACCCGATCACCGCAAGCTGTGGTGGTACATTGACCGCTCCGACCCTAAAGCTTGGTAAAGATACGAATGGCGTAATCGCGCTTGACGCAGATGATGTATATACAGGTACTATTTATACTCAGATTTCAACCAACGCAGTCGGTGGTGCAGTAGTAAACCTTAAGAGCAGTACAGAGTGTGGTGGACTCCACCGCTCAGGAGCAGCTGCAAACCTTTGTGATATAGCCGCTGCTGGTACAGCCGATGGTGTCACTGAGGCACATGCACAATTTGGCGTAAAGACGGGGTCCCTAGATAGTACATCAGATACCACGCAGGATGGCACAGTACAACCTACTGGGTCATATGATGACACGCATTATCGCTTGAATTATGATAATACAAATGCCACAGGTATCACTAGTGCGTACGGCGATCCAATCTTTGACACCAATAGTACGCTTGCTAGCAACAAAAATATGCCACTAACATTCGGTGCAAGTGTTGCCAACAACACGCCAGCTGGTAACTACTCGACTGATCTCAGCCTGGTTGCAACTGGCAAATTCTAACCCTTGATAATAAAGGGTGGGGTTTCAGAACTAACGGAGATTTGGGAGAAAACCGTGCGAGTAAAACTATACCAACCAAAAACACGCATCGTCGCTATGACCGTTCTTGCGGTAGCAGCCTTTGCCGTTGCACCGCTAGCACAGGTACAATCTGCTGCTGCGCTCAACAATTCAGTCAATACGCTCAAGATCACGCCGGTACGCAGTGATATCGAGATCAAACCTGGCGCAAGCAAGGTGGTCAAGACGACCGTCACTAATCTAACAGATCAATCAGTTACGGTTCGCCCAGTTGAGAACGACTTTATTGCCGGTGACGAAAACGGCACGCCAGCACTGATCCTCGATGCAAATAAATACGCACCGACACATAGCCTCAAGCGCTTTATGGCGCCACTTGAGGATGTGACGATCCCAGCCAAAAAGGCAAAGACAGTAAGTGTAAAGATCACTGTACCGTCAAAGGCACAAGCCGGTGGCTATTTCGGTGCGGTACGCTTTGAGCCGAGTACGCTTGGTGATGGCGGCCAGGTAAACCTCAGTGCGAGCGCTGCGTCGATCATTCTGCTGACGGTCCCAGGCAACCTCGTAGAAAAGTTAGATCTTACGAACTTTGATGTCAGGCAAAACGATAAGGCCGGCTGGCTGTTCAATAACTCGAAAAATATTGATGTCTTGGCTCGTTTCGAAAACAAGGGCAACGTCCAGGCTGCACCATTTGGCAAGGTATCGGTAAAGCAAGGTGACAAAGTAGTGTATGCGGCTGATTTCAACCAAGGCAATCCTCGGGACATGGTCTTGCCAGACTACGCGCGCCGTTGGGAGATTCCGCTCAACAAACTCGGCTCATTCGGTCACTTTACTGTCAGCGCGACATTTACCTACGGTACAAAAAATCAAACGATAGATGTCACAAAGTCATTCTGGATCATTCCGGTCTGGGTGATGATCGCAGCACTAGTGTTGATCGTTCTGATTATCGTTATTATCGGTGTTATCTGGTATCGCTTGGCGCATCGTCACAATAGCCAAAAACACCGTCGTCGCTAGATGCTCCAGTATCTACGATCAAGTTCTGATACCCGCATTGAGGTAAAAGATCAGCTGGCAAATGGCAGCTGGGTTCGTTGCGAGCGTCCAAATGATGATGAAAAGGCCACACTTATTGAGCTTGGCATCGATGCTGACATCCTCAACGACGCGCTCGATCCACATGAAGTTCCACGTGTCGAGACGGAAGGCGAATGGACGTATTTCATCACGCGTTTGCCTGATACTGATGATGATTTCAATGATTATACGACGCCGATGCTTTTCGCATTAGGCAAAGAGCATACCGTAACGGTGAGTCGTGATAGCCTCGGTCGTCTCTGGCAGCCGTTTATCGAGCGAGCGCGTACGTCGACGCAGGAACAGACGCTATTCTTTATCCAGATGATGGATGAGATTATCGGTACTTATCAGCGGCGGGTGGCGACGATTAATCGCCAAATGCGTGCAGCTACCAGTGATGTCGTGAGTCTCGGCTCGAAAGATATTGCTCGTTTGACCGAGTACGAGCGAAAGTTAAATGATTATCTCGATGCGCTGATCCCAACAAACACGGCAACTGAAAAGCTTCTCGGTGGTCGGATATTACGGCTCCCAAGCGACCACAAAGACATGGTCGAAGATCTCTCGATCGACCTTGAGCAGATGATCGCTCGCTGTAAGTCACTGCTGCGTACGATTACGAATGTCCGCGACAGCTATCGGGCAGTTATGGACACGCGCTTGAACGAAACGATCCGTCTACTGACGGTTATTACGCTTGCCCTCACGATCCCGACAATGCTTGCTGGACTTTTTGGTATGAACGTGCCACTGCCATTTGAACATGCACACTATGCATTTTGGGGGATTATAGGGGTGAGTGTTATCTGTGCACTGATTTTTGGCGTCTATTTTCTCAGAAAACGATGAAACATACTTGACATACATTTCATACTTGTAATACAATATAGAAGATGAAAAATCTTCATGAAGACAAACGACTGTACGGTACAGCAACCGTCGGCACCAAAGGCCAGATCGTCATTCCCGCCGAAGCACGCGAGGAACTGGGTTTTGAGGCTGGCGACAAGCTCTACATCGTCGGCTCGGCAAAGAAAAAAGTTTTGATTTGCCTTGGTGAAGACCAACTTCGTGAGATGATCGCCAAGCTTACAGGCGCACTCGATATCGCGAACGACATGATAGATAACGCTAATAAAAACGAAGGATAAATCCACACATGCACCATCATCTTAGCTTGAGAAGCAAATTAATTATTATGCTCAGCGTCATGGCGAGCTTGCTGCTCGTGGCGCTTGATCAGACGATCATCGCGACGGCGCTCTCGAAAATCGTTGAAGATTTCAACGCCTACGACTCGTTGAGCTGGATCGTCACAGCGTACCTATTGACGACCACCGTCACCGTACCAATCGCTGGTAAGCTATCCGACCTATTTGGCCGCAAGATCATGCTGCTGATTGGTGTCGCGATCTTTGGACTCGGCTCGCTATTTAGCGGTATATCCGGCGATGTGAATCAGCTTATTCTCGCTCGTGCCTTCCAGGGTATCGGCGGCGGTATCATTACGGCAAACGCCTTTACGATCGTTGGTGACCTCTTTGCGGCTCGCGAACGTGGCCGTTGGCAGGGACTGATTGGTGCTGTGTTTGGTATCTCTTCGGTCATTGGGCCTTTGCTCGGTGGCTGGCTGACAGATGGACAACACATCTTTGGTGCGACAACCGACTGGCGCTGGACGTTCTTTATCAACGTACCAGTCGCTATCGTTGCATTTGCCTTGATCACCATCTTTAGCCCGGCATTGAAGCATGCGCTGAAACCAAAAGTCGACTATATCGGCGCCGTACTACTCACGATTGCACTGGCAGTTCTCGTCCTTGCTGTTGACAATACCGACACGATTTTTAAGGGCTTGATGGACAACCTCAATCTGTCACTGACTGGTCTGCGCGTTATTATGGGAGCGATCGTAGTAGTCGCGACGGGACTATTCATCTTGGTCGAGCGAAAGGCCAAGCAACCGATCCTACCACTTCGATTCTTTGAAAATGCGAACTATGTCAAGGTGATGACGATTGCAACGCTCTTTGGTGTCGGTTTTATGGGGGCAATCCTCTACCTGACACAGTTTAACCAGCAGGTGTTTGGCGCCAGCCCAACTGAGAGCGGCATGATGTTGCTGCCGATGGTTGCAGGTATGATGACTGCCAGTATCGGCTCGGGTCAGATCATCTCACGCATTGGCCGCTACAAGATATTTATGCAGGTTGGTATCGTGATTGCTGCCATTATGATCGCTCTTCTTACGTTGCTCCGACCAGAAACACCATATCTCTTTGAGGGTATCGTGATGGCATTTGTCGGCTTTGGTCTTGGACTCGTCATGCCGGTTATCACGCTCGCGATGCAAAATGAGTTCGAGCAAAAAGATCTCGGTGTCGCGACCAGCTCGGTGCAGTTGTTCCGCGGTCTTGGCTCGACGATCGGTATCGCAATCTTTGGCGCCGTCTTGACGAATGGACTGACGGCACACCTGACTGGTATACAAAATGACGCGTTTGTTCATCAGCTTTCTCAGAATCCGCAGGCGACAAAACGTCTCGGAGATCTAAATAATCCAAATACGCTCTTGAACCTTAATCAGCCTGATATCAAACAGACGCTCAAGAATTCAGCGCATGCCGAAATTGAAAAAACGGCATTGCCGGCTCCAGCGAAATCTGCGGCTATCAAACAATTTGATACATCGCAGGATGATTATTCTGACAAGATTACTCACGCATTCTCAAAGTCACTGGCGCATATCTTTGAGGCATCAGCGATCTTGATGGCTCTCGCCGCAGTCGTCGTCTTTACCGTCAAGGAGCGCGAGCTAAAAGCTGCTCCCGTCGACGTAACACCTGGCGAAGCGTAGCCTGTATCTATAAATGCTTGTGCTTGGTTACTAGTTGGGGTATACTTGCCCCAACTAGTTTTAATAGAAAAGGAATAGATATGAAACGCTATAGTGAAAAGGGTTCACATCACTTAGTGCTTGTCGTCGTGGCCGTTGTCGTGCTGATCGGTATACTTGGGTTTGTCGGCTACAATTCTTGGCAAAAGAAGCAGGCCAACGCAGGGGGTACGAGTACGTTGGGCTCATCAAGAAGTATAGTTTATACGCTAAGTGGTAGTTCTCACCTAAAGCAGGGAGGTGCGCATGTTATTACACCTGGCGGAAAAGATACATTCTTGAGTGGCTTAAGCTATATTCATTTTTATGACGTGTCGAGCGACGGACAATGGTTGTTGGCTCAAAACGGTGCAGATGGCTCAATCGGTGCTGTATCGGTCAAGACCAAGCAGTATACACAGTATGTTCCGGACGGTCGTAATTGTTATTCGGGATCTATCCAGGATGAGTTTGACGGAAAGTTCGCACCGAGTAAATCTTCTACGACGCCGCCTACCCTGTACTATAGTGTGAACAGTGCGCCATGCAAGACGATAATTTACCAGTCTGGAACAATATATCGCGTTGGCCCTAAAGGTAAAGGTAGAAAAGTTATCCTTAGAGAAAACACAAAAGGTGTAGGACTTTATATCATGGACATTTCTAACAATGAGACGCTTGCGGTCTCAAAATGGAATAGCAGTACGCTCAAGGGGAATACGATAGTAGTCACAAAAGCTGGCACGAAAAAGACCTTCAAGAATGCGATTAATGCTGCGCTTTCGGGAAATGGTAAGAAATTAGTATATTCTAGCGGTAGTAGCCATTATGAAGTCAATATGAATGCGACGGGCAAGGTAAAGCTGGCGCTTCCGAAGTATGCGAATGATGTAGCGCTAAATTATGATGGCTCAAAGCTAGGATACTATGTTAATACTGCAAGCAATGCACAAAAATTGTATGCTTATACAGTTAAGAATAAGGCGAAAGTTTTTATAGATACTAGTAAGACTCCAGGATCAAAGGTATATCCAAATTATGATTTGTCTCCCGACGGTTCCAAACTCGTCTTTACGCATATCGACAGAGTGAACAAGAAGTATCAGTTAGTCACTGCTTCAATTTCGGGTCACAATAAGAAAGTCATCAAAAATCTTGATTACATGGATACATCAGAAGCTCTGTTGCATTGGAGGTGATTATTAAAGAAAGAGCTCTAGGTGTGTTGTAGTAGGATTGATGTACGTAATGTCATGCTGAATAAAATACATAAACTACTTCTAGGTATTGCATGTATAAGCATACTTTCTTCGACCTCTGCTTTTGCTGATGTTGCCGACCTCACAGTCGACACTGGCTGTACCACAAAACCTTCCTATACGGGTGTTGTTACGCTGCCGGCTGGCCGGTACGATGCATATGTCAAGCTTGCCCGTCGCGGTGAGACGATAAAAGTCCAGGGCTATACGCAAGAATCTAGCAGTGATTTAGGAGATTGCGGAAGATTAGGTACGCGGACAGTGAATGCGACGACGTGGACGCCGCTAGGAAGCCTCACTTCCAGTGAGGACGGAACGGACATGGTAGTTCAATTGGCATCGTCGCAGCTTGCTGGCGTACCAAATGCCAACCGCCCTATGGTGATGCTCGTACCGCACAAAGATCCTCCATGTGTCCCGACGACTGAGTGTATCGTATCGATTGACGGTCAATCAGGTACGGTACAGCCAACTGGCACGATGCTGAACCAAGACTCACTCCATGTATTGGTCGTGACGGACCCTAGCAACGATACGCTGCATAAGGTAAATTACTTTGCGAATGATCAGTTAGTATACAGCCTGCCGACACTTCAGCCATTTGATATGCGGTATGCGAGTTTTCAGGGTGAATCACTCACACGCGTGGCACAGTATGATTCAGGCCAACAAATAGTATTTTCTGGTCAAACGCCTGATGTATTCTCGGATAATTTTGGTAATTTCCTCTTTCGGCTGAGCAATCGATATCCGCTCTTTTACTACGGTACGCTGGTTTTTGTCAGCATACTCATTGTCTGGGCGATCGTATCGTTGGTAGTAGGTATCTTCAGGCGGCGGCACTTTTATCGGGTGCACCACGGCTTGATAAAAGCTGATACCCGAATCAATCCTATCCTGGCGTTCTACTACAAACTTCGTTCGCACCGCACATTTTATTTCGTAAAGATGGCAGGGCTTGGCGTGGTTCTACTGGTTGGAATGGGTGTAGTGATCATAGCGGTCAACACCTATGCGCTGACAATGTTCACCGTTGATGGCAAGAGCATGCAACGCGGTCTTCACACCGGCGATCAGATGCTGGTCAACAAGCTGCCAGTGACTCTAGCAAGTATCAATGGGCGCGAATATGTGCCAAAGCGTGGAGAGATCGTCATCGTGCGGGCAGTATTTGGCAACGTAACGTCGTATGACGAGTCAACGAGTGATTTGGATCTCATCAAACGCGTGATCGGCTTGCCAGGGGACAGGGTAGTAGTAAAAGACGGACATCTGACGATATATAACAAGCAACATCCCGATGGCTTCCAGCCCGACAAGGGCAGTTCGTGGGAGCGGACCATGGTAGCAGACCTCCCTACCGAAAGACTTGACCTCACACTCGGCCCAAGCGAACTGTTTGTTAGCGGGGATAATCGTCCCGAATCAATTGACTCCCGTTTCAACGGCCCTTTAAAGATGAAAGAAATCATAGGGGTAGTGATCGCAAAGGTCTGATATATTGGTGGCTTATGCTTGACCAGAACCGCCATACTTAGTAAGATGGTCGTTGTGTTCCTTGGCAAACACTCACTAAAGGTCGAAGTCCAAGGAGCTGCACCTAATATAAGGAGCAACAGCAAATCACATGCCAATAGCTATCAATTTTGCCCCGTCTCGGAGCAAAAAGATTGCAGTGGATGTGGTGCCTGCCGAATGGCAACTGTATATCGCACATTAGAGAGACTGATGTGTCATCTAAGTTAGTAGTCTCCCCCCGAGACTACACCCAACTATAAATATCACCCCAAGGCACCGGGGTGATATTTTTTTAGAATGAGACAAAACCAAGGTTTTTTCTCATCGCGCCATGCGAATGAATAAATCATTCGAGATGGGCTGCTCTTTTTCCTTATTATTTCTTATCAGAGGCTGGTAGGGCGATGCCATGTTCTTTCAGGGCTGGCTGGATGATGAGTTTATCCATTGCATCTTGGTCGCCCCAAACGTACGACAGGTTTGAATCGTAGGTATCAGTTAGTTTACCGTCTTTAGTAACCTGTTGGTTGACGCTTTTGCCATCAAAATAGATGGTCGGCGTGCCTGTGATATTGAGCCGTCCACCCAGAGCACGGTCGAAAGCAATCTTCTTGCTGACAGCACTGTCGGCCATCTTTTGTTTGAACTCATTTGTATTAAGTCCCAGCTGGCTGGCGTACGACACAAATGTAGTTGTTCGCTGTGATGCCGATAGGCTTGCCCAAGAGTTTTGATTGTCGTAGAGCAGGTTGTGCATTTCCCAGTATTTACCCATTTGTCCTGCCGCCTCCGCAGCAGTTGCAGCGGCTAGTGCATTCGGGTGAAGAGTTACGAGAGGAAAATTACGGAAGATGAAAGCGACCTGTCCGTCATATTTCTCGCTGAGTGCTTTTAGGATAGGATAAGCCGCGCCACACCCAGGACACTCAAAATCACCATATTCTACGAGTACGACCTTCGCGTCTTTATCTCCATAGATGTGGTCGCCAATATTGCCATTTTGACTCAACGGCTTTATCGCGACACTTGCTGCTGATCCGTTACCGATGAGCGAGTTTTTTGATATATTACTCACATCAACTTGATTTTTTGTCGACAAATACACCAGTCCACCAAGTAGCACCACGACGAGCGCTCCAAAAATAATCCACGTTTTTTGAGTCACAAGTTTCCTCCTTCAAAGTATCTCATATAATTGTAGACGAAATAAGCGAGCACGACAACTAAAAATACGCTACAATAACTGCAATGATAGTCGGTTTTATCATAAGTGTTGTCTTGCTTTTTCTCGTGAGCGGGGTGGTAATCCCTATGGGGCGGCTCGGAAAGTTCGAACGTGAACGACGCAAACACCAGCGGGGAATTGAGGTGATGCGTGAACTTTACTATGTCGATATAGTGTCGATTCAGCGAGCGTTGACGGCACTCTTAGTGGTGGCGCAGGCGGCTTTTTCTGTCGCGGCTTTTGGCTGGGTACTTGGGCTTATCATCGCGGCGTTTGTCGCACTTGAATACGGTGCAGTCTCGCGTCTTAAGGCAATTTCTTCACCCGCTACCAAGCTGTATGGCAAAGTGGAGCCGCAAGCGTTGGCGTTTTGTGAAAAATACGCCGCAGTCACAAAAGTCGTTCGTTCGTTTGTGATCCAGGCACTTGAGCTCGAGATTCATTCGCGTGACGAGCTGGCACATGTTATCACGAACCTCGAACCGCAGGTGATTACTGACAACGAAAAGCAGTCGCTGCTCTCCATGCTTACCTTGTCGGAAAAGACGGTTCATGATGTTATGACGCAACGCGCCGCTATCGTAAGCGTGAAGAAGCATGAGATGCTCGGTCCGCTCGTACTCGATGACTTGCATAAGTCAGGACATAGTCATTTTCCTGTAATCGATGGTAGTCTCGACCGTATCGTAGGAATCCTTCATATAAATGACTATTTGACGATCGACACGACCAAAAAACATACTTCAAAAGCCGAATCGGCTATGGATGCAAACATACTCACGGCCGCGGAAAGTACCAGTCTCGAACAGGCGCTCCAGATGCTACTAGAAGCACACCACCACACTATGATCGTCACCAATCATGACGGTACAACGGTCGGACTCGTAACGCTCCATGACATTTTACGCGAAGCGTTTGGGCGATCGTTTACGAAGCAGTAGGCAAGGCTATACGTTCTCGACAGCTTGACGGCCTATACTGACAATGTGTTTTTGTCGGAATTTGGCAAAGGCTTGTTTATCCATGCCGTAGCGCTTGATATGGCTCGTAATATACTCACTGCCCAAGAACCGCGGCAATATCACGTAGCTTGCACCATGATCATAGAGCGCGAGTGCATCTTCGTAGGTGCTCGCATGACAGATAAAGGTGACCTCTGGGTTATAGCGGTGAAGATAGCCGAGAATAAGTTTGTTGACATTCACGTCGATGATCGTGCTTGCGACAAAGTCTGCATGACCGGCGTTGATATCTTCCATAAATTCGCTGTCCGTCGCATCACCGTAGGCGTGTCGGATACCCTGCGTTTCAAGATGCTCGATAATCTCCGGATCGTAATCGACGATAAGATAGCGCTTACGGGTGTCGCGAAATAGTTGCAGGAATTCATGGCCGCCGTGATGGTAGCCAAATAGGATCGCTTGGTAGAGCTGTTGTTTTTTCGGATGCTCTTTTATGTTGCGTCGTTCGAATACCTTGAGCCTCTGCTCAAACCTTCGATAGAGGACATCGTCATATTTCATGAGATAAGAACTCACACCGATGGTGATGAGGGCGACGAGTGTTACGATACTGGCTGCTTGATCGTTGACGACGTTGAGTTGATTTGCAAATACGACGAGGACGATGGAAAATTCACTGATCTGGCTCAGGTGGACTCCGGCCTTGAAACTGGTGAGCTTGGTATAGCCTTGTACGCCGAGGCCCAGCATGACAAAGAGCGGCTTGCCAAAAATAACAATCAGCGATAGAACGATTGCCGGTACAAGTATCTTGACCAGATCGTCAAACAAAAAACTCTCACCGAGATAGACGAAAAATAGTACTACGAAGAAATCGCGCAGCGGTTTTAGACGAGCGCTCATCTCGGCAGCATAGGGCAGTCCAGCCAGGCTGACGCCGGCAAATAGTGCGCCGACTTCATGCGAAAATCCAGCTTTCTGAAAGAGCAGAGCGATCCCGAAGCCCCAAGCAATGGCAAAGAGGAATAGAAACTCCTGGTTTTTCGCAAAACGCTTTGAGACATGGGGCATGACAAACGCTCCGACCAGCCATAACAGTAGCCCTAGCGCGATCGCTTTCGCCAAAAGGAGCTCCAGATCAACTGCGGTAATTGCTTGGCCGTGACCGAGCGCGGCGACCAGGACGATTGCGAATGTGGCGACAATATCATCGACCAAGATGATACCGATCGCAATTTGCCCGTGCAGGCGGTTTACTTCACGTTTGTCGCTGAGCATTTTCAAGATAATGATAGTACTCGAGAAAAAGAGTGCCGCACCGACGATCAGCGATGTTTTCAGGTCAAACCCAAAGGCTTGTGTTGCGAGAAAGCCGAGACCGCCGACGGCGAAGAGGAGTAGTGCGGCAGTGACGATCGATACGCGCCCAAGGCTTCGTATGACTCCGACGTTCATGCCGAGGCCGATGATAAATAGCAGCAATGTGATGCCGATCTGGCTAAACCCCTCGAAAGCGTCCTTTGCATGGATCAAATTCAAAGCTACCGGCCCGACCAGGATGCCGGTCAAAATATAACCAAGAATCAGCGGCTGCCTCAGCAGGCGCATCAGTCCCGCCACTATCGCCACGATGACGAAGACGAGTCCTAGTTCTGTAAAAATATTTCCATCGTGCATGTTTATATTTTGCCCATCATTCTTATGGTTCAAGTATATCACTTTCGGCCTCTAGCGCGAACAGGGGAAAATCGGTATAATGCATGAAGTATGCAACGAGTTTTAGCTAAAAATGTACTTGATAAGACAAATGAAAAAGTCACCGTCGCCGGCTGGGTGCAGTCGCGCCGTGACCATGGTGGGTTGATCTTCGTTGATCTTCGTGATCATACCGGCCTCGTTCAGCTAGTGTTCCATCCCGAACAAAATACGGAGATGTTCACTCGCGCAGAAGATTTGCGTGATGAATTCGTCATTTCGGCAACCGGTACGGTGAAACAACGTGAGCAGGGTCTTGAAAACCCGAATATTGCTAGCGGCTCAGTCGAGATAGTCGTTGATGCCTTGACAGTGCTCAACCGTGCTGAGACGCTGCCGATCCAGCCGTTTGCGGAAAATCAAGCGGGCGAAGAGCTCCGTCTGAAGTATCGCTACCTCGATCTTCGCCGTCCGAAGATGCAGCATATGCTGAGCAAGCGTGCCGAGATGTTCTCGCAGATTCGTAGCTATATGGAGTCGGAGGAATTCGTCGAAGTAACGACGCCAATTCTCGCAAATTCCAGCCCGGAAGGCGCACGTGACTTCTTGATTCCGTCACGACTGCACGAAGGAAAATTCTACGCCCTTCCGCAGGCGCCGCAGCAGTTCAAGCAGTTACTGATGGTTGGTGGCGTACCGCGCTACTATCAGCTGGCGGCATGTTTTCGCGATGAAGACCCGCGCGCTGATCGCCTGTACGGTGAGTTTTACCAGCTCGATACCGAGATGGCCTTCGTCGAAGATGGCGAAGAAGTCCGCCAGATGTTTGATCCGCTTGTCAAGAAACTCTCGACTGAGTTTGCGGGAAAGAAACTGCTCTCCAAAGAAATTCCGCGAATTCCATATGCAGAGGCGATGGAAACATACGGCAGCGACAAGCCTGATCTTCGCTACGAGATGGAGCTAACCGAGCTGACTGATATTTTCGCTGGGACTGACTTTGCCGTCTTTAAAAATGCCGAGACGGTGAAGGCGATCCTGGTGAAAAATGGCACAAGTTTAAGTCGTAAGCAAATCGATGCCTTTACGGAAATCGCGAAATCAGAAGGCGCTGGCGGTCTGGCATATATTTCGTACGAAAATGGTGAAGCAAAAAGCCCGATTGCAAAGTTCCTCAGTGAAAAAGAACTTGATGCCTTGAAGGCACGCATGCAGGCTGAAGATGGCGACACGGTTTTCTTTGGTGCTGACAAACGTAGTGTGGTAAATAAAGTGCTGGGTCGTTTGCGTATCGAGTTTGCTGATCATTTTGGCTTAAAGGATCCGAATACTATCGCATTGTGCTGGATTATTGATTTCCCATTCTATGAATATGATGAGACGCGTCGACGAGTTGACTTCGGCCACAACCCATTTTCTATGCCAAAAGGTGGCTTGGAAAGTCTCACGGCTGAAACGGACGAGGAGAAACTTGCCATCTTGGCCGACCAATACGATATGGTCATGAACGGTTACGAGATTTGCTCTGGCGGCGTGCGAAACCACAACCCAGAGGTCCTCTACAAAGTATTTGGTTTGCTTGGCTACGATGAGACTTATGTGGAAGAGAAGTTCGGCGCTATGCTAAACGCCTTCAAATACGGCGCGCCACCGCACGCTGGTTGCGCGTTTGGCGTCGATCGTATGTTTATGGAGCTGATGAGTGAAGATAATATCCGCGAGGTTATTGCTTTTCCAAAGAACGGCTCCGGTGTCGATGTCATGATGAACTCACCGTCTGCCGTGGATGACGCACAGAAAAAAGAACTAGGTCTGTAATTTTTTCTCGAGTTCGGCAAAATCTCGCTTCAAACTCGTCGTATCGTGGATCAACTCTTTCGTAGTCCGAAGATCGCGATGAAATAGCAAATCCTTGAAGTTTAGTAGCGCAAATAACCACCAACCCATGCCGCGGGTTTCGATCAGGCGCTGGATTTTGTCGACGAAATTGCCGAGCAGTTTTTTCTGTTCGCGGTTGAGTGGTCTCGGATATAGCCGGTGAGCTACAAAACGCGCTAGCAAGAAAACACCGAGTGTGATCAGAACAAGGGGCACATACATGATGAGCAACAGCCACCACCAGCCACTAACGAAATACGCCAATGCCCAGATGATAGCGAGCACGATTATTGCAATGATGAGTGCGATTATGCCTCCCAGCCAGATGACTCGTGTAGCGACAATATGCATGACCGCGCGCATAACATCGATTTTTGGTTTCATAACTCCAGTATACTAGAGTAATGAAGCAAAAGACTCCAACCGTACTGTATATCTCTGGGCTTGGGGATCAGTACGACGGCTTTCGTCGACTGTGTCTCGTGCTATGGCCACATACGAAATTAGTACCGATGAAATGGTTTAGCTCGGAAGATTTTGCCGCTAAGCTTTTGCGACTGAAAAGTGAGATAACAAAGTACGACGAAGTCATCCTGGTAGGTGAAAGTGCAGGCGCAACAATGGTGTTGCATATTGCCGAAGAAAATCCACGCAATGTGATTCGTTACGCCACGCTCTGCGGCGTGTGTTCCCAGGTGATACCGATCCACCCTCGACTCAAGCTACGCAGTCCGGCTTTTGAAAAAGCCACGCGTAGTCTAAACGGTAGCTATCATCTCGAGAAACTGCATCATTTTCGTGCGTGGCATGATCCGGTCGTCACGAAAAAGTATTCCTCGGTGGAAGGCGCCAAGGTGACGACCATTGTGAGTGTTGGACATTTTTTCACCATTTTCCTCTGTCTGAGCGTGTATGCACCGTGGTTTATGTATAAGTTACGAAAAACTAGACTTGATTTTTTAGCAAGATAATGCTAACATTAATAATGTACCCCAAGACATCGAATCAAAATCGGTGTACAATATAAACAGAACAAATGAAAGGAAGCTCCAAGCATGGAAACCACCATCATTACGCTCCTCACGATAGCTGTCATCTTGCTCTCTGTCGTGATTATTGCACTGCTTGTAGCGGTGATACTTGTTATCGTCAAGGTAAATCGCATCGTAAAAAGTGTCGATCAAATCACCAATAATCTGTCATCGGCGACAGACTGGCTCAGTCCCGTTAAAGTTTTTTCCGAAGCGGTGAAGGCCTTTAATAAATTTCGTAAATAAGAAAGGAATGATGTATGAGTAAAGTAGTTAAAGTAGCACTTGCAGCCGCAGCAGGATTTGTTGCAGGAGTTTTGGTTGCGCCAAAATCAGGCAAAGAAACCCGCGAAGATATCAAGAACAAAGCGACCGAGACCAAGCAAAAAGCTTCCGTAAAAGCAGAACAGGTCAAACAAGCGGCCCGCGAAGGTGCTGCCAGCGTCAAAAAGGGTGCTAAAGTCGCCGAAAAAGAAGCCAAGGGTATGGCAAAAAGTGCCAAAGAATCCGGGACAGTGATGCGCGATGAAGCTGGTCGCCTCGCAGGTGAAGCCAAGGTCCGTGGCGAACGCGTCGTAGCTGAAGGCAAGCGCACGCTTGGTCGCGTCGAAAAAGACGTCAAACGAAACGTAAGGTAAATCCTTCAATTATAAGTTAGCGGCCCTACTGGAGCCGCTAACTTTATGATCTTATGCCGTCCTCTCTTGCCAAACCCTCGTCCCAAAGCTACACTACATAGTAATGAACAAAAGGGCATCAGGCTTCACCATAGTAGAACTCCTCATCGTTATTGTTGTTATTGCTATCCTCGCTGCTATTACTATTGTTGCCTATAACGGGATACAGCAGCGGGCTTCATATTCGAGAATGCGGTCAGATATGGCATCGTTAAATAAAGCCATTCAGCTCTACTATGCAGACCGTGGTTCATATCCAGTGACGCCAACTACTGCGGGTACATATTGCTCGGGAAATTGGTGTGGGTTTGGTCAAGCGAAAAATGACAGCTTCATACCTGGACTCGTGCCGACGTATATTGCGAGTACACCGCAGCAGCAAAGTAGTAGTAATGCAAGTGATACATACCTCTATAGATCGCTTGATGGTAAAGATTACAAACTGATACGTTACCTGGGTAGTGGACTATCAGCTGGTGAGTTATCAGCGATGAGCGACCTTGAGACGACTGGTTGTAGTCCGGCTACTACCAATACGAACCGTTGGGGATATTGGAGCAGCGACGCTTCCAAGTGCTGGTAGCGGGGCTACTTTGGTGTATTGTCGAGGCTCTGCCAGACGTACCAGCTGGCAATCGATTCATATGGATGCCAGTTGTTTTTCTCGGCAAGTAATTCGATTTCTCGTGGCTCGGGAAGATGGTCAAAATCGTAAAGCTTTTTGATGCCATTTCGGATCCCCAAATCACCAGTCGGTAGTACATCGAGACGACCCATGCAAAACATCAGGAACATATGTACCGTCCAGACGCCGATACCTTTTACCTTTGTCAGCTCCTCGATGATTTCGTCGTTTGATAGGGAATCAAGCGTGTCAAACTTCACTATGCCATCGATGATTTTCTCGGCTAGATCCCGAATGTATCCGGCTTTTGGCCGGCTAAGTCCTACGCTGCGAAGCGTTTCAATATCTTTCTTGAGTATTTGTTCTGGCGAAGGGAATTCACCACCAAACAAGTCCTTAAATCGTCCCTCGATTGTCCGTGCGGCTTTGACGCTCAGCTGCTGCGAGATGATACTGTCGACTAACTCCTGGTAGTAATTGGTATGAGGTTCAAGCTGTGGTGCAGGGTAACGGTCGATCAATTCGGCTAAAATTGGATCAGTAT
>Ga0164242_10002148_pt1 | contig 22934 bp, 32 predicted proteins | sample OricomgcompostMG_FD_108783 | JGI IMG/M metagenome (GOLD analysis project Ga0164242, IMG submission 108783) | Miracle-Growth compost microbial communities from Emeryville, California, USA - Original compost - Miracle growth compost (MG) ... | reverse complement strand
GTTCGACTTGAAGCCGCGGCGCTGGTTGAGGTGGAACAGCGCGCGCCCGATCTCGTGCGGGGTCAGCTTTCCGTTCAGCGCCTTCGCGCGTAGCACATAGGGATCGAGCGCGGCGATCAGCTTGGCCTGGTCGGCATCGGCAGGCATCAGGCCGTGTGCGATCAGCGCCTCGAGGAACGCCGAACGCCGCCCGATATACCGATCCCGCCGCCGTCGCGCCGCCCGTGCTTCGCGTCGATCGACTGCGAGTGACGTGCCCGACTGCGGGTCACGCCCGTCGGAGAAGATGCGGGCACCGATATCGACGATGCGCCTGTCGTCTTCGATCAAGCACCAGCCGATCGAGTTGGTGCCGATATCGAGCCCAAGCCTGCGCATTTCTTGTCCCCCGAATACGAGGATTGAGCTTCCCCGCTCCTCGTTGCCCCCGCAACCAGCCCGACAAACCAGATCAGTTTGACGGACAAGCTCTCCCTAGCTCAGACACGCTCGATAATCAATCCCTACTCTACCGACTATTTTAATTGGCGTTTGCCTTTTGGGTTTAGCAAACCTACGGTCTTCCAGACGGCTCCGCCCGCCTCAATGGTAGAGTGTTGCGGTTGGCTGCGATTTCTGAACTACTAGGGTGGACAGGCGTCCGCTCGTCCGCCCAAACGAAAAAGGCGAGGCCGTGGCCTCGCCCTTATTTGGTGCAGTCGAACTGCTTGTTAACAGCCAGCCTGCGATTTCTGAACGAAGGCAATCTGCGCGCCGCGGAACGCGGTGTCAATATCGAGCCTGCGGAATCGGCGCCGAAATGGTGTCATCCCTGCAAAGGCATTGGCGCACCCGACAGGACTATAACTAGCTGTTCGCCGTTTTTCGCAGTCGTTCGCGTAGCCCTCTGCGTTCCCGATTGATTCACGTTCGGCGTTTCGCCTTTGTTCGTTGACCATCGCCAGCAACCGCGCGATAGTGTGGTAACTGGTGAGGGAGCGCATTGGCCAAGCTGACCGCATTATCGGTGAAGAACGCCAAGGCGGGCCGTCACGGCGATGGTGCCGGTCTATACCTGCTGGTCAAGCCGAGCGGGGCGCGATCGTGGGTGCTCCGCGTTCAGCAGGAAGGCAAGCGCCGGGACATCGGTCTGGGTTCGATCGCCGCGTTGAGCTTGGCCGAAGCGCGTGAGCGAGCGGCCGAACTGCGGAAGCACGCGCTCAATGGGCGCGATCCCATCGCCGAACGTGACCGGGATCGCGGGCCGACACCGACCTTCAAGGAGGCGACGAAAGCCACCCACGAGGCGTTGAAAGATGGCTGGATCGAGAAGAACGCCGCGGCCTTCCTCACGTCTCTCGAAACCTACGCCTATCCGAAGCTGGGCAACCTCAAGGTCGATACGATCGAGGCGAGCCATATCCGTGACATGCTGGACCCGATTTGGACCAAGAAGCCGGAGCTGGCCCGCAAGGTGCGGATGCGGGTCGGGCAGGTTTTGAATTTCAGCCACTCGAAAGGCTGGCGCAAGACCGAGGCGCCCAGCAAGGCCATCTCGGTTGGGCTACCCAAACAGCCGAAGGGCAAGAACTATCTCGCAATGCCCTACGCCGACGTGCCGGCGTTCGTGCGCAAATTGCGGGAGCAGGCGCCGACGAAGGGCCGGCGTGCACTGTTGCTACTGATCCTGACCGCAGCGCGGCCGGGAGAAATCCGGCGCGGCCGATGGAAGCAACTCGATCGTTCGAAGAAGGATTGGAATCGGCCGGCCGAAATCATGAAGGAGCGGGTGGCGCATACGATCACGGTGAACCAGCAGGCGATGGAGCTGCTGGACGAGATACAAGCCGGGCAGCCGAACAAGCCAGATGCGTTGTTCTTCCCGAACCGCGACGGCAACCCGATCTCGGACATGACGATGACCAAGGTGCTGCGCGACGCCGGTCTGAAGTTCGACGTGCATGGGTTCCGCAGTTCGTTCCGAGATTGGGCTGCCGAGAAGATGCCGGAGATTCCAGACCCAGTTGCCGAAGCCGCCATCGCGCACGACGTGCCTGACAAGGTGGTGCGCGCATACAAGCGCACGAAGTTCATTGAGATGCGTCGGAGACTGCTCGACGCCTGGGGTCACTTCGTAGCGGCTGAGGGCCGCTGAATGTCGAAAACGGGCACCGCAGCCGATCTAGAGAATTGGGTTCGCGAGCTTGCCCAGTTCGTCATTCGTTGCGACGCGATGTATGCAGCGCAGACCGACGCTGCGAGCGAACGCAGAGCGTCCACGATTTGCTTTGCCGGCATCCTCGAGCGGTTAGATCGGATTTCGACATTAAAGGGCATCGGGAGTCTCCCGGTGTGCCGCGACGCGCTGGACTTCTTCGATGACATCGAGCGTGGCCGGGACCATCCGTGGCGGTCGCTCGGACCGTTCGGCGGCGCACAACAACTCACCCGCTCGGAACAACGGCTGCACGCAGGGGCGATGATTGCGGTCGAGATGCTCGTGGACGCAGCGGGAAATGCTCGTGGCGCGAAGACGCGGGCTTATGAATTCGTCAGCAAGGAACTTGCCGACAGCGGACGCACTCTCAGCGTCAGCACGTTACGCGGCTTACATCGCAAATATCGGCGCGGAGAATTGAGCTGCGAGCGCGAGGTGCAGATTTTTTTGACGACCTTTTGGAATCCGAAGCCGGAAGCGGTGGAGCGCGGGATCCTCTGCGAGCATGGCGAACCGATACACTCATGCTCGACCAGCGGTGGCGGTAGTTGCGCAAATATCGCGAGGACGACGGAGTTCTACATCCGCGGGATTTTCGCCGACGAAATGTTTTTGCAGACGGCTTAGCGAGCAACATTTCGCGGTGGTTCACCACTGTTCGCGGCACATTTCGTCGCGAACTGGAGAGCCCACATGGACCCCCTCACGGTAACGATTGGAGGCGCCAGCCGCGCCACAGGCCTCGGCCGAACCAAACTCTACGAACTCATCAACGAGGGCAAGCTGAAGACCGTCAAGATCGGTCGCCGCACCCTGGTGAAGACCGACAGCATCCGCGCCCTCGTGGACCAGGCCGCGTGATTACCCATGCTCAGCACAGCGAGGAACGCGCCCTTTGATGCGCGAAAGGGCCGGACCGCCATAGTCCGACCCCTCACGAATTTGCTCAACAGCAGCAGTTCGCAAGATAGCATTCGCGATGCCCGGCTGCAACGATTGACCGCACTTTGCGGCGTCACCGGCAGACGCGCTGAACTGATCGCTTTCCTGATCTGGGGGGAGGCGCGCGATGGCGAATGAGCTCACCCGCACCATCGTCATCAAGCCCGAGCCCTTCGGCGTCGGCTATGACGTGACGGTCGAACCTCGACCTGATGGCGAGAGCTTCGATCGCGAATATTCAACCTTCGCCGGAGCGCGTGGATATGCCCGCGGTCTGCGTCTTCACCGAGGTTGGCCGATCCGCGACCTCACCGGGGAGGGCGTGGAATGACCGAGATGGTTTCCCCCGAAGCGGCCGAATTCCTCACCATTATGATCGAGGAGACGAAGCTGCCGCCCGATTGGGACGTGTCGGGCTTTTGGCTCACGCACGCCCAGCAACTTGCCCAGTTCATCGCTGACAATCGCGGCAAATTCGCTTTGAGCGATGCTGCAATGCTCGTCGGACTGGGCGGCATGCTGGTGGAGATGGCGAAGCGCGAACGTGAATCCTCCGCTGAGGCTGGCCGATGGCTTCGTGGCGAAGGAGACCCGTTGTGAGTGGCCGCCTCGATCTCGATGCGATCCGAGCAGCGCATCCGCTGCCCGTCGTCGCCGGCGCCGTGGTGAAGCTGAAACGAGCCGGGAACGAACTCGTCGGCTGCTGCCCCTTTCATCAGGACAGGTCCCCATCGTTTACGGTGTTCGATGGCGGCAATCGCTTCCACTGCTTCGGCTGCTCGGCGGATGGCGACGTCCTCGATTTCGTCCAGCGCCTGCACCACGTCACGCTACCTCAGGCTGCGGAGATGCTGTGCGGCGGATCGATGCCTCGCGTCGAAATGCGGGCAGCGCCGCCGGCGCCAGATCGGGAGACGGTTGAGGAAGCCAGAGCGATCTGGACCTCGGCGGCCGATGCTTCTGGCTCGCCGGTGTCGTCGTATGTCGCGGCTCGCGGGATCACGATCGCGATTCCGCCCGCCATCCGGTTCGGCCGGCTTAGGTATGGCAAGAGAGGACCGACGCACCCCTGCATGATCGCGCTGGTCACGGACGTTGGCGGCCGGCCGATCGGCATCCAGCGAACCTATCTGAATGCTGCGGGCACCGGAAAGGCCGCCGTGCCGAAGCCCAAGCTCAGCCTCGGCCATGTGCGCGGTGGCGCGATCAGACTCGCGCCGGGCTCGTTTACGGGGCTGATGCTGACCGAGGGCATCGAGGACGGGCTTTCGCTCATGCAGATGCAGGGCGGCTCGGCGTGGGCTGCGGCGGGTGCCGGTATGCTTGCGGCGATGCGGTTGCCGTCGATGATCTCGTCGGTGGTGATCGGCGCTGATGCAGATGCCACCGGTCGCGAGGCGGCGCTCAGGGCAGCGGAGACCTTCAAGGCGGACGGCCGGACCGCGCGCATCATCTATCCGATGGCGCCCGCCAAGGACTTCAATGAAGAGCTGATGGGGAACCGGTCATGAGGGGCGCGGTCTCGATCGCCGAGCGGATTGAAGCCGCTGAACCATTTGTCCCGCCGCTTCGGCCGCTGGGGCTGGCCGATTTCCTAGGGCGCGAGTTCCCACCGCGCGAACTACTGCTGTCACCCTGGCTCCCCAAGAAGGGCTTGGCGATGGTGTTCGCGCCGCGCGGGGTAGGAAAGACCCACTTTTCGCTCGGCGTTGCCTATGCGGTCGCCAGCGCCGGCCGATACCTTAAATGGAAGGCGGACAAGCCGTGCCGCGTCCTCGTGATCGACGGCGAGATGCCCGCGGCGGCGTTGCAGGAACGCTGGGCCAACCTCGTGGAGAAGAGTCTGACCGAGCCGCCGTCGGGCGATCACGTCCGCATCCTGGCGTCTGACCTATGCGAATTCGGCATTCCCGACCTGTCCACCGAGGCTGGTCAGAAGCAGCTCGAGCCGCATATCGGTGATGCCGAACTGATCGTCGTCGACAATCTCTCCACCATCTGCCGGTCGGGCAAGGAGAACGAGAGCGAGTCCTGGGCGATCGTGCAGGCATGGGCTTTGCGCCAGCGCCGCGAAGGCCGGTCCGTCCTGTTCGTTCACCACGCCGGCAAGGGCGGCGAGCAGCGAGGCACATCGAAGCGCGAAGACGTGATGGACACCGTCGTCAAGCTGTCGCTGCCCAGCGACTACAGCCCAGCCGAAGGTGCACGCTTCACGGTCACCTTCACGAAGAGCCGTGGCTTTTCGGGGCCTGATGCCGATCCCTTCGAGGCGACGCTTCGTGACGGCGATTGGGCGATCAAGTCTCTCGATGACGTTCGCACCGCGCAGATCCTCGATCTCTATGCCGAAGGGCTGAAGCAGCGTGAGATCGCGACCGAGATCGGCTGCGGGCTGGCGACGGTGAACAGGACCATCAAGCGGTTCAAGGCGGAGGAAGGCGCATGACGCTGAAGGCCCTCGCTCGCCAGACGCTTTCGCGTCTTTCGTCGCAAGCTGTTCCGGGTGGAACAAGCGATGAAACATTGGCGGAACAGGTGGAACAAGCCGCTAATTCTTGTTCCACGAATAGCGTTCCGTGTTCCACCCCAGTGGAACAAGATTTAGCGCAGAAATCCGCCACTTTTGGGCCTTGTTCCACTGTTCCATCACTAGGGGACGGAACGGGTGGAACAAGGGATTCGGACCGCTTGGCCCGTGCCGTTTCGCGGCTCCCTGCGCGAAGGCCCAATGTAGAGGGAACGGACGCCGCCTGGCGCGAAATCGTGGCCGACGCTCGCCGGCTTGTCGCCGAGGGCTGGATAACCACGGCGTTGGCATTGGGATGGACCGCGCATGACCTGTTCGGTGTGCTTGATGACCGCGAGGGATTAGCCGTCTGGTTGCGCGGCCGGGCGATCATCTTGATCGATGGGGATGGGGCCGTCGCCCATTACCCGGACCAGCCGGCTGACCTTTACCGCCGTCGGGATTTGCCCGGCGCCAAGCTGCTTTGGGAAATGGAGCCGCGCAGATGACGCAGGATCAGATCACGACTTACCGGTTGAAGCATTTGCCGGGCGCACATTTCGTTCGCCGACCGGTCTCGATCAAACCGACCGACGGCGCTGTTTGCTGGGTCGATCGCGGGACCGCGACCACGGCTGAGCGATATCAGGTCGGAATCTTCGCCGACGGCGAATGGCGCAATGGAAAGGGCAAGCCGCTGGCTAGCCCACCGACGTTCTGGACCGAAATGGTGAAAGATGCCTGACGACAAGAAGGCCTCGCTGCCGGAGGCGAAAGAGCCGCCGAACGCTGTGTATCAAGCGTCGATCGAGAAAGCGGCGGCCCGCACGCTGCGCCGAAAGCATGGACCTATTGTATCGATCGATCGAAATACGACGGAGCTCGATTGCCCCTTTTCGGTATCCGAAGAGGAATGGCGCTGGATGGTCATCGATACCTTCGGCACACGCTGCCATCAGGTCGCGAACATCTTTCTGCTGCACCTCGTCGAATTGTGTTCGACGACCTGGAATGAAGAAACCGAGAAGTGGGTGCCGAATGAGGATGAGCTGACGACCATCCTTCACATAGTCGCGGCCTACAAACCACGGAATGAGGCCGAAGCGGCGCTCGCTGCCCAGATCGCCGCCACCCACATGATCACCATGAAGCTGGCGAAACGCGCCTACGATTCTCCCTACGATAGCCGCTCGATCGCCTCGTTCTCCAAGCTGGCGCGCACGTCGGCGATCCAGATCGAGACGATGGCCGGGTTGAAGGGGAAGCGCAGGACCACGCGCCAGAAGATCACCGTCCGTCATGAGAAGCACATCCACAACCACCAGCACGTCCACATGGGGGGTGTCGGACAATCCGAAGGGCAATGCGATGCGACACGAAGCGACCAGCGAAAGCTCCCGCGAGCCGGAGAGGCTGAGGAATGCACCCCGCTGCCAGGCGAAGAAGAAGCGCGGCGGGTCGTGCCGATCCAAGGCCGTTCGCGGTAAGCGCGTCTGCCGAATGCACGGCGGCACGAACAAGGGCGCGCCGCGCGGTGAGCGCAACGGCGCGTATCGACACGGGGGCGAGACGAATGAAGCGATCGCTCTACGCTCTGCGGCCCGGCGACTGCTCAACGCATTGAAGGAAGAGGAATAGCAGTATGGACGCGCTTAAGGATGAGATTCTTCAACCGCGTGGTCCGCGTGCGATGGCCGAGCGGATCGCTGCCGAAATCGCTGCGCTTGAGGGAGAATTGGCGTCGGCGGGCTCGCCATCGGCGGCGAAGCGACTGCGCAAGAATCTCAAGCTGCGCCGAGATATGTTGCGGTGGTGTAAAACACGGGCGGGATACTAAGATTGCCGAGCGCATGATGCAGATGAGCTAAGACTCTTCGGTCTCGCGTGAGCGCTTTTCGACTTCATCGTTGAGCGAGCCTTCAATCTTGAGAATGGCCTCCTCGATCCTGTCACGCTGACTCTGATGTTTGGCAATATATTGCGCGGCAGGCTCGCCGCCACTGACGGTGGACCACGGCTGGATCGCTTTCTCGAATTGGCTGATCGACTTGGCCAACCTAGCGTCCCCCGCTGCGAGCTTCCACTCTGGAATGAGCTCCATTATCGATGGCATTTGCTTTAACGTGTGGCCGCCGGTGATGGAGCCAACAGAACTGCCAAATTGCTTCTTCGCTCGTTCTAAAGCCTGGTTCGCTTCATCCAGTAATTCACGGCTCAATATCGAGATGGATGCGATTAATTCGGATTTTCGCTCGTGGAGGGCGCGAGCGATCCGCTCTTCGGCCGCTCTATCGGCCGCTTCTGCCCGCGCTGCAGCTGCACGATCTGCTGCTTGCTCGCGTTCGGCGGCCGCACGTTCGGCCTCGATCGACCGCCGTTCGGAATCTCGCGCAAGCCTGATCGCGACCACGATGGCGGCAACGGCGCCGACGGCCTGCACCACTGCTGCGGCGGCGCTAACCCATGCGGCCAATAGTTGCTGATCGGTTGCCATATTCCGCCTTAGAGGTTCAGCAGCTTTACTTCGAACGTCCCGCCGCCTCGTGCAGTGGGAGTTTCAGGAAACCGCCCCAGGCGTTGTTCCAATGCGGCCTTCACCATGGGATGCATTCCTGCGAAGCGGAACTCATAAGTAAGCTGCATCGTCCCTTTGAAGACATCGCCTTCAACATAACCGATCGCCTCTGTCGTGGATGTCATCTGGAAGCCGAACATGAGCGGTATCTTACCCATACCCGGAATCGATACCGGTGTGCCGGCAGGGGTCGATGTCTGATAAAGGTTCTGGAAAATCGTCGGCCGTTCTGGATCGGTCGAAATGTATTCGTCGCTCGTGTAGAAATCGTATTTGTCTTCGCGCTCCACAAGATCAGACAGGCCCCCTAGCAATGGTGCCGATTTCGCCGTGTTGACGATCGCATGAATTCGGCCATCGCCTAACCTCTTCACGCTTTCCCCGGTCACCGGCAATTCCAAGCCGTTGATCATATCGATATCGAGCGCTGGACAATTGCTGGTATGGTCCTCGTAGCGAATATGTCCGCCGATGATGCGAACTGACGAAGAAACATTTTTCGCGAGGGGCTTGCCGGTGTCCGGCTCAAGCAGCTTAGTCTTTCGTCTGATCGCTTCGGGCCCGACCAAATTGGCAAGGGCGAGAAGAACCTCCTCAGTCTCTTCCCACGTCCATGCCATTAAGGGTGCAGTGAGCGAACTCGTCCGATAAAGTTGAAACGTCCGGCCATTGGTGACGAGAAAAAACAGCGCCGCCACCTCGGGATGCGCCGCATATGTGAACGCCTGTTCCACAACGTCCTGCGTCAGTTCTTCGCTCGGCGCTTTCACCTCGACGACCCAGCGCCCAACGCCAATCACATCGAGAATGTAATCGGCCCTGCCGGCTATATCCGGGTCCTTGCCGGGCTTCTTTCTGCCAAGGAATGTCTTGGCATAACGAAATGTCTGTTCAGTGCGGATATTGTTTTCGGTTCCGTGCTCGTAGCCTAGCTCACGTAGCAGAGGGCGCACGATCATCTCGCGCACGTCGGTCTCGTTCATTTCATCGAATTTGGGCACTTGCTCCCCCGCTGGCGCTAGATCGACCCGCTGCCCCCCTGTTCCAGCAGAATTGTGGCGATGGAACAAGATTTCTCTTGGAAATTCAGTGGTTGCGTTCTCGTGTTCCACTGTTCCATTCTCTTAAGGGGTGGAACATGGAACAAGGCCGAGCCATAGTGCCCAGAAGATCATTGGCGGTGGGTCGTGCAACATTCTGACTTCAACATCGGCTCGGAATTCAACCTGAGCGGCCACCTCTGGCGATGCACCGATGTTGGCCAGCGGACGGTCGTGGCGATCAAGCTCAACGCGCCAGACGACAGTTGGTATAGTGGGCCGCCCTATGCCGTTGCCGAAACCGTCATCGACGAGCACGATATCGAAGCGTGCACACCCGCGGATTAGCGGACGGGCGATGGCGTTGGCGGGTTCTTCGAAACAGTCAGATCGCGGCTAGAACCTTTTTGACGCGCTCGCTGGATCGTATTTCTGGCAGCTACCGGAATAGTGCCCCGACTTTCCGTCGATGCTGATCGTGCCTGTTACCCGGTCGAGGTGGACCTTGGGGTGATTCATGAAGTTGACGGCTGCTTCACCGGTGATTGCGTCGTCCGTTTCACGCACATCTTTGAGTTCGAACCAGCCTGCATCTCCGCCGTGCAGTTTCGGAAGCATCGTGCGAGGAAGCCGAATACTGCCCTTGTCACCGTCGATCTTCACGTTGACCTGATCGTCGAAGGGGACGGTGCGCTGGCCAACGATATTGGCCCACGCGGACCCACCATAGCTCGTGCCGCCATAGGCGTAGGTCGAGGCAACCTTATTTGCCGAACCAGCGCCCAAGCAAACAAGATTGAGCTGGGTCGCAGCGGCTGGCTGCGCCGCCTGTAGCAAAAGCATCACGAGCATAGGTTCCATCCCCCGGGGTCTTTCGCGCTCGTGTAATCGTCTCGTCTTACCAAATTGTGCGCGAATGGCCTGATTGACGATGGTAGCACAGGCCGTTGACAACGAACGGGAATGCTCATCTTCTACGGCGGTTCGGCTCGGGGGAGCCGACTCAGGAGGGGGTATCATGAAGAAATCGGTTCTCGCGCTTGGCTGCGCGCTGCTCGCCGTGTCTGCGGCTTCTGCACAGACTTTTGTCCCGTCACCGCCCGTGCCGCAGCCGGCAGCCGCGGCGATGACCGTGGGAGCGCCGCAGGCTGCCGTTCTCCGCACGGGCACGGAAGTGCCACTGGTCATGGCCGAAGATTTGACGACCAAAGGCAAGAAGCTGCGCGTCGGCCAGCGCATCCACCTAAAGGTTGCCGAAGACGTGAAGCTCGACGGCCAGGTCGTCATTCCGGCCGGCAGTCCGGCGACGGGCGAACTGACCGACGTCCGCAATAAGGGCATGTGGGGCAAATCTGGGCACATCGGCGCCCAACTGCTCTATCTCGAAGTGAACGGCCGTCAGATCAGGCTTAGCGGGCAGTTCGACGACAAGGGCGTTACCGGCACGGCCGGCGTTGTCGCAGCGATTGCGTTTGTGCCTGTCGCCGGCTTCTTCACCACGGGCACCAGCGCGCATATCCCGGTTGGCGGTGCGGTGAAGGGATTTGTCGACGAAGACGTTCCAGTCGCGTTCGCCAACGTCGCGCCGGCACCGATGGTGGTTTCGGTGCAGCCAGCCCCGATCGCTCCCGAGGCGGCCGCACCGGTGACGGCGGTGCCACTCGCTAATCCACCAGCACCTGCCGGTGCCGCAGTTGTCACGCCGGCAGTCGCGGTGAAGACGACCTCGTGATGCTGTTTGCCGCAACGGCCGCATTCGCGTGTCCATCACCTTACGTGGTGGATGGCGACACGATCCGCTGCGGCGATCGTCGCGTTCGGCTGGCTCGCATCGATGCACCCGAGTTGCCCGGCCATTGTGCTCGCAACCGGCACTGCGCGCCCGGCGACGGCAAGGCGAGCAAGGCGGCTCTCGTGCGGATGATTGGCGGCCGGACGCTCACCTGCCAGCCGGTGCCGGCGAGTCCGAGGGGCGTATCGGTATATGACCGGTGGGGGCGGATGGTGGCGCGGTGTCGGGTGAATGGGCGCGATGTTGGCCAGGCGATGATCGCCGGCGGCTGGGCTATTCGTTGGCCGCATCGATGATGGGCTCAAGATCAAGACGGCGGCGAAGATTCGGCGGGCGTAGTGCCGTGTATATTCAGGCATTGATGCAGGCGCTATGTCGCCTTGCGGAAGGTGGCCATCATGCGAAGGGGAGCTAAGTTACGGGCGGCCATATTGTTAGGTTTGGCATCCACAATCTTTGCAACGGGGGCCCAAGCCGAATGGCTCAAGTTTTTCACGATGGTTGGCGGCTCCGTTTATTTTGTTGATCCTGATCGCATCAAATTTGTCGATGGAAAATATCACGTCTGGATCAAGGGCGACCATTCACGCGACCGTGGTGAACGAGCGCGCACCACAATGATGATGGTGAGCATTAACTGCAACGCTTCAAGCATGAGAATGCTTTCGGTGACCTCGTATGATTCCTACGGCAAGGTGATCCAGAGCCAGAACCAACCAGATTACGATTCCGGCTATGAGCCAATAACTCCCGACACTATGGTCGACACCTTGGCCGCGCCCTTGTGCAGCAAGAACGCGGAGCCTGAGCAGTGAAATCGCGGTCTAAAAGCTGTCCGCGTTGCGCCGAATCCGTAAAAGCGGCTGCTCAAGTTTGCCGATACTGCGGTCATGAGTTTGGCGAAGTGACCAGCCCCGAGGAGGATGATCGGCGCCCGCCGCAACGCATATTGCTGGCCGCGGGCATAGTAGCTTTGCTCGTTGCGATCGCGGCGCTCGGTTATGCTTTGGCTCCTTCTACCAAGGGCAATAAGCCGGCGACCGCAGTCCAGCCGATCTCGTCACCAACCCCGGCTCCGACCTCGACCTACGAAGTGCTAGCGGTGGGTCAAAATCTCGATTGGGAAGCCGACAAAGCGGAAGCCGAAACTATCCGTCAGGCAGGTCCTTATGTCCTCACGATCGCCAAAAAGATGGATTCTGATGATTCATCTATGGTTGCCCCGGTCGTAACGCTTCGGCGTGGCGCGGACAGCATTGTCATGGAAGGCGAATCGGTTTCAGACGGTTACGAGCATCACATTGCCTTAGTTCAGCTCGAGCGCGGCGCTCCCCCCGTGGTCATGTTGCAGAGTTTCAGTGGTGGCGCCCACTGCTGCACCACCATCCAATTGGCTGGCGATTTTGGCGGAATGCTCCGCAAGGTGGACCTCGGTGGATGGGACGGTGATGGCAATGGCCTTCCAAAAGATGTGTCGGGCGATGGTGTTGCCGACTTTGTAATGGTCGATAACTCTTTTCTCTATGCTTTCGCGCCTTATGCCATGAGTTACGCGCCACCGCAGATTCTGGACGTGGTCGGCGGAAAAGTTGTCGACGTGTCGGAGAAACGGGCGTTTCGATCCCAATATCTCGCCACACTGAAGGATGCAGGCAACGATTGCCGCACTTCCGACGACGATCTCACGCGCAACGGCGCGTGTGCCGCCTATGTCGCCGCGGCCGCGCGGCTCGGGAAGCTCGATGAGGCATGGCCGGTAATGCTCGAGCACTATTCTGCCCAAGTTGATTGGAGCAATCCGATGGGCTGCGCGGTTGTGACAAAAGGCGAGTGCCCGAAGGGTGACGAGATCACTTACCAGAGTTATCCCGAAGCGCTGCTCGCCTTCCTAAAATCACAAGGCTATGTGAGGCGTGGCTGGCTGCCCCCGGAGACCTATTCACCGAACGCCGTCGGGCAAGACGACCCATATGGAGCGTAGAAGACGATCGAGTCCGATACGCAGCGTCCGTTGATCGCGATGAATGCGTCCGATCAAGAGCGCTGGGCCGAAGCGCTTGCTGTCGAGCGCCAACATGGCGAGGATGCGCCGCGGTTCATCGCGGAGCGGATCGGCGAGCTGGCGTTGGCTGGCGATATGGAGGGCGTGAAGCGATGGAGAGAAATCGCGGCGAGGCTGGACGATCTGCGGCGCTCTATATCGAAGCCACCGTCTTAGGCGCTTTGATGCTTGCAGCTCTAGTCGGTGGCATCATGGCGATTTTCTAACGTGTAAATCCTCTACGCTGCGGCGTCACTTGAGCGAGCTATTCCGTTTTCCGCTGCCCGCCTTTCCAATTCGGCCTGGAGCTTGAGTCGCGCCTGATCAAGGCTGATCCCGACATCGGTCAGTTTGAGCTCATCGGCCAACGCCAGATTTGCGACAACTGCGTCATGGAGCGCGGCGATAGATTCGATCATGCTGCGCCGTATCATCGCAAGCGACCGGGCGCGAGTCTCCTTTACACGCCGGAAAGGCAGCCAATATCCAGCGCTCCACGCGGCTATCCGTATCGCCGGCGAACTTCAAATAGGACTTGCGTCTGTCATGGGGATCATCGCTGCGTATGATCAGGCCGGCTTCGAGCAGCTTATTGATCCATCGCAGTCCGGTGGTCGGAGCGACCCCGGACGCTATGCAGGCGTCACTGATCGAGACTGACTTACCCTGGGCATCGTTCACATACAGGTCGAGAAGAATGTCCCAAGCCGCTTCGCCGAATAGTTCGCATGGGAACAGGCTCTCACGCGCACGCCGGACTTTTAGGTAGGCCTTAGTGGCCAACGCGGCCCGAGAGCGCATCTCGTCAGTCACCCATCCTCGACCGTCGATCGCGCTCAAGTTGGCCGGTAATCGATCTTCGGGTCGGTTTGGTGGGACGAGTGGCGCGACATTGCTAACGGCATCAGTGATTAGCTTGTTGAGCCGAGCGAGTTCAGTAAGAACCCTTTCGCTTGCGTCTTCCCCTCTCACGGTCGCGCTCCCAATCGAGCAACACCCCGATTAGCAGGACCAGCAGCTTGGGCAGCGACCAGAAGCTCTCCAGAATAAAATAGATGCGATAACCATAACCCGGCACCGCCAACGCCTCGAAATAGGCGGCGACCGTTAGCAGGTGGAATCCGGCGATCCATATCGGCCAATAACGATCGCTGTTCAGTGCCACGACGATTAGGCCGACGAGAAGCGCTGTGTCGACGATGAAAACCGGAGTCTGCGGTTGCGACCATAAGGGCTGCATCTGGCGCGCATAATGCGTGCCGATCATTGCGAGCAGATAGAGGCATGTGATCCAGCGTCCCTCGCTTCCGCCCAGCGTCACCGCGACCAGCAAGCTGATCACGAGGAGCGTGGCGAACAAGATGATGATCAACATGCGGCGCGATAAACTTGGTTCAAACGCGCCGCATGATAACCGAATAGGGCAATATCACGCCGGCGCGGAGACCGTTGAAACCGCGCGCTCGATTTCCTTGGCCGCACCCATCGGCAACCCGTCGAGACAGCCCTCCATCGCAACCTCGAGGCCCGGATAATGCCCGGCGATCTTGCGCAAAGCGCCGATGGTCTCGGCTGTCGCGCCGCGTCCCTCGAGCGTGAGACCGAGATTGCGATGGATCATTTCGAACACCTTTTGCGACACGCCGGCCGGCAGAGTGATCGCCTCCGTTGCTTGGACCGCCGACAAGAATAGGGTGCCCAGATTGATAAGCGTTGCGTCGGTGGATTTGAGGACGGTCCTCGTGTCCCCGGCGACAACGAGAGCAGCATTTGCGTGTGCAGTCATATAAACCCCCTATGCAGTTCAGCGTAACGCCCACAGTATGATCGCTCCAACGAGCACGAAACTTGCGAAAACTGCCAGCGAGACTGCCGCCACCTTAAGGATCGAAAAAACAATCTCGACCCTGTTCAATTGATGCCTTCGACCACCAATCGGTGGCACCGAAAACAGCCACCGAACCCCGGCGGCGAGTCCATGAATGCCGATCCGAATCGGACGAACAACCCGCGAAAATCTGGATACAGATCGCGATACAGAAGCGTTGTGAAGCGCCTTCAACTCTCGGTAACGCGCCGCCGCGAGCAGTCTATTGGAAACGCCCAGGCTTTTCGCGGCTCGCTGCAGATAATTATCGATCGATGATGGGCTCAAGCCGGTTCGTTGGGCGATCGCCTTGGATGTCGTCACACCGGCTTCGACCAATTCGAGGCAGGCGATCTGGCTCTCGTTTAAATCTGGTAACTGTTCCATATTGGAGCAGAGCTAGCACAATTCTGCATGGACGGTTGAGCGGCGCTCGCACCATTTAGTGAGCGGAATATGTGAGTAACGTCGTAGCCTATCCGCGGATCGCCCTCCTCGCCATCGCGGCAAGTCACAGCCATTCTTGGACACCACCGTGATGCGAACACGTCCCGCGGTGGCTCTGCGAGAAGCTATAGGTTCCGTCCCGACATTTCGCCGTCGCTCCGTTTGGAGGCCGATTGGCCCGCACGGGTCGACAGACCTCGTTGCCTCGGCTGTTGGTATAGGTCCCTGCGGAACAAGTCGTCGGCGCCTGGTGCCTGGATTGTCCGTGGACCCCGATTGGCGCGGCCAATAGGCTCAGCAGCCACACCGCTGATAGGATTGCGCGCATAGATTGCCCCCTTCGCGATAATCTGCCCGTCGCGCCCGATCGTCAACACGTGCGCGTTTTATGAACACGATGTCATTTGCCGACCGAGGTGAAGCGGTGCAGCATCGAACCGCTGAACATCAGCAGGAGGACATGATGCTTCGTTCGATCGCTTTCGCCGCCGCCGCTCTCACGATGGCTGCAACCCCGAGCTTCGCCGCCACCCATTGCCGCGACGCGCACGGCAAGTTCATCAAGTGCGCTGACAAAAAGCCGACGAAGCCCGTCCGGTGCAAGGATTCGCACGGCAAATTCGCGAAGTGCGGCACGCCCGGTGCTAAACCAGCGTAATCGATAGGTTTGAAAGTCACGGATGGGGGGGGGCGGCTCGCCGGCCGCCCCACCTCATATCTCAACTATCGGGGTGACGCTGTGGAAGAGCGTGGGGCTGTTCGCCGGCCGCCCGACGCTCGTATTCGTCCGCGAATCTGCTGTGTAGCCGCTTCACTGCCGGATCAGGCGCACCCTCTGCCAGTTTACGGGCATGTGCGGCCCGTCGCGCGAAATATTCCCGGTCTTGCTTGTCGAACATGGCGCCTGCCTTTCAGACGTCAATCTATCATCTCGGTATCGAAACGATCCTTAATCTGCATCAGGCAATGGCGGCTGGCATCAACCAGCTTGCAGATCCGCTCGTTGCGCCGAAATTTAGGCGTCAGCCAGTTCCCGCGCGCCGACATGCAGTTGAAGACCCAGCGCCGACACCACTTTCAGGACGGTGCTCAGGGTTGGATTGCCCTTCTCGCTGAGCGCCTTGTTGAGCGTCTGCCGGCTCATGCCCGTGTCATCGGCTAGCTTGGCGATGCCGCCACGCGCGCGGGCGACAGCACCGAGGGCGGCAGCGATATAGCGAGGATCACCATCGACGATCGCATCGTTGAGCAGATCGGCCTGATCCTCGGACGTCTCAAGATAATTGGCCGCATCGAACGGCCGCGTATTGCCAGCCATGTTACTATCTCCGTTCTTCACCACCGCCGATCAAAGCTCGGCAGCCAGCTTCTTCGCCTTTTCGATGTCCCGCTGCTGGGAACCCTTGTCGCCACCGCACAGCAGCAGCACGATCGCGCCATCCTTCTCCGTGTAATAGACCCGGTAACCCGGCCCGACGTGGAACCGCATTTCGCTCACGCCGTCGCCGACCGATTGCGCGTCGCCGAAATGCCCGGTTGCCGCCAGCTTGGTCAGCCGCCGCACGATCGCCCGACGACCGACGGGATCACGAAGCCTCTTCAACCATGCGCTGAACGCCTCGTGTTCTTCGACGATCACCATGTAAACTATATGCTACGGAAGGCGTTTCTTGTCAACTAAAGGCTACAGTCGGGGCGCGCGCTCAGCCCACCGCCATGTCCTCATTGGCCGCAACACGCCGGGCATGATCGCCGAATTTCTCACCCTCGTAGGCTTCGGTGCGGACGCCGTTGCGCTTCCACGGCTTGCAGAGCTTGCAGCCGGCGCGCTGATTGCGGGGGCAGTGTCGTTTATGGTGCATGGCTGATCCTATTCTTCTGCGGCCTCGCGGGCATCCTGAGCGCCCTTCCGCCTCATTCGTTTATTGAAGGCTCGCTTGAGCTGCTTGAGTTCGCCGCGGCTCCAGCGGAGCAGGTGACGAGACTTACGGGAGAACGCATCCTCCTCCCAGCCGTTCGTCGCTCCTCGATTCCCCATCATCGCCACCTCCATGCCAGCAAACCAGAATATACCATCTGTTCTTGGCTCGGAAGCACGGTCGAATTCTCATCGGACCGACGCCGTGATTTGGCGGAATTGGGCGGCCTAATATTCCCGGTTCCACCAAGCTGGACTATCCCAGGAAAATATGCTATCAGCCTGGTTTCTGATATTTTGAATTTTCGCGCGATGGCGGAGCGGACGATTGATCAGGGGCCAGGAGACGACTGCAAAACCGGCGCTGACCGAGGCTGCCGCGCCTTCGGTTGATGTCCGGGGCCTGCGACTCGCTGCGTCCCGAGGATCGGTCGAGGCGTTCTCTGCCCTGTGCGAGCTGTCGATCGATCTCGGCAACGAGGGGCGATTGCCGGCTGACGAAGCGCTTTCGGCTGCCGAGGTGTTCGCCTTCCTGGCGGCTGCAAGGGGCGGTCGAACCGAGAAGCGGACACTGGTTTCGCTACTCGACGCCAAGGAGCGCAACTTTATCGCTGCGGGAGATCGAGCTGCTGCGGATTGGTATCGGAACGCGGCCATCGAGCAGCTGCGCCTGCTGGATGCTGATGGTGATCCGGCCGCTGCCGAGGCGCTTGCCGAACGCGGCTGTGCCGTTAGGGAAGACGGTCCCCGTCGCGAGGCTCTGGCTTCATCGGGCCGGGCGCTCATCGCCGATGCGGCTGGCGGTGACCTGAGCGCCCTTGCCGCGATGATCGACGGCAATCTCCTGAACTTCAATCGCGGCGCCACGCACCCATTGCATGCGCTGATTCATGCGGAGGAATTGGCGTGGATTGGTGGCGTGACCGGTGATCGGGCGATGCTCGGAAAGCTGGCCGGTATTTTGGCGCTCAGATGCTTCTTCGAGTGGGATCAGGGGCGCCGCGACTGCGCGAGCTTCTATGCGACCGAAACTGTCGCCGTGGCATTGGTCGGGCTCAACGAAGATCCTTCGTTCGCGCAGCCTCTCTCCGACGTGATCAACCAACTGCCTGAACCGCTGCTCGTTGCCGCTGCGCAGGCGCATCCGGCCGCGCTGAACTTCCGTGCCCCGATCGGCACGGCCTAAGAGGAACGAGACAATGGGATTATCTTCGAGCAAGTCATCGACGAAGACAACGCCGACCTATGCGCCACAGTTGACCGGCGCAGCGAGCAATATCTCGAACGCCTACGGTCAACAGGCGCCGAAGATTACCAGCATTACCGATCAACTCGGCGGCTTGGTCCCCTCGCTCGTGTCAACCTATCAGAACGGCGATCCGAATATGAACGCGGCCAAGGCTTACAACGCGGACGTGCTCTCGGGGAAATATTTGAACTCGGGTAATCCCTACCTTCAGAGCATCATCGACAGCTCGAATAACGACGTTCGTAATCAGGCCGAGGCTTCGCTGGGCACGCGCGGATTGGTCGGCGGCTCGGCCCAGATGGACATCGTGTCTCGCAACCTGGCGAACAACGACGCGAACCTGCGATATCAGGATTACACCAATGAGTTGAATCGCATGGACGCGGCTGCCGGGCAGGCCGCGGGTATCAGCGCCGCGTCCTATCTCCCGATCAGCGCCATCGAATCCATCGCTCAGGATCAGCAGCTTCCAGTGCAGACTGCAACGGGCGCTGGCTCGGGAATCGGCGGACTTTTGGGCGCCTATATAAATTCAACGACTACGCAGAACGGCAATTTCGGCCAATTGCTCGGCAGCATCCTCGGGAGCGTGGGCTCTGGTTGGGCAAACGGCGGCTTTAAGGGGCTTTGACGATGGGTATTTTCGGCGCGAGCCTTATCCCGTCCGGCGTTGCGCAAGGCATTATGACCGACGACCATCCATACGGAACGCCGCCCGCGGCGCCGCAGTATAAGGGCCCTTCGACCGCGCAATTGATTGTCGGCTCGATCGGCGATGCCTTGCAGGAATGGGGCGGCGGACACGCGACCTTCGCGCCCGAGATGGCGGCGCGGCGGCAAGCTGCACTCCAGCAACAGGCCGCGCTCCTCAAGCAAGCGCAGGACTGGTCGAACTGGAAGCGCCAATACGATTATCGGCTGAACAACCAGCCGCCAGCCGCGCCCCATTATTTCCAAAGCAACAATGGCGACGAGATGGTGATCGGTTCCGACGGACAGCCGAAGACGCTCTATTCCGACCCGACGCCTCGCATGCAGTTCATTCCAGACGGGATGGGCGGCGGCACCTGGCACGCGATCCCCGGCACCGGTCAGGCGCAGCAGGCGCCGTCGCAGCCAGTCGGCAAGCTCACCCCGCTCCCGGAAGGAGGCGCGGGGACGATGGGTGCCCCGCGCACCTTTCCGCTCCGCTGACGTGCTGTCCTACCTGATCCAGCAGGAGAGCCACGGCCAAGCGGGCGTGCAAGGGCCGGTGACCAAGTGGGGTCGCGCTCAAGGCGAGACACAGGTGTTGCCGAGCACGGGGGCGTCGATGGCCAAGAAGATCGGTGTCGCCTGGCGCCCGGACCTGATGACGGGGACGAGCCCGGAGGCAGCCACATACCAGCGCGCGATCGGCGGCGCGTATCTCGACGAAGCCTTGGACGCGACCGGCAACGTCACCGATGCACTGAAATATTATCATGGTGGCCCATCGCGATCGATGTGGGGGCCGAAAACGAATGCTTACGCGGCGAACGTCCTTCGCCGGATGGGGGTAGAATGAGTCAGGCACGTGATGAAGCAGGCAACATCTGGGAAGTGGACGCGCAGGGAAATGCGGTTCGCTTGATCCAAGCCGCCGGGGCCGGTTCTCCCGCGTCGGGCATGACGGTCGATCCTAACCCAATCGCAGCCGAGCAGCACCGTATCGCGCTCGCGACCGCCAAGCAGCATCTGGCGAACGAGCAGCTTCAGCACGACAAGATGGTGCGTGATGCTCAACAGGCGCAGGACGGGACGGGCTTCGTATTGCCAACCTCGAACACCCACGGGGATGCCTATCTTGCCTCTCTGCCGTCCGGCATCGCGCAGGAAGTGAAAGCGATCAGCGATGGCCGCATGCCGCTATCGGCGCGGGTGATGAGTTCGCCCAAGATGCAGGGGCTGCTGCAGCACGTCGTCAATTACGATCCGACCTTCGATGCCGTGAATTACAATGCTCGTGCCGCAACCCGCCGCGATTTCACCTCGGGCAAGGACGCAGCCAACATCACCGCTCTCAACACCGCGCTGGGTCACGCCGGCTCGCTGATGGAAGCGGCCTCGTCGCTCGACAATTACGGCGGCGTCGAGAGCAACCTGAATCCCACCCGTAACTGGCTCTTGCGGCACAGCGGCGATGGTCGCGTCGACGCCTACAACGTGAACAAGCAGGCGTTCGCGTCCGAGATGGAGCGCGTGTTTCGCGGCACCGGCGGCAGCCTGCAGGGCATCCAGGATTGGGAGCGTAGCCTGAGTGCGGCGAACAGCCCGGATCAGTTCCGGCAGGTGATGGGCAAGGCCGCTGAGCTGCTCAAGTCGCGCATCGATGCGTTGAACCAGCAGTATCGCGGCGGCATGGGCAAGACGGCCGATATCACCGAACTGCTGACGCCCGAGGCGCAGGACGCCTATGGCAAGCTCTACGACGGCAGGGGCAATGTCCATGTCATGTTTGGTGGCGTGAACGGGCAGGCCGGCGGCAATACGCCGGGTGGTTCATCGCCGGGGCAAAACGGAGGCGGTCCCGGGCAAATGCCCGGTGGCGGGCAACCGGGCGGTCTTTCGCCCTCGGGCCTCGCGACCGGTGCCACCAAGGACAGCTACGATGCCGGTGCTTCGGCGGTGATCAACCACGGCATTCGCGCCGGTTGGTCCGATGCGCAGATTAACCAGGCGCTCAAGCCCTACAACTTCGGTCCGGTCGATTCTCGGCAAACCAAGGCCGCGCGCGATTATTTCCACAATCATCCGAACTACCCGGGCTCGTTCGGCAACGCCGTTCACAAGGCACCGACCACCGCTTGGAATCGCTTCGCTGCGTCGCCCGTCGGCACGGGGATCTATGCCGCTACCGACGCGGCGCTGGGCGGGACGACCGACGAGATCGCGAGCGCGTTCGGTGGTGGCGATCTGGCCGATCTCAATGCGCGCAAGCAGATGGCGTTCATGACGAACCCCAGGGCGGCGTTCGTCGGTCAGGCGCTCGGCACCGCAGGTTCGATGGCGGGACTCGGTGCCGCCAGCCGCTCGCTGGGGATCGCGTCGCGCATTCCGAAAGCGCAATTGGTAGGGGATGCGTTGTTCGGTGCCGCGTCTGGGGCGGGCCAGTCCAATGACCATCGGCTCGCCGGCGCCACGCTGGGCACGATCGGGGGCCTCGCTGGCAACCTGGCCGGCAACACGGCGGGCAAGGTGCTGGGAGCCGCGGCGCGAACTGGCCCCGGTCTCGCTGTCTCCAATCGCGTCCGCGGTATCTTCGGCGCGCCGCTCCTATCCGACGTGAAGGCGCTGTCCGGTGCCGACAGGACGGCCATGAACGCGATCGATCGGGCTGGCGTCGACAACGTCACCAATTCGCTGACCGAAGCGCAGCAGCTTGGTGTGCCCATGTCGCTGGCCGACACCAATCCGAACCTGCGAGAGCTGGCGGGTGCGGCGGTGCGCCGATCGCCCACCGCATCGTCCTTCGCCGAGGATGCGCTTCTGCCACGCGCTCGGGGGCAATATGACCGCTTCACATCGTCGGTGAATTCGAACCTGGGACCGACGGCCAACATTCCTCAGCTCAGTGCCGATCTGACCGCGCAGGGGCGTGCGGCGGCATCCGATCTCTACAACCGGGCCTATTCCAACCCCGTGCCGACCACGCCGCAGCTGGACTCGGTTCTCGGCACACCATTTGGCCGACAGGCTCTCGGTCGGGCGCGCACGATCGCTGCCAACGAAATGCGATCGCCAGACGAGCTTGGTTTCGTTTTGGATGCGAATGGCGATGTCTCGCTGAACCCGCGGCCCAGCGAAGCCATCGCCCGCCACCTCGATGCACGCGCCGAACTCGACGACGCGCAGGAAGCGTATAGGGCGGCGAGGCAGCAGCCCAACGGGAATGTCGATGCAGCCCGCAATCGCGTTCTCGCTGCCCGTGAGAGCCTGCGACAGACCGAACGTGGGCTGGCGGCGGCTCCCGATCCGTCCATGCCTGCCAGCGTGCCGGCATACACCACGCAGACGCTCGATTACGTGAAGCGCGGCATGGACGATGTGCTTGAGGGCCAGCGCAACCCGATCACCGGCAAGCTCGTCCTCGACGAAGCCGGCCGGGCGCAGAACGGCGTGCGGAGCCAGTTGCTCGGTGAAGTCGATCGGCTCAATCCCGATTATGCCGCTGCCCGTGCCGCCTATGCTGGACCGGTAGTTTCTCGCGATGCTCTGGCGCGTGGCGGCGACGCCTACGGTCTCCAGCCCGACGAACTGGCGATGCAGGTGGGCAGCCAGACGCCCGAGCACCTCGGGCAGATGCAGTTGGGCTATCGCGGTGCGATGGTCGATCACGCCG
>Ga0164242_10002147_pt1 | contig 22949 bp, 20 predicted proteins | sample OricomgcompostMG_FD_108783 | JGI IMG/M metagenome (GOLD analysis project Ga0164242, IMG submission 108783) | Miracle-Growth compost microbial communities from Emeryville, California, USA - Original compost - Miracle growth compost (MG) ... | reverse complement strand
GCTCGCCGAGGACGCCGAGGCGATCAAGGACAAGCTGCCGACCGCGACGCCGGCGGGTGTGTTCGGCGGCGGTCTCGGGCCGGAGCTGCAGGGCCACGTCGAGAAGGCGCACGCGCACCTGGTCAGCACGCTGCACGTGATGTCGCAAGGGGTGCACGGCTACTCCGCCGCGGTCAGCAAGGCGACCACCACGGTGCTCGACGCCGACGACCACAGCCAGAAGGCGATCGACGGGGTCAACAAGGCCCTCGACAAGTCGACCACCGACGTGTCGACGCCGTTCAGCCAGACGCCCGCGAGCTCGCCGACCACGACCGGCGGGCCGGGCACGCCGACGGCGACAGGAGACCCGGGCAGCTCGACCCCGCCGTCCACCGGGTCGAGCACCAGCGATCCCAGCGGAGGGCAGTGAGCCGTGATCGGTGACAACAGGACCAAGCTGAACAGCTACCTGGAGGGTGTGAGCAAGAAGAGCATCCAGGACATCCGCGACACCGCGACGACCTGGTCGAAGAAGGCGACGACGCTCAACGACGTCGCCTATGCGCTCGGCACCACGCGGAGTTCGGGGATGGCCGAGGGCTTCGGCGGCAAGAGCGAGGTGGCCCGCGCGGCGAGCAAGGCGTTCACCGAGGCGTCGACCAAGCTCACCCATCACGCGAAGCAGCTCAGCGACGGCGCCAAGACGCTCAACGAGGCCGCGACGGCGCTGGAGAACGCGCACAACTACAAGACGAAGATCGACAAGCGCGACGCGAACGCGACCGACCCCGCGAAGTCCGCGGACACCAACAAGACCGACGACGAGACGCAGTCCAAGACCTACACCGACGCCATCGACACGGCGTACGGCGCGGCCATCCTCGCGATGCGCAAGGTGCACGGCGACCAGCCGGCGCCGCCGCCGACCTCGGGCTCCGGTGACGGCGGCCCGTCGTATCCGGGCATGCCCAGCGGCGGCTACCCGGGCGGCGGATCGGGCGGTGGGTTCTACCCGGGCGGTGGTGGCAACGGCGGCCCGACCGGTGGCACCGGCACCCATCCGGGTGGTGGCACCCACCCCGGCGGCGGCACGCATCCCGGTGGTCCGTACCCCGGCGGCCCCGGTGGCGGCGACGGTGGTGGCGGCTGGCTCCAGGGTGGTGACCCGCCGACCGTGCCGACCGTCCCCGGCGTGGGCGGTCCCGGTGCGGGTGAACCGCTGGTCCCGACCGGGGGAGGCGTCGGCGGAAGCGGCGCCGGTGGCGCGGGTCTGGCCGGTGCGGGTGCGTTCGGTGGGCTCGGCGCCTACGGTGCCGGAGGCAGCGGCGCCGCGCTCAGGTTCACCCCCGGTCAGGCGATCGGCGTCAGCCGGTCGACGATCGGATCGGCGGGCATGCTCGGCGCGGAGGAGGAGGGCGCCGTCGGTGGTGTCGGCGGTCGCGCGCTCAGTCCGGGCGGAACCGTGGGCCGTGGTGGGGCCGGCGCGGGTGGCGGTCGGCGCACCGGCGCAGCCGGCGGCCGGCGTACCGGCGCCGCGGCGGGCGGCCGCGGCCGTCGGCGAGACGACGAACGCGAGGACACCGCCCCCGACCTGTGGGACGACGGCTCCGAGTGGGTCGACGACGAGGGGATGGGTCCCTCGGTGATGCGGTAGCGTACGGCTGCAAGAGCCCCCGGCTAGACGACATGGTCCTTGCCGGGGCTTCTTGCTTTTCCGGACCCGATCAGGTGGGAGAAAGAAGATGCCGGCGATCGCGATCATCGGCGCCCAGTGGGGCGACGAGGGCAAGGGCAAGGCGACCGACCTGCTCGGCAGCAACGTCGACTATGTGGTGAAGTTCAACGGCGGCAACAACGCCGGCCACACGGTCGTGGTCAGCCAGGAAGACGGGCACAGCGAGAAGTACGCGCTGCACCTGCTCCCCAGCGGCATCCTCACGCCGGGCGTCACGCCGGTGATCGGCAACGGCGTGGTCATCGACCTGTCCGTGCTGTTCGAGGAGATCGACGGGCTCAACGCGCGCGGCGTCGACACCTCGCTGCTGCGGGTGAGTGCCAACGCGCACGTGATCGCCGACTACAACCGCCAGCTCGACAAGGTCACCGAGCGCTTCCTCGGCTCCCGCAGGATCGGGACCACCGGCCGTGGGATCGGCCCGACGTACGCGGACAAGATCAACCGGATCGGCATCCGCGTCCAGGACCTGTTCGACGAGAAGATCCTGCAGGCCAAGGTCGAGGGCGCTCTCGAGCTCAAGAACCAGATCCTCACCAAGATCTACAACCGGCGTGGGTTCACCGTGGACGCGGTGGTCGAGGAACTGCGCTCCTACGCCGCCCGGCTCGCTCCGATGGTCTGCGACACCGGGCTGCTGCTCAACCAGGCCCTCGACCGCGACGAGGTCGTGCTGCTGGAGGCCGGCCAGGCCACGCTGCTCGACGTCGACCACGGCACCTACCCGTTCGTGACCTCGTCGAGCGCGACCGCCGGCGGCGCCTGCACCGGTTCCGGGATCCCGCCGACGCGGCTCGACCAGATCATCGCGATCGTCAAGGCCTACACCACCCGGGTCGGGGAGGGGCCGTTCCCCACCGAGCTGCTCGACGACCAGGGCGAGTTCCTGCGCAAGGCGGGCTGGGAGTACGGCACCACCACCGGCCGGCCGCGCCGCTGTGGCTGGTTCGACGCGGTCATCGCGCGCTACGCCGCCCGGGTCAACGGCGTCACCGACTTCGTGCTGACCAAGCTCGACGTGCTCACCGGTCTGGAGCAGGTGCCGGTCTGCGTGGCCTACGACGTGGACGGCGTGCGGCACGACGAGATGCCGGTCAACCAGACCGACTTCCACCACGCGGTGCCGATCTACGAGTACCTGCCCGGTTGGTGGGAGGACATCTCGAAGGCCCGCACCTTCGAGGACCTGCCCGCCAACGCGCAGGCCTACGTCAAGCGGGTCGAGGAGCTCTCCGGCGCCCGTATCTCGGTGATCGGCGTCGGCCCGGGCCGGCACGAGACGGTCGTCGTCCACCCGCTCATCTGACCGCGCAACCGACCAAAGGATCTCGCCCGTGAAGACCCTCGTCATCGGCACCGGCGGCCGCGAGCACGCGCTCGCCCTCAAGCTCACGCAGGACGGGCACGAGGTGCACGCCGCGCCCGGCAACCCGGGCATGGCGCGCGTCGCGACGCTGCACCCGGTCGACCCGATGTCGGGGGCGGAGGTCGCCGAGCTGGCTGCCGCCCTCGCCGCGGATCTGGTCGTCGTCGGCCCCGAGGCCCCGCTGGTCGCCGGCGTGGCGGACGCGGTCCGCGCCGTCGGCGTACCCGTCTTCGGGCCGTCGCGGGCCGCGGCTCGGCTGGAGGGCTCCAAGGCGTTCTCCAAGGAGGTCATGGCCGCCGCCGGCGTCCCGACCGCCGGCTCACGCACCTGCGCGACGCCGCGAGAGGCGGCCGCGGCGCTGGACGAGTTCGGCGCGCCGTACGTCGTCAAGGACGACGCCCTGGCCGCCGGCAAGGGCGTCGTCGTCACTCGCGACCGGGACGAGGCGCTGGCCCATGTCGAGCTCTGCCTGGCGCAGGGCAGCGCGCGGGTGGTGGTCGAGGAGTTCCTGGACGGTCCCGAGGTTTCGCTGTTCGCGATCTGTGACGGCGCGCGCGCCCATGCCCTGCAGCCGGCCCAGGACTTCAAGCGCATCTTCGACGGGGGTCACGGGCCCAACACCGGCGGGATGGGCTCCTACTCGCCGCTCCCCTGGGCGCAGTCGGACCTCGCCGCGGTGGTGCTGGACACGGTGGTCCAGCCGACCCTGGACGAGATGGCTCGGCGCGGCGCGCCGTTCGTGGGTTGCCTCTACGTCGGGCTGGCGCTGACCGCGCGTGGTCCGCGGGTGATCGAGTTCAACTGCCGCTTCGGCGACCCCGACATCCAGCCGGTGCTGGCGCTGCTCGACTCCGACCTGGGCGAGTTGCTACACGCCGCCGCCACCGGCGCACTGGGGTCGGCACCGGTCTTCCGGGCGGGGGCCGCCGTCACGGTGGTGCTGGCCTCGGCCGGCTACCCCGAGTCGTCCTCGAAGGGTGATGTCGTCACCGGTGTCGAGGCCGCCGAGGCCGCCGGGGCGGACGTCATCCACGCCGGTACGGCGCTCCTCGACGGGGAGTTGGTGACCGCTGGCGGTCGGGTCCTCGCCGTACGCGCCACCGGGTCCGACGTCGCCGATGCCCGTGCCCGCGCCTATGCCGCTGCTGACCTGATCTCCTTCGAGGGGATGCAGCGCCGCTCCGATATCGCGGCGGAGCCGCTCGGGGTGGTCGAGGGCGCCTCCGTCCGTTAGCGTCGCCGCAACGCCTCGGTGACGACCAGGCCGGTCAACCCGGCGATGCCGGCGGCCAGCAGGCCGCGGTGCTGCGTCGCCCACAGCTGGGGGGCGCGGGTGTGCGATCGAGCGTCGAAGGCGCCATGTGCCCCGTGGTCGGTGGTGGCGTCGGCGGGCTGCCACAGGTTGACCGGCTGGCCCTCGGGCCGCCGCTCGGGCGTCTGCTGGGACGTCCACCCCGTCTTGGCGAGATAGCGGTCCAGCAATCCCGGCGCGACCGCGTTGGCCATGATCGTCGCCGCCGTACTGGCCCCGCACCAGTACTCCCGCCGGCGGGGATGGTCGGCGGCGAACACCACCGCGCGGGCGGCCACCTCGGGCTGGTAGATCGGCGGCACTGGCTGGGCCTGCTGCGGCAGCCGGGACAGCCCCCAGCGGAACTGCGGCGTGTTGACCGCCGGCATCTGCACCATCGTCACGTGCACGCCGCTGCCCTCGTGCAGCAGCTCGGCGCGCAGCGAGTCGTGCAGTCCCTGGACGGCGTGCTTGGCGCCGCAGTAGGCCGACTGCAGTGGGATGCCGCGATAGGCCAGCGCCGAGCCCACCTGAACGATCGCGCCCCGGTCGCGTGGCTTCATCCGTCGCAGCGCCGCCCGGGTGCCGTTCACGTAGCCGAGGTAGGTGACGGTGGTGGCGCGTGCGAACTCGTCGGGCTCGATCTGGTCGAACGGCGCGAAGATCGCCGCGAACGCGTCATTGACCCACACCGCGATCGGGCCCAGCTCCTCCTCGACCCGTGTCGCCGCAGCCTCGACCGCCTCGTGGTCGGCCACGTCGATCTCGATCGGCAGGGCGCGCCCGCCGGCGGACCTGACTTCCGTGGCGGCGGCGTCGAGTCCGGCCCGCCCGCGGGCGAGCAGGGCGACGTCGTCGCCGCGCGCGGCGAACGCCCGCACGCACGCGCGTCCGATCCCCGCGCTCGCGCCCGTCACCACCACGACCCGACCAGTCCGCCTCGTGCTCACCTGGCTGAGGTGACCGTGGCGGCGGGCGATCATGCGGCGATGTGCGATCCGCCGTTGTCGGGCCGGTCAGGTCGGTCGGGCCAGCTTCGGGTCCCCTTCGGGCGTGTAGGCATAGGGGCACACACGCGTCCTCATGCCTACATGCCGGAGACCCCACTTCCGCCTGGTAGACCTCGCCGTCGGGTCCACTCGCCGGCTTCAGGGCGGGTCGCCCGGAGCGGGCTCCGGTTGTCGGCCCATCCCCAGGGTTGCGTGGTCCAGGGCTCGTGGCGGGGTCGCTGACCGAGCGCTCGGCGCGGCGGGTGCTGGCGTGCGGGCTGGCGGGTGAGCCGCAGATGAGCACCAACGCCTGGTGGACGGCTTCGACATCGTCGCCGCGGCGAGTGACGGGCGCGGCTGCCACGACTTCACCCTCGGCGAGCCGGGAGCGTGGTTCGGACAGTTCCGCGACACCCGGGTGACGAGGGGCCGCGGGAGAGAGTGGGTGATCCCGGGCTGGCCGACCGGCCGCAAGCTGCGAGTCGATTCCCTCACGCCGGACATGGGAGACTGGGCGCTGTGACGGCGCCCGCTCTGCCCAATGTCCTGGCCACCCGCTACGCCTCGGCCGAGCTGGCCGGGATCTGGTCGCCGGAGCACAAGATCGTGCTCGAGCGCCAGCTGTGGATCGCCGTGCTCAAGGCGCAGCGCGACCTGGGCATCGACGTACCCGAGGGTGTCATCGAGGCTTACGAGAAGGTCGTCGACCAGGTCGACCTGGCGTCCATCGCCGCGCGGGAGCGAGTGACCCGGCACGACGTGAAGGCGCGGATCGAGGAGTTCAGCGACCTTGCCGGCCATGAGCACATCCACAAGGGCATGACCAGCCGGGACCTGACCGAGAACGTCGAGCAGCTCCAGGTGCTCAGCTCGCTGCGGATCATCCGGGATCGCGCCGTCGCCGCACTGGCCCGACTTGGCCGGCTCGCCGCCGAGCACGAGGCCACCGTGATGGCCGGGCGCAGCCACAACGTCGCCGCGCAGGCGACCACGCTCGGCAAGCGGTTCGCCACCGTCGCCGACGAGATGCTGGTGGCCCTGGACCGGATCGAGAACCTGATCGGCCGCTACCCCCTGCGCGGGATCAAGGGTCCGATGGGTACGGCGCAGGACATGCTCGACCTGCTCGACGGAGACGCCGCCAAGCTCGAGCAGCTGGAGGTGGCGATCGCGCGGCACCTCGGTTTCGACCGGGTCCTCACCAGCGTCGGCCAGGTCTACCCGCGCAGCCTCGACTTCGACGTGATCTCGGCGTTGGTCCAGCTGGTCGCCGGGCCGTCCAACCTCGCGACCACGATCCGGCTGATGGCCGGCAACGAGCTGGTCACCGAGGGCTTCAAGGAGGGCCAGGTCGGCTCCTCGGCGATGCCGCACAAGATGAACTCCCGCTCCTGCGAGCGGGTCAACGGCCTCAGCGTCGTCCTCCGCGGCCACCTCTCGATGGTCGGGGAGCTCGCCGGCGACCAGTGGAACGAGGGCGACGTCTCCGACTCGGTGGTGCGCCGGGTGGCGCTGCCGGACGCGTTCTTCGCCGCGGACGGCCTCTTCCAGACGTTCTTGACGGTGCTCGACGAGTTCGGCGCCTTTCCGGCGGTGATCCAGCGCGAGCTCGACCGCTATCTGCCCTTCCTGTCGACCACCAAGGTGCTGATGGCGGCGGTGCGCAACGGTGTCGGTCGCGAGGCCGCCCACGAGGCGATCAAGGAGGCGGCCGTCGGCACCGCCTTGGCGATGCGGCAGGGCCAGGCCGATAACGACGTCTTCGCCAAGCTCGCCGCCGACCCGCGCCTGGGGCTCAGCCAGGCACAGCTCGACAGCCTGGTCGCCGAGCCGATCGCCTTCACCGGCGCCGCCGTCGCCCAGGTGCAGGCGGTCGTCCGTCGCGTCGAGGAGGTCGCCCGGGCGCACCCCGAGGCGGCGGCGTACCGGCCCGGCGACATCCTGTAGCCGGGCGAGATCCTGTAGCCGGGCGAGCCCGACTAGTCCCGCCGCCAGTCCCGGACCGCGACGGCCAGCGCGGCAACGACGGCGACCAGCCCGGTGATCAGCGCGCCACGCAGCCCCCAGCCGGGGGAGGCGCGCTTGGCGATCGTGGAGTACGCCGTCATCAGCACCGCGGCGCCGATCGAGGAGCCGATCCGCTGGCCGGTCTGCAGCGCCCCGCCGGCGGCGCCGCCCATCGCGGGTGGCACCTCGGCCAGGCTCAAGGTGAGATTGGGCGAGACGACCGCGCCGCCGCCGAGGCCGGCGAAGAGCAGCGCCGGCACCGCCACCCACCACAGCCCGTCGACCGAGCGGCTGGGGGCGAGGACGGCGTACACGGCGACGCCGACCAGCACCGCCGACAGGGCCGCGACGGTGATGCGACGTCCGACGGAGGAGACCAGGTTGCCGGCGACGGGGGCGCTGATCGCGGCGCCGACGGCGTACGGCGCCACCAGCAGGCCGGCGTGCAGCGGCCCGACCCCGAGCCCGTCTTGCAGGTAGAACGAGCTGGTCAGGATGATGCCGGTGAACCCGGTGAAATAGAGCGTGCCGATGGTGATGCCGCTGGCATAGCCGCGGATCCGGCCCAGCAGGGAGAGGTCGAGCAGCGGCGGCCGGCCGCGCTCGCGAACCCGCCGCTCCCAGCGGACGAACCCCCAGCCCAGCGGCGGCGCGAGTGCCAGCAGGGCCAGCGACCAGTACTCGTCGCTCTCCAGCCGGACGACCGGATAGAGCACGTCGAGCACCAGCAGGCCGAGGAGCACGGCGCCGCCGATGTCGAGCCCGGGGTCGCCGCTGACCGCCTCCGTGCGTCCCGGCACCAGCCTGGCCACGAAGACCAGCGCGACCAACCCGATCGGGACGTTGATCAGGAACAGGTAGCGCCAGCCGACGTCCTCGCCGGCCAGCGCGAGGATCAGCCCGCCGAGGACGGGCCCCAGCGCGGCGGAGACCGAGACCGTGAAGCCGAAGAGCCCGAAGGCGCGGCCGCGCTCGGCCCCGCGGAACAGCTGCTGGATCAGGCCGGAGTTCTGTGGGGTGAGCAGCCCGGCGGCCAGCCCCTGGACCAGCCGGGCGACGATGACCGCGGCCGCGCTCGGGGCCAGCCCCACGCCGGCGCTGGCGACGACGAAGCCGGCCAGCCCGATCAGCATCATCCGTCGCCGGCCGTAGGCGTCCCCGAGCCGCCCGCCGGCCACCAGCACCAGCCCGAAGGTCAGCGCGTAGCCGGAGACCACCCACTGGATGGAGCCGGCCGAGGTGTGCAGCCCCTGCTGCATGGACGGGATGGCGATGTTGACGATGGAGACGTCCAGCAGCGCCATGAAGCCGACGATCAGCGAGACCGCCAGGATCCGCCACCGCCGCGGGTCGGGTGCATCGCGGTCGGGGCGGGTTCGCTGCCTGGTCGTCTCGGTGCTCACGTCGTCCGGTGCCCGTGGCGTGGCCGACGATGCGTCATGCCCAGCGGGTGAGCTTCTCGGGATTGAGCACGATCCACACGTCGCCGACCCGCCCGTCGGCCACGCGTAGATTGACCACGCCCTCGACCCGGCCGTTGCGCTCGAACGTGACGCCCAGCCCGTCGGCGGTCGCGCACGGCCGCACCCGCCACTCGGGTACCCGGTCCAAGACGCCGAACAGGAAGCGCGCGACCTTGGCGGCGCCGAAGATCGGGTTCGGGGCTGCCTTGACCAGGCCGCCGCCGTCGGAGCGCAGCTCGACCGTCGGAGCGCAGCTCGACGCTCGGGTCGAGAAGCGCCACCAGGGCGTCCAGGTCGCCGCCGGCACAGGCCGCGGCGAAGGCGCGCACCACGGCGGCGTGCTCGGCGGCGGGGGCGGCCTGCTCGCGCGCGGCATGTACCCGCCGCCGGGCCGAGGAGGCGAGCTGCCGCACGGCGGCCAGGGACCGACGTACTGCTCGCGTCGGACCCGTGCCGACTTGAGTACGTCGAGGCACACATGGCCGGCCACCCGGGTCAGCCAGCCCTGGACGTTGGCGATCTCGGTGCGCTCTTCCTCGGAGAGCCGGTACCAGCGGATGTAGGTCTCCTGCACCGCGTCCTCGGCGTCGGTCACCGTGCCGAGCAGCCGGTAGGCCAGCGCGACCAGACGGCGCTCGCCGACCACGCCTCGCCGGCCCCCGCGGTCGACGTCGAGGCGGCGCTGAGCCCGGAGCAGATCGCCGCGGTCGGCTGGCTCGCGGTCGCCATCAACGGCTGGAACCGGATCGCCATCGCGAGCCACTACCCGGTCGCTCCGTGACCCGATAGTCGACCAGGGTGGTCGTCTAACATCGCAGCATGCCGACCACCGCGCTGCCGCTCCTGCCGTCGTACGACGGAGCCGAGGTGGTGGTCGAGGCGCCAGGCGCCGGCCCCGGCAACTGGGCCGGCGCCGCCAGCGCGCTGCTGGTGGACGGTACCTACTGGCTGACCTGGCGCAACCGGCGCCCGCTCGAGGACGGCCGAGGAGTCACCGTCGACGTGGCCCGCTCCGAGGACGGGGTGCACTTCGAGGTCGTCGCGCAGGTGTACCGCGAGTCGTTCGGCTGCGAGTCGCTGGAGCGGCCGGCGCTGGTCTCGTTGCCGCACGGCGAGGGCTGGCGGCTCTATCTCTCCTGTGCCACCTGGAACTCCAAGCACTGGTGGGTCGACAGCCTCACCGCGGCCACTCCCGAGGACCTGCCGCACGGCCACCAGCGGGTGGTGCTGCCCGGCGATGCACACGTCGCGGTCAAGGACCCGGTCATCGCGGTCACGCCCGAGGGCGCGTGGGAGATGTGGCTGTGCTGCCATCCGCTCACCGAGCCCGGGCACGAGGACCGGATGAGCACCCGCTGGTTGACCTCCTTCGACGGGCTGACCTGGGCCGACCAGGGTGAGGTGCTCGCCGGCCGCCCCGGTGCCTGGGACGCCCGCGGCGCTCGGGTCACCACCCGGATCGGGGACGACGTCTTCCTCTACGACGGCCGGCCCGATGCCGCCTCCAACTGGTACGAGACCACCGGGCTGGCCCGGTGGGACGGCGACCGGCTGGTGCCGGATCCGGAGATCGGCCCGATCCGATCGCCGTACTCCGACGGCGCCTTCCGCTACGCCAGTGCGGTGCCCCTGCCCGACGGCCGGATCCGCTACTACGTCGAGGCGGCCCGGCCCGACGGGGCGCACCACCTGGTCACGATGGTGCGGTGAGCCGCCGGCCCGTGCCCGGGTGCGGTCAGGCGGACGCCCGCTGGCGGAACGAGCCGCGAGGCTCGGTGGAGAGCCACTGCGAGAAGTCCTGGCCGGTGACCTCGGTCAACAGGGCGACGTCGTCGGCATAGACCTTGATCAGTTGGGTGCGCTGCTCGACGGTGAGCAGCGGCCGGTGGACCTCCCCGGAGCCACGCAGCTGCCGGATCAGTGGCGGTGCCGCCGCTCGCCACGCCTGTGGTGGGGCGAACTGACCGAGCCAGGCCCCGCTCCGGATCACCGGCCCGAAGAGCCGGGTGCGCCAGCTCGGCTCGGCGTAGCTGCGGGAGTTGTCACTGGGGATCTGCTCGATCAGCCCGGTCGAGAGGCCGAGGAAGCGGCAGGCATTGTCGACGGCGGCGGTGGGGTCGTCGATCAGCTCCCGGTAGCGCATCACCAGCACCCGATCGCGGTCGACGTGCTGGTAGAGGTCGGCCAGCTGTTCGCCGTAGAGCCCCAGCTCCCGGTAACGCCAGAACGGTGCATACCCGGCCTGGACGCGCTCGGCCTCGCGGGCGAAGGCGGCCATGAAGTCGGACTCGGGCTCCAGGCCGTCGCACCACAGATGCATCCAGTTGGAGTACGCCCGGTCGATCGGATCGCGCACGATCGCGATCAGCCGGACGTCCGGGAGCGCCTCGGCGATGCGACGGTGAGCACCACGGCTCCACAGGTAGAACGGGGTGGACTCCCCCCGCATCGCCGTCGTGGGCGCGTCCGCGAAGAGCCGTGCGTAGTCGGAGGGGCGCCAGATCCACTCCTGCTGGGAGTGCTGGTCGCCCGGGCCGCGCCAGTGCGGCGGCGGAGCCTGGTCGCAGAGGAAGAACTTGGGCTCCTTCGGCGCGCTCATGAAGACCTCTGGATGCTGTGCGAGCGCATTGTGCAGCGCCGTCGTGCCTGCCTTCGGTGCTCCGACGATGAGGAAGTCGGGTCGCGGTTCGCGTTCGGTGATCACGGTGCACCCCCACCCATTAAGTGATGTGAGGCAGTCTACTAACAAGACATGATGGTTTGGGAGACGATCTCCTAGGCTGTGCCCGTGGTCGAGCCGAACATTCCCCCCGCCCCGTCACTTCCCGGCGCTCGCCACCTGCACTCCGGGAAGGTACGTGACCTCTACCAGCTCACCGAGGGCCCGTACGCCGGCCAGCTCCTGATGGTGGCCAGCGACCGGATCAGCGCGTTCGACTACGTGCTGGACAGCACGATCCCGGACAAGGGCGAGATCCTGACCCGGATGTCGCTGTGGTGGTTCGAGCGGCTCGCCGACCTGGTGCCCAACCACGTGCTCTCCACCGACGTGCCCCAGGCCGTCGCCGGGCGCGCCGTGATCTGCCAGAAGCTGGACATGTTCCCCGTGGAATGCGTCGCGCGCGGCTACCTCACCGGCTCCGGGCTACTCGACTACGACGCTTCCGGCCAAGTGTGCGGCATCCCGCTGCCCCAGGGCCTGGTCGACGGCAGCCGGCTGCCCGAGCCGATCTTCACCCCCGCCACCAAGGCCGCGGTCGGTGACCATGACGAAAACGTCTCCTACGACCAGATCGTCCACCGGATCGGGCCGAACGACGCGGCCGAGCTGCGCCGGCTCACGCTGGCGGTCTACACCCGCGCCGACGAGATCGCCCGCGGGGTGGGGTTGATGCTGGCCGACACGAAGTTCGAGTTCGGGGTGCGGCACGACACCGAGCACTTCTTCGGGGGCGGCCTGCGCAGGATCGTGCTCGCCGACGAGGTGCTCACCCCCGACTCGTCGCGATTCTGGTCGCTGGAGGAGTGGCAGCCCGGTCGTGCCCAGCCGTCGTACGACAAGCAGATCGTGCGCAACTGGCTCCTGGAGAACTGGGACAGGAGTTCGGGGGAGCGCCCGCCGGCGTTGCCGGCCGAGATCATCGACCGCACCCGCAGCCGGTATGTCGAGGCCTACGAGCGACTCACCGGTCAGCGATTCTGAACACGCGCCCACCGACGGCTACTGGCAGGTAGGTTTGGCCCCGCACACCCGAGTGATGGAGGCCACGTGTCGTCGTACAACCTGTCGTCCCTGCTGGAGAGCGGAGCCGTCGCGCACCCGGAGCGCGACGCGATCGTCATCGGAGACACCAGGCTGAGCTACGCCAGCGTGAACGCGCTGGCCAACCAGGTCGCGAACACGCTGGTCGCACGCGGGGTCCAGCCCGGCGACAAGGTCGCGCTGACCTGCCCCAATCTGCCCTACTTCACCGTCGTCTACTTCGGCATTCTCAAGGCCGGCGCGACGGTGGTGCCGCTCAACGTGCTGCTCAAGAGCCGCGAGGTGGCCTACCACCTCACCGACTCCGAGGCGAAGGCCTACTTCTGCTTCGAGGGCAGCCCGCAGATGCCGATCGGTCAGCAGGGCTTCGAGGGCTTCACCGAGGTCGAGAGCTGCGAGCACTTCTTCGTCATCACCGCCGACCCGTTCGCGGCCTCGCCGATCGAGGGCAGCCCCGAGAATCCGGTGCAGACGCTGTTCGGTGCGATCGGCAGCGCCGACCAGACCTTCGAGACCGTCGCCACCGACGAGGACGACACCGCGGTCATCCTCTACACCTCCGGCACCACCGGCCAGCCCAAGGGCGCCGAGCTGCGGCACCGCAACCTGCGCGACAACGCATTGTCCGGCGCTGCGCTCTTCGGGGCGGACGCCGCCAACCCGGACACCTACCTCGCCGTACTGCCGCTCTTCCACGCCTTCGGGCAGACCGTGTGCCAGAACGGCGCGCTCGCCTACGGCGGCACGATCGTGATGCTGCCGCGCTTCGAGCCGGCGGCCGCGCTGCAGCTGATGCTGGCGGAGAAGGTGTCGTTCTTCGCCGGCGTGCCGACGATGTACTGGGGCCTGCTCGGCGCTCTCGACACTCCGCTCGATTCTGGAGCGGTCGACGTGGCCGCGCTCAAGGCCAACCTGCGGGTCGCGGTGGCCGGCGGCTCGGCGTTGCCGGTGGAGATCCACAAGGAGTTCGAGGCCCGCTTCGGCATCACCATCCTCGAGGGCTACGGGCTGTCGGAGACCTCGCCGGTGGCCTCGTTCAGCAAGTACGGCGAGCCCGCCCGGGTCGGCTCGATCGGGTTGCCGATCCCCGGCGTGGAGATGGAGCTGATCGAGCCCGACGGCTGGGCGCCGATCCGGTGGACCCCCGATGCGGTCGGCGAGATCGCGATCAGGGGCCACAACGTCATGAAGGGCTACTACCGCCGGCCGGAGGCGACCGCGGCGGCGATCAACGAGGACGGCTGGTTCCGCTCCGGCGACCTGGCCCGGCGCGACGAGGACGGCTGGTACTACATCGTCGACCGGACCAAGGACCTCATCATCCGTGGCGGCTACAACGTCTACCCGCGCGAGATCGAGGAGGTGCTGATGACCCACCCGGCGGTCTCGCTCGCGGCGGTCATCGGCGTGCCGCACGAGAGCCACGGCGAGGAGATCAAGGCGTTTGTGATCCTCAAACCGGGTGCGAGCGCCACCGCCGAGGAGATCGTGGCGTGGAGCAAGGATCAGATGGCCAACTACAAGTACCCGCGCATCGTCGAGATCGTGACCTCGTTGCCGATGACGGCCACCGGCAAGATCCTCAAGCGCGAGCTCTCCTGATCCGTCTCAACCTCAGGCGAACGGATTCGGCAGCGCTCCGGGCAGCTTGGCCAGCAGCTCCCTGGCGTTGGCCGCCACCTTGTGCTCGACCAGCACCTCATAGCGGGTGGCCACCACCTGTGTCACCGACGAGAAGTCGCGCCGGCCTCCGGTCATGGCATAGCCGACCAGCGACCAGATCAGCCCGAAGAGCAGGCCGAGCACCATCGTGGAGATGATCGCCGCCAGCGCGTTGCCGGTGCCGAAGAACGAGAACAGGATCCCGACCAGCAGGCCGAACCACAGCCCCGACATCGCGCCGTGGACGGCCACCCGGCCGGTGGTCAGCCGCCCGGTGATCCGCTCCATCTGCTTGAGGTCGGTGCCGACGATCATGCAGTTCTCCACCGGGAAGCCCTGATCGGAGAGGAAGTCGACCGTCTTCTGGGCGGTCGCATAGTCGTCGTACGTCGCCAGCGACTGCGGGAACTGCAGCCGGAACTGAGCTGCGGCCAGCACGGACTGGGCATGCGGATTGCTCATGGCTCCCAGTCTGCCCGATAGAATCCGCGCCATGCCCCGAGTCGTCGTCGACGTCATGCCCAAGCCCGAGATCCTCGACCCGCAGGGGAAGGCAGTTCTCGGCGCGCTGCCGCGGCTCGGCTTCACCGGCGTGAGCGAGATCCGCCAGGGCAAGCGGTTCGAGCTCGAGGTCGCCGCGACCGACGAGGCGACCCTGGCCGAGATCGACAGGCTGGCCGAGACGTTCCTGGCCAACACCGTCATCGAGAACTACACCGTCCGGGTGGAGCAGGCCTGATGAAGGTCGGAGTCGTCACCTTCCCCGGCACGCTCGACGACGTCGACGCCCAGCGGGCCGTCCGCATCGGCGGTAACGAGGCGGTCGCGCTCTGGCACGGCGACCACGACCTGCGCGGCGTCGACGCGGTGATCCTGCCCGGCGGCTTCTCCTACGGCGACTACCTGCGCTGCGGCGCGATCTCCCGGTTCGCACCGGTGATGACGGAGGTGATCGCGGCCGCGCGGGCCGGGATGCCTGTGCTGGGCATCTGCAATGGCTTCCAGATCCTGGTCGAGTCGCATCTACTGCCTGGCGGCCTGATCCGCAACGACCACCGCCGGTTCGTCTGCCGCGACCAGCGGCTGCGGATCGAGAACGCGGCGACCCCGTGGACCTCGGCGTACCGGCAGGGGCAGGAGATCGTCGTCCCGCTGAAGAACGGCGAGGGCCGCTACGTCGCCGACGCCGAGACCATCGCCTGGCTGGAGGGGGAGGGCCGGGTGGTCGCGCGCTACCTCGAGGTCAACCCCAACGGTTCGACCAACGACATCGCCGGCATCGCGAACGAGGCCGGCAACGTCGTCGGCCTGATGCCGCACCCCGAGCATGCCGTCGAGGAGCTGACCGGCTCGGGCGTCGACGGGCTGGGCTTCTTCACCTCGCTCGTCGAGCGCGCCTTCGCCTGATCCGGCTCACCTCTTCCCGGCCGCCAGCGCGGACCAGGTGGTCCCGGCGACGATGCCGTGGTGCTTGATCTTGTGAGCCTTCTGGTACGCCGTGACGGCGTTCTGGGTGGCGGCGTCGTACACGCCCGTGATCGGTAGGTGCAGCGACGGCTGGCTGACCGCCATCGCGCGCTGCACGTCGCGCACCGCCGCCGACGCGGAGCCGTACTTGAGCACCGGGTGGGCGTTGCTGGCGAACATCGAGAGCCACAGGTGCTTGTTCCACGTCGCGCTCTTGGCACCGAAGCCGTGCGCGGCGCGCCACGACTTCACCGCCGCGACCAGCGGCTTGCCGAACTTGCCGTTGACCTTCTTGGTGTAGCCCCCGCGCTCGGTGAGCAGGCACTTGAGTGCCTTCACGTAGGGCTTGAGGCTCGCGCTGACCTTGGCGCCGCTGGCGGGCTGCTTGAGCACCTTGTACGACGAGAAGTCCACCGGCACGCCGTTGCAGTGCGACTCACCGGGGGCGACGCTGCCCTGCCCGACGTCGAGGAAGTCCCGGTCGATGTTGATGGTGACGTGTCCGTAGGTCTCGTTGTGGCCGCCCTGGTACTGCTTCACCCGGGCGTGCGGCATCCAGCCGGTGCTGGAGACGTAGGCGGAGCTGGTGTTGGCCTGGTTGTTCCAGTCCGCGATCCAGACCTGGTCCGGCAGCACGTAGGCGCCCGGGTTGGTCTGCCGCACCTGGTCGAGCATCTTCAGGCCGGAGGAGGCGCTGGAGTAGACGCCGGAGAGATAGCCCAGCGCCTTGAGCTCGGTGGTCCACGACGACAGGAACGTCATCGCCGAGTCGCGGCACTTGGTGTTGCCGGCGTCGAAGGCCTCGAGGTCGTAGTACATGGTGCTGCCCGGCACGATGCCCAGCGAGCGGGCGACACCGACGGTCTTGTCGGCCTCGGCCTTGCCCTGGGCCGCCGCGGTGGCGTAGACGCCGTTGGTCGCGGTCGCGCTGATCACCGGGTGGCTGCCGTAGCGCGGGAAGCGCGGGTTGCAGCTGGCCTGCGGGCCGAGCGTGATCGGCAGCAGCTTCCAGCCCTTGGCCAGCTGGGTCGCGACCCAGCCGGCGGTGAGGTAGGTCTGGTTGCGACAGCCGCGCGAGTCGCCGGAGATGTAGATGCCCGCCGCGAGGTACGGCGAGGTCCGCAGCCAGGTGTCCATCGCGGCCTGGCTGGGCGCCTGGCACTGGTCGAAGCCGTAGCCGGTGAAGTTGCCGGGGGTGACCGGGTTGGTCGAGACGTCCTTGGCCAGGTGCAGCGGTCCCGACCGGGTGGTCTGGTGGTGCGGGACGGTGAGCAGGGCGGCGACCAGAAGCGCCGCCAGGCCCGCTCCGAGAAGTCGGAGCAGGCCGGCGGCGGTCAGGTTTCGGGGCGAGATGGCAGGCATGGCGAGAGCACTCTAAGCACTCCAGTAACACGAGTAACACCCGTTCCGCCGAACTACAAGTATGTAATTAAATGCCCGCTGACCTGCGCAAACGTCGAGTCGTAGGTTTTTCACCCCCGAATCGGGGATCGCGCAGCGAGCCGCCGGGCACCATCCCGGACTCGGACGTGCGAAATCCCCGATTCGCGGTCAGGCGGCCTCCGGTTGGGGGCGTGCGACGACCCGCCGGGCCACCAGGCTGACCGCACTGACCAGTGCGATCGAGGCCAGGATCGCCGAGGTGCCGAAGCCCCAGCGCGCGCCGTGCAGGAAGTCGCCCGGGATCGCGTGGGCGGCGTACACCGAGGTGATCACCGCGAGTCCGACGGATCCGCCGAGCTGCTGCATGGTCTGCAGTAGGCCGGAGGCGGCGCCGGCGTGCTCCGGCTCGACGCCGAGTAGCACCAGCGAGGTGATCGGCATGAACGTCAGGCCGGCGGAGATGCCCAAGGTGAGCAGCGACGGGAAGACGTCCCAGTAGCCGGCGCCGGAGCCGAGGACGGCCAGCCGGGCGAAGCCCAGCGTCATCCCCAGGGTGCCGAGGAGCATCAGCGGCACCTGCCCGAAGCGGCCGACCAGGCGCGGCGTGATCCGGGACAGAGTGAAGATGCTCAGCGGCATCGGCAGGAACGCGAGCCCCGTCACCAGCGGCGAGAAGCCCAGGCTGTCCTCCAGGAACTGCACCATCAGGAAGAACATCGCCATCATGCCGCCGTAGAAGGTCGCCATGATCGCGAGCGAGGCGACCCGATGGTGGCTGCGCAGGAGCGCGGGTCGCAGCAGGGGGTGTGCCACCCGCTGCTCGGTCGCGGCGAGCAGGCCGATGAGTACGGCGCCCAGCGCCAGGCCGGCGACGGTCCGGGCCGAGGCCCAGCCGTGCTCCGGAGCGTTGATCAGCGCCCACACGATCGAGACGGCGCCGCCGGTGGCGGCGATCGCGCCGACGATGTCGAACCGGCCGGGCCGGCGCGGGGTCTCCGCGACGAAGCGGTGCACGGTCAGCAGCACGAACAGTCCGATCGGGACGTTGATGAACAGCGTCCAGCGCCAGGAGATGGCGTCGGTCAGGATGCCGCCGAGGATCAGGCCCAGCGCGCCGCCACCGGAGGCGACGGCGGTGAACAGACCCAGCGCCCGGTTGCGGGCCGCCTCGTCCGGGGCGCTGGTGGTCAGCAGAGCCAGCACCGACGGGGCGGCGATGGCGGCGCCGACGCCCTGGAGCGCGCGGCTGGCGACGAGCATCTCCGAGGACTGGGCAAGGCCGCCGACCAGGGAGAAGAGGGTGAAGATGCCCAGTCCGAGGCGGAAGATCCGCAGCCGGCCGAAGACGTCGCCGAGCCGGCCCCCGAGCAGGAGCAGGCCGCCGAAGGCGAGGGTGTAGCCGTTGAGAACCCAGGAGAGACCCGCCGGGCTGAAGTGCAGGTCGGTCGAGATGTGGGGGAGGGCCACGTTCACCACGGTGGCGTCGAGGACCAGCATGAGCTGGGCGAGCAGGACGATGAAGATGCCGGCGGCTGCGCGGCCGGCGTTCGGCGGCAGCTCGGTCGGCAGGGGCGCCTTGTGGGCGCGCGGCAGTACGGTCGAAGACATGGGTTGGTTCTCCTGTTCTGGCCGGAGAGGCCGAGGTACAGTTGAAGGCGGAGAATTCCTCCGGTTCGCTGACAACGATACGGAGAATGTCTCCGGTTAGCAAGGGGTTATCGTCTGGCGACCCCGATCAGGAGGAGGAAGGCCGTGCGCGCAGACGCCCAGCGCAATCGCGACAAGCTGGTCGAGGTGGCGCGTCAGGTCTTCCGGGAGAAGGGGTACGACGCGCCGCTGGACGAGATCGCCAAGAAGGCCGGCGTCGGTCCGGGCACGCTCTACCGGCACTTTCCCACCCGCGACGCACTGCTGGACGCGGTGATGCAGGCCTGGGTCGACAGCGTCCACGCCGCCACCGAGAAGGCCCTGGCCCGCGAAGGTGCGCCGCGCGACGTCCTGCTGGCGTGGTTCGAGACCTATGTCGCGCTGATCAGCTCCTATAAGGGCAACCCGGCCAAGCTCACCTCCGCGATGGGCGACCCGGAGTCGCCCATCATGACCAAGTGCCAGGTCCTCGCCCAGGCCAACGGCCGGGTGATCGACCAGCTCGGGGGCGCGCTCCGGTCGGACGTCGACGCGATCCAGATGGCCCGGCTGATCGGTGGCGTGGCGACCGTGGCCGACAACAGCGACCTCGATGCCGTCGCCATCCGGCCGCTGCTCGAGGTCGTCGCGGACGGCCTGCTGGCCTGAGCCCGGATCGGTGGCTGGGCCCGAGCGGGCTCTCGACTCGGCGTCCGGCGCTCCCGGCGGATAGATTGACGCCGTGACCGCGCCTGCGCAGCCTGCCCTCGACACCGTCACCACCGCCGCCTCCGATCCCGACCGCGCGCAGCCGTGGGCGGAGCTGGGGCTCAAGGAGGAGGAGTACGCCGAGATCAGGCGCATCCTCGGTCGGCGGCCCACCGGGGCCGAGCTGGCGATGTACTCGGTGATGTGGAGCGAGCACTGCTCCTACAAGTCCTCCAAGGTGCACCTGAAGCAGTTCGGCGAGATCCCGCAGGAGACCCCCGCCGGCAAGATGCTGGCCGGCATCGGTGAGAACGCCGGCGTACTCGACATCGGCCAGGGCTATGCGGTCACGTTCAAGGTCGAGTCGCACAACCACCCGTCGTACGTCGAGCCCTATCAGGGCGCCGCGACCGGGGTCGGCGGCATCGTCCGCGACATCCTGGCGATGGGCGCCCGCCCGGTCGCCGTGATGGACCCGCTGCGCTTCGGGCCGCTGTCCGAGCACGACACCCACCGGGTGCTGCCCGGGATCGTGGCCGGCGTGGGTGGCTACGGCAACTGCCTGGGCCTGCCCAACATCGGCGGCGAGGCGGTCTTCGATGCCTCCTACCTCGGCAACCCGCTGGTCAACGCGCTGTGTGTCGGCGTACTGCGGCACGAGGACCTGCACCTGGCCAAGGCGTCGGGCGCGGGCAACCTGGTCATCATGTACGGCGCCCGCACCGGCGGCGACGGCATCGGCGGCGCCTCGATCCTGGCGTCGGTGGAGTTCGACGAGGACGGCCCGGCCAAGCGCCCGAGCGTGCAGGTCGGCGACCCGTTCATGGAGAAGCTGCTCATCGAGTGCACGCTGGAGCTGTTCGCCTCCGGCATTGTGCGCGGCATCCAGGACTTCGGCGCCGCCGGCATCTCCTGCGCGACCTCCGAGCTGGCCGCTGCCGGCGACGGCGGCATGCACGTCGAGCTCACCAAGGTTCCGCTGCGGGACTCCACGCTCGCTCCCGAGGAGATCCTGATGAGCGAGTCCCAGGAGCGGATGATGGCGGTCATCGCGCCCGAGGACGAGGAGACGTTCTACGCCATCTGCCGCAAGTGGGACGTCGAGGCGGCGACCATCGGCGAGGTCACCGGCAACGGCCGGCTCGTCATCGACTGGAACGGCGAGACCATCGTCGACGTCGACCCGCGCACCGTCGCCCACGAGGGCCCGGTCTACCAGCGACCGCTGGCCCGCCCGGAGTGGCAGGACGGGCTCCAGGCCGACGTCGCCGAGCGCCTCCCGCGGCCGTCGTCGGGCGCGGAGCTGCGCGAGACGGTGCTGCGCCTGGTCGCCTCGGAGAACCTGTGCGACAAGTCCTGGATCACCGACCAGTACGACCGCTACGTGCGCGGCAACACCGTGCTCGCCCAGCCGGCCGACGCCGGCATGATCCGGGTCGACGAGTCCACCAACCTCGGGGTGGCGCTCTCCACCGACGCCAACGGCCGCTTCGCCAAGCTCGATCCGTACGCCGGCGCCCAGCTCGCGCTGGCCGAGTCCTACCGCAACGTGGCGACCAGTGGCGCGGTGCCGCTGGCGGTCTCGGACTGCCTCAACTTCGGCTCGCCGGAGGACCCGGCCGTGATGTGGCAGTTCGCCGAGGCCTGCCGCGGCCTCAAGGACGCCTGCCTGACGCTCGGCATCCCGGTGACCGGCGGCAACGTGTCGCTCTACAACCAGACCGGCGACGTCGCCATCAACCCGACGCCGGTCGTCGCCGTGCTCGGCGTGATCGACGACGTCACGCGTCGTACCCCGTCGCGCTTCGTCGCGGCCGGCGAGAAGGTCTTCCTGCTCGGCGAGACCCGCGAGGAGCTCTCCGGCTCGGAGTGGGCGCACGTGGTGCACGGCCACCTCGGCGGCCTGCCGCCGCGAGTGGACCTGGCCGCCGAGCGGGCGCTCGCGGCGCTGCTGCACGACGCGGTCGGCGTGGTGTCCTCGGCCCACGACCTCTCCGACGGCGGCCTGATGCACGCGCTGGCCGAGCCGGCCATGGTCAGCGGCATCGGCGTGACGGTGCGGCTGGAGGGCGACCCGTTCGTGGCGCTCTTCTCGGAGTCGGCCGCGCGTGCCATCGTGACGGTGCCGGACGCCTCCGTGGCCGCCCTCGCCGAGCTCGCCGCCAGGCACGGCGTGCCGCTGACGGAGATCGGCGAGACCGGCGGATCGTCGTACGCCGTCGAGGGCGTCCTGGACATCCCGCTCGACGAGCTCACCGTTGCCTGGAAGGCCACCCTGCCGGCCGCGCTGGCATAGGCGCCACTTCTCCTCCACAACGGCCGCCTCTCGCACCCGTTTCCACAGGCGTCGAGGCGGTCGTTGTGCGTCTCGGGGGCGGCTCGTTGACTCGTGGTCATGAGCGAGAAGGAGACCTACCATGACTGTCGTGAGCATGCTTGAGCTGCCGATCCCGTCACGTCCGCTGACGTACGACGATCTGGCGGCGATGCCCGACGACGGGCGGCGCTATGAGCTGATCGACGGGATGCTGCTGGTGAGCCCCGCGCCATCGCGGTTGCATCAGCGGGTCGTGCGCCGGCTGCTGCTTCTGCTCGATCCGCTGACTCCGGTGGAGTGGGAGATGTTCACGGCGCCGTTCGACGTGGTCCTCGACGAGCACACCTCGTTCGAGCCCGATCTCGTCCTCGCGCGGATGGCGGACCTCACGCCACACAACCTGCCGGCGCCGCCGGTGCTCGCGATCGAGGTGCTCTCGCCGAGCACGCGCACCATCGACCTCACCACCAAGCACGCCCGGCTGCAGGACTTCGGCTGTGCGCACTACTGGATCGTCGACCCCGACACGCCGTCGGTGATCGCCTACGAGCTGGTCGACGGGCACTACGCCGAGGTCGGGCAGGCGATCGGCGAGGAGAGCCTGACCGTGGACCGCCCGTTCCGCGTCGAGGTCACCCCGCAGCGGCTGATCGAGCGCTGATCCGAGGGCCGGCCGGCGTGCCGGTCCAGTCGGCCGGTCGTGGGATCGAGCGCACCGAGGCCGAGAGCGTCGGGACCAGCGCGACGGTCGCGGTGAGCACGGTCAGCGCCAGGATCGCGCCGGGGCCGCCGAGGCTGGTGAGGAGTACGCCACCGACGACCGGCGCCAGCGGCATCGTCGACCACGAGGTGAACTGCATGGTCGAGGTCACCCGGCCCTGGAGCGCGTCCGGCGTGGTGGCCACCCGGTAGGCGCCGATCCCCGCGTTGCCGGCGGGATTGAGCAGCAGGCCCGCGCCCAGGGCGATCGCCATCACCAGGGGGTGGTTCCACAGCGCCAGCGGGATCATCAGTGGCACCCAGCTCCAGGCGATCAGGACGGTCAGTCGGCCGGTCGGGTAGCGGTCGATGATCATCGGTGCGAGCACCGCTCCGACGACGCCGCACACCGAGGCCGCCGCGTCGGCCAGCCCGATCTGGCCGGGGTGGAACCCGGCCCGCACCAGGCGGACGAGTGTGACGAAGAAGAT
>Ga0164242_10002146_pt1 | contig 22953 bp, 20 predicted proteins | sample OricomgcompostMG_FD_108783 | JGI IMG/M metagenome (GOLD analysis project Ga0164242, IMG submission 108783) | Miracle-Growth compost microbial communities from Emeryville, California, USA - Original compost - Miracle growth compost (MG) ... | reverse complement strand
TCCATGGACTCGCTGACCGCGGCCTCGTCCAGGCACGGGTGGCTCGACATCCCTGCGGCATAGATCGCGGCCGAGGTCGTCTTGGGGTTGGCAATCAGCTTGCCCAGATCGACCGTCGCCGGCACTCCACAGCTGTGTGCGAGACCGAAGAGCCCGACGATCTGCAGCTGCGGGTCGCGGTGCTCGAGCAACTTGACCAGGTGATCGGTCTGCTGCTCCCCGGACAGATAGCCGAGCATGTGACCGGCGGCGTCTCGGACGACCGGGTCGGCGGACCCGTCCACGAGCTGGATCGCGGTCTCTGCCAGGCAGTTCCGATAGGGGCTGACCACCAGCAGCATCAGTGCGTGGTGCTGCCGCTCGACGAAGTCGTCGCTGAGTGCTTCGCGCAGCAGCCGCTCGAGCATCTTGTCTCCGTGGATGCCGGAGACGGCCTCGGCGGCGGACAGGTACTCATGCAGCGCGGCGGGCGTCTGGATGTGCGCGCCCGCCGGCTTGTTGCCGGGATTGTGGCCGAGCACGCCGACCACTTCACGGGTCATCTCCAGCGAGATGCGCTGTGCCAGCATGAATGCAGAGTGTGCACCATCGTCGGGGTCCTTGCGCACGACGGCGAGGATGGCGCGACGCACCTTCTGCACCTCGTCGGAGGTGAGGCGACCGAGCACGATGGGCTGCAACAGACCGGCCGCCGCGCCGCGGCGGACCAGTCCACGTTTGGTGACGAAGAGCTCGAGCGCTTCGTCGAGCACCTCGGGGTCGTGCACCTCGCCGAGCACGCTCACGGCGTCGACCACTGCCTGGGCGCCGGGCTCGTTGATGTGTGTGCGGATCGCGTCGCGCACGGTGTCACGGGTCAGCGGGTCGACCATGAGGTTTGAGAGCGCCTCGAGCCGGGCGGTGTAGGCGCCTTGCACGGACCGAATCATCTCGGTGAGCAGACGATAGATCCACTTCTGCTGGATCGAGGGCGGCAGGATCGGCCCGCCGGGCTGACTCATGACTTCGGCGAGCGAGAGCCAGTCACCACCGCGCATGCCGCCGCTGTTGATGAGGTCGTCGATGCGGCCGAGCTCGTCGGCGAGCTCGAGCCGGGTCATCGGGGCGACGCTGGCTGGGCGGGGTGCACCGTCGAGCGCACGGCGCTGCGCTTCGGCGGCGCCGCGCAGCTGTCCGGTCGGCAGTCCGAGCACCCGCTCGTATGCGGACATCATCGCCGGGGGGATGTCCTCCTGCCCGCTCTCGCGGCGACTGAGCGCGGACACCCCGATCGGGTATCCGTGCTCGGCCAGGAGCCGACAGAAGGCGGCACCGGTCCCACCCTGCGCGGAGGCCATGCGGCTGACACGCATGAGCCACGCGATGCGGACCTTGGTGTCGACGTGTGCTCCACGCAGTGGTGTCTTGTCATAAGGCAGGTCTCGTGGCCGACCTCGCATCGCTCCCCAGACCATGACGGCCCTCCCTGTCTGCACTCACTGGCCGCTGCAGATCCACCTCATCTGCGGATAGATCCGCGGCACATCAAGGGACTTTACTCGTTCTTTACCTTTTGCATAGAGGTTCTTGAAAATTTGTTCACCTCTGACAAGAACCCGCAACATCGGGCAAGAACCTTGTGGAGACAGGCCTTATCCTGGTATAAGTCGCGGGCTATGCCGGGGTCGCGTTCGCTGTTCTGTCCCCTTGCGACTCCATTCGCAACAACATTGTCGGGCGGAGCGCGCGATGTCAGACTCCGCGCATGTCGCTCCCGTCGCGCATCCTGTCCCGACGACCACGTCATTCCCCTGCATCGGCTGCCGACTCCGTGACGACCCCGGACGCAGAGCCAGCACCTATGACACACCAGGAGTCGGACTGGTCGTCTCGTCTCGTGCGATTCGCTCCAGTTGCCATCTTGGTGTGCTTTATGGCCAAACTGGTGCAGCACTTCCTGGCCCCGATATCGCTCTCCGATACCTTCTGGAGCCTGCGGATGGGCACGGACATGTGGGCCAGTCGTTCGCTCCATCCAGATCGGTCGATCTTTGCCACGCGACCTGGAATCCCCACAGAGTGGGCACCCCAGATTCTTGGCGCACGCATGGAGCACTGGTTCGGAATGGGCGGAATCAACTGGCTCTGCGCATTCGGGGTCGTAGCCGTCCTGGTCAGTCTCTACACTGCCTGCCGCGATGAGGCACAACCACTCGCTGCGGCAGTCGCCACAGTTGTCGCGGTTGTGGGCGCAGCCCAGTCCCTGTCGCCGCGACCACAGCTTGTCACCTTCGTGCTGCTCGCGATCACCGTCCGCAGCGCCCTGCGTATGGCAACCGACCACCGTCCTCGGTGGTGGTTGGTGCCGCTGACCTGGGTGTGGGCGTGCTGTCACGGGATGTGGTTTCTTGGCCCACTCGTCATGGCAGTCGGAGCTGTGGGCCTGTTGCTCGACCGAAAGGTCACTCTTCGCGTGGGAGGTCGGCTACTGCTCGTGCCAGTTGGCGCTGTAGTGGCTGCCGGACTGACACCGATCGGGCCCGCTCTGCTAACCACCCCGGTCTCCGTGGGTGGTGTCACGGGTTTCATCTCCGAGTGGAATCCGCCATCGTTCAGAACGGTCTATCCCGCACTGGCGATTGTCGCGATCGGCGTCGTCTTCGTTGCGTGGTCCCGTCGCGGACAGACGAGTTGGGTTCGCCTCGGCCTGCTCGCGATGGCGCTCGGTTGGACCGTGTTGTCAGCGCGCACAGTATCGATCGGGGCGATTATCGTCGCGCCCTTGCTCGCGGCCGAGGTTCAGCAGCGGGTACCGCTCCGGGCAGCCCCCACTCGTCGGGATCTGAACATTGTCCGGCTGGCCGGAGTGACGGTGCTGGCCGTCGCTGCGGTGGCACTCACAGTGCACCCTCCTGCTCCTAGCCCGAAGTTGCCCTCAGGCCTCAACCATGCTCTCGACGCGCTCCCCGCAGACACAGTCGTCTTCACGGAGTCGACCGCCAGCAGTTGGCTCGAGTGGTCTCACCCAGACCTCGATCCGGTAATCGACGGGTGGGTCGAGACCTTCAGTCCTGACTACTTGAAGTCGTACCTCAAGGCCGACAGCGCGGCCGCGGGTTGGCAAGCCTTCCTCCAGCGCGATCACGCACGCCACGCTCTGGTGGCGCAGCACTCACCGCTTGCTACCGCACTGAGCGAACGCCTGCACTGGCAGACCGTCGGCGTCAGCGCTGGATATGCCCTTCTCGCAGCGCCGTCCTCAACCAGCGAGTAGGCCTCGGTCGATGGCTTATTCAGGAGTTCACTCTTACCTCACAACAATCTTGTCGGGATCAACGACCGGGGTCCACAGTTGTCGCCGCGGGGATGCAGCAGCGGCTCCCGCATCCAGAGCCCTTGAAAGGGGAGAGAACCATGAACCGTCAGCTCATCAAGTTCCACAGCCGCGTCGTCAAGGCACTTGAGGGTGGCGAGCGTGGAGTGACCGCAATTGAGTACGGCCTCATTGCCGTCCTTATCGCAGTTGCCCTCATCGCTGGCGCCACCGTGCTCGGGACCAACCTGAACAGCCTCTTCAGCAACCTCGGTGCCAAGATCACCACGACCTTCTAGCAGTTCGGTACAGGACTGCCGTCATGAGGACACTCCGTCGAGTCCACTACCGGGCCGGAGGCCCGGAGACAGGCACCACCTCGATCGAATACAGCCTGGTGGCGCTTTTCGTCACGGTGGCCCTCATCGGCGGGCTGACGTTTTTGGGTGGCCAAGTGGCGGCTCTCTATAACGCGTTGCCGCAAGCGTTCCATCCGTAACGAGCCGGGACGAAAGCGATCTGAAGGGGAGCAGAGGATGACTGGCAAGCAGCAGGGTGCGCGCGACCGCGGGGCTGCCGCGATCGAGCTCGCCCTGTTGCTGCCAGTCTTCCTCGTGCTCGTCTTCGGGCTCATCGATTTCGGCCGCATGCTCAACGATCAGATCCAGGTCACGAATGCGGCGCGCGAGGCGGTTCGCATGGAGGCGCTTCAACTCGGACCGGACGCTCAAACTCGGGTCGATGCTGCGACCACACTCGGTGCGGACGCGCACATCACAGATGCCACGGCCTGCACAGCAGAGTCCGAGCCGACTGACGCAGCGTCTGCAACGGTCACCTACGACTTCCACTTCATCACTCCGCTGGGGGCCTTTGCCGACCTGGCTCTGCCCGACCCCGTCCAGCTCAGCTCGACGGCCACCATGCGATGCGGAGGGTGAGATGCGCCGACTCACAGCCTTTTTGAGAAGTCGCACTGCTCGGCGACACGAACGTGGCGCGATCGCCATCATGACGGCGATCATCCTTGCCTTTACGATGACTGGCATCGGCGCGCTCGCCGTCGATACCGGCATCCTCTACACCGAACGTCAGCAGGCACAGAACGGGGCTGACGCAGCGGCGCTCTCCGTCGCACAGAGTTGTGCGACCTCAGCAGCCGGATGCACTGACATCAGCGGGGACCCGTCGCAGTGGGCGCAGGACAATGCCAAGAGTTCGATGGCAAACATCAGTGTCTTGCCAGGCTCCACCGGCGTTTGTGGCGTGGCCGACGGCTTAGCGCCATGCGCTGACCCCGACGGTGACACGAGCAAGCTTCCAGACTGCCCCGGTCTCCCTTCTTCGCCACCACCGAACTATGTAGAAGTGCACACGGCCGCGGACAACTCCGTTCAGGCGTTCTCAATTCACGGAACGGAGCATCCTGGAGCATGTTCCAGGGTCGGCTGGGGGCCGATCAGCAAGTACACCGGTCCACTCCCACTCACCTTCTCTGGCTGCGAGTGGGCCAACGCCACCGGAAACGGCGCAACTTATGCGCCGTCCCCTCCCTACCCGCCAGACCCCGACCCCTCGCTACTGCGCGAGATCGACCTCGCTGACTCATCTCATCCGACGAATTGTGGCCAGTTCAACGGGCATGACGCACCGGGTGGGTTCGGCTGGCTGAACACAGGGCCGGGATGCGAACTCGATATCACGGTCGGCAACTGGTATCAGGTCGACACCGGAAACAATGTCTCCAGTGACTGCAAGCCGGTGATCGAGAGCATGGTCAACACAATCGTGTTTGTTCCAGTATTCGACTGCATGAACAGTGTCGGCTCGTGGCCGGCCGACCCGACGACTCAGTGCGCCACCGGCAACGGTACGCACCTTTGGTACCACCTGTATCAACTCGCCGCCTTCTATCTCACCGGCTATCAGCTTGGATCCATAAGCCATACACCGCCAGACGGTCCGACAACATGTCAAGGCAACGGAAACAGCGGCAGGTGCCTCTTTGGCTACTTCGTGCAGGCGGTTGCGCCGCCTGGAGGCACCATCGGGGGCCCCGGGACTCCAGATCTTGGGGTCAAGGCCATCCAGATGATCGGCTGAGGTCAGCACCACGGTTAAAAGGGAGAGCTATGAAAAAGCGGATTGCAGCGATCGTTGTCGCGGTAGTCGTGGCGCTGTTCGGTGTGGGAGCGGTCGTTTCATACGCACACTCCGCTGACAACCGTGCGGTGGCCGGCCAGGAAGTTACCCAGGTATACATCGCGAAGAAGGTGGTGCCCAAGGGTACGACTGCGAAGGCTGCGGTGGACCAGGGTCTGATCAAGCTGGAACAGGTCGTCGCCAAGGGCGCACCGACTGGGGCGATGACACATCTCGACCCGGTCAGGGCAAACCTGGTGGCGCTCAGCGCCATTCCCACCGGCTCAATCGTCATGAGTGCGCGCTTCGGGGTTATGCCCAAGAAGGCAGCGGTCGTCAACGGCGTGCCAAGCGACATGGTCGCGGTGACTGTGACTCTTGGCGTCGACTCCGGCGTCGCGCCTCTGCTCACCAAGGGCTCGCACATCGTCATCTATGACACGTTCAACGCACGGGACCCGAAGGCGTCCAAACTCACGCCCGCGCCCAAGAAGCTGAAGGACGACCAGGACCCGAATGGGGTCCGCGGCACTGCCGTCGTGCTTCCCAATGTCGAGGTGTTGAAGATCGGAGCAAGCTCTCCGTCCTCGACCAGCTCGAAGTCTTCCAGCGCGTCGACCTCCGGCACCAACTTCGTGATCACTGTTGCGGTGACCCCGGCTCAGTCCACCCGACTGGTGCAGGCGATCCAGACTGGCACCCTCTACGCAGGGCTGCTCGGCAGCAACGCCAAGGTCAAGCAGGGCGCGACCTCCAATGATCTGAACGTCGTAACCCACTAGGAGGTTTGCCATGACCGTGCTCTGGGAGCCGGCCACCCACTCACTCGACAGCCTCCGCATGGCTCTCGGCCAGTCGCTACACGTCGTCGACTCCGGCCCGACAGCGATCCGGGCTGTGACCGAAGACCACAGTCACAGCCTCCTGGTCGTCGGCCCCGACATCGACCTCACTGCTGCCCTTAGCGTCTCGGAGACGCTACGACTGGAGCGGCCCGAGCTCGGTGTCGTGCTCATGCGCCGCCGCCTCGACGTGGCCGTCCTCGGCCAGGCCCTGCGCGCCGGAGTGCGAGAGGTCGTCGCCGCCGACGACCTCGGTGCGCTGTCCGACGCCTGCCGCCGCAGCCAGGAGCTGACCAGCCGGCTGGCCGGCGCCACCGGAGCCGCGCAGGACGGCCGGGTGATCACCGTCTTCTCAGCGAAGGGTGGCTGTGGCAAGACGACGGTGTCGGCCAATATCGCAGCCGATCTCGCCGAGACCGGCGCGCACGTGCTGCTGGTGGATCTCGATCTTGCCTTCGGTGACGTCGCCATCTCCCTGGGCCTGGCTCCGGAGCGCACCATGGCCGATCTGGTGCCCATGGCGGGGCACCTCGATGGAGAAGGTCTCGCGTCCGTCGTCACGCGGCACAAGAACGAGCTCGAAGTGCTCTGCGCACCAGCGCATCCCGGTGATGCCGACCGCATCTCCGGGGCGCTTGTCACCGAGGTGATCAGGACCGCGCGGCGGCACTATGACGTCGTCATCATCGACACTCCCCCGGCATTCACGGAGCACGTGCTCGCGTCGTTCGACATGAGCGATCTGTCGCTGATTCTCGCCACCCTCGACATCCCATCCGTCAAGAACCTTCGCCTTGCGCTCGACACCCTCGACCTGCTCGGACACCCGCAAGAGAGCCGCATCGTCGTGCTCAACCGCGCCGATGCCAAGACCGGACTGTCCGTGGAGGACGTCGCCACGGCCATCCATCACCCGGTCGACGCACAGATCCCCGACAGCAAGGACGTCACCGCAGCGACCAACCGCGGAATCCCGATCGTCCTGCATCAGCCCCGACACCCGGTGAGCGTCGCTTTGCGCGCTCTGGCCCGGCAGCGGGTGCTGCCGGGGGCAGGCGGAAAGGTCAAGCCCGACAGGCGGCCCAAGGAGCCGAAGCCCGAGAAGCAGAAGTCCTCCCTCTTCCACCGTCGCAACACGACCGAGGCCAGGAGCGAGGCATGAGTCTCTCGGACCGCCTGGACCAGGCGCGCCGCATGTCGCAAGAGACCGTCGCGACCCCGACTCCGGGCACACAGCGCACCGGAGCCCACCGCGCCACCGACCCACTGCTCTCCGTCAAGCAGCGCGTGCACCAATCGCTGATCGACAGCCTCGGCCCGCAGCTCTATGACCCCCACCTGCGCGCCAGCGAGCTCGAACAGCGCGTCAAGGCAACGCTGCAGGAGGTGTTGGAGACCGAGGACACTCCCCTGTCCACCGCCGACCGCACCCGGGTCGCGCAGGAGGTCTCGGACGAGATCCTCGGCCACGGCCCGATCGAGCCGCTGCTGCGAGACACCACCATCACCGAGATCATGGTCAACGGGCCGGACCACATCTACATCGAGCGCGACGGCAAGATCGAGCCGGTCGACGCATCATTTAGCAGCGAGGCGCACCTGCGCCGGACGATCGAGAAGATCGTCAGCCGGGTCGGTCGCCGCATCGATGAGGCATCGCCGATGGTCGACGCGCGACTGATGGACGGCTCCCGAGTCAATGCCGTCATTGCGCCAGTCGCCCTGGACGGCAGCCTGCTGACGATCCGCAAGTTCGCAGCGGACCCCTTCACCGACAAAGACCTCATCGCGTTCGGCACGATGACGCCGCAGGTTCGCGACATCCTGGACGCCTGCGTCCGCGGCAAGATCAGCATGGTGGTCTCCGGCGGCACCGGCACCGGCAAGACGACCTTCCTCAACGTGATGTCTGGCTTCATCCCCGAGGACGAGCGCATCATCACCGTCGAGGATGCCGCCGAACTGCAGCTGCACCAGCAGCACGTGCTACGCATGGAGTCCCGACCGCCAAACATCGAGGGTCGCGGCGTGATCAGCATCCGCGATCTGGTGCGCAACGCGCTGCGCATGCGGCCGGATCGCATCATCGTCGGCGAGGTCCGCGACGCCGCTGCCCTCGACATGCTGCAGGCCATGAACACCGGCCATGAGGGCTCACTCACGACCGTCCACGCGAACTCGCCTCGCGACAGTCTCTCCCGACTGGAGACGATGGTGCTGATGGCAGGACTCGAGCTACCGGTCCGGGCAATCCGCGAGCAGGTCTCCAGCGCCATCGATCTCATCGTGCAGCTCGAACGGATGAAGGACGGCAGCCGCCGTGTCGTCGCGCTGACCGAAGTGCTCGGCATGGAGGGCGACATCATCACCATGCAGGATCTCTTCAAATTCGACTACTCCGCAGGTCGGGACACGTCCGGCCGGGTGCTCGGGTCCATTCGTCCGACCGGCCTGCGACCGAAGTTCGCCGACGCGCTGACCGACGTCGGTGTGCAGCTGCCCATGGCTGCGTTCAACTCCTCCCTGGTGCAGACCACGGCGCCGCTGTCGCAAAACTCCCATCCGGTGCACGTGGGACATCCGTCATGATCCGCGTCGTCTCTCGCCTGTCGGCTCTCCTCGTGGCAATGCTGACCGCGCTCGTCCTGACCATGAGCGGTGCATGGGCGGCAACGAACGGCTCACAGCAGCCGACGCTCACCGACGTGACCGTCTCGGGTGGCACGCTGCACGGCATACTCACTGTGCCGAGTGCCGACACCGCCTCCGCGATCGAGTCCGGCAGTCTCAAGGTCCAATTCGGCAACGGCAAGCCGCGCCTCGCCAAGGTGACACCGATCGCTCAAGAGAAGCGCTCCGCGCTCATCCTGATCGACACCAGCGGGTCGATGGCCGGTGGCAAACTGACGGCTGCAAAGTCGGCAGCAACCTCGTTCCTGGACCAGTTGCCCAAGGACGTCTATGTCGGACTCGCCAGCTTTTCAGACAGCCCGAAACTCGTGGTTTCACCCACCCGAGATCATGCCCCGATCCTCACCGCGCTCGGCGCGCTCGAGGCGGGCGGCGAGACGAGCCTGTATGACGCCGTGAGGCTCGGTGCCAAGGACCTCGGCACGGCCGGAAGCCGCACAATCGTGCTGCTGAGCGACGGCGGAGACACCGTCAGCAAGGCGTCGCTCAAGAGTGCGGAGTCCACGCTGGGCAGCACCGGAGTTCATATGTCGGCCATCGGCTTCCAGACCGATGAGAGTCAATACGGTGTGCTCGGCGAGCTCGCCGCCGCCGGTCACGGCACCATGGTGCGAGCGACCGACAGCGCGTCGCTCCAGAAGGCCTTCGCATCTGCCGCGCAGCGGATCGCCGCGCAGGTCCGCCTCGAGGTGTCCGTGCCGGCCAACGTCGGGGGCTCCCAGAGCATCACCGTCACAGGAACCGTCGATGGGAAGCCCTTCACCGCAGCCACCAGCGCGACTCTTCCTCCGGCGGCAGCCTCCGCCACTGCAGCTGTCGGGCCGGTGACGCACGTCGCACCCGCAAGCGGCGTGCTCTCCGGCCGAGCGATCTGGGTTGCCGCCGCTGCCGTCTTCATCGGGATCCTCGCAATCATCCTCTTCGCGGCGTCGTCTGTCTTCACACCGCGGGCACGCAAGCGCATCCGGACACTCGACAGCTATGTCGGCACAGCAGTCGGCGCCGCCAAGGACAGCTCGTCCCGCCGCGGTGTCGACCTGACCGGCGGGCTGCTTCGAGCCGGTGACTCCTTCGCGAAGCGGCACAAGGCGAGCCAAGAGGTCGCGCAGCTGATCGAGCGCGCCGACCTGCCGCTCCGCGTCAACGAGTGGTACGTCCTGCGGGCGATCGCCATCATCCTCGGGCTACTCGTCGGCTTCATGGTGATCCACGGCTCAACGGTTGCCACCCTGGTGGGGCTCTTCCTTGGGGCACTTTTCGGATTCTTCGTGCCACCCATGGTGCTCAAGGCACTCGCCGCCCGTCGGGCGCAGCGCTTCCGGATGCAGCTGCCCGATGTGCTCACCTTGATCGCCAGCAGCCTCGCCACCGGATTCTCACTGCCTCAGGCGATCGACGGCATCACTCAGGACGCGGCCGAGCCGTCCGGCAAGGAGTTCGCCCGAGCGCTCGCCGAGACGCGCATCGGTGCCGATCTGGAGGACGCCCTCGACCGAATGGCCCTGCGAATGGACAGTGTTGACATGACCTGGGCAGTGATGGCGATCCGAATCCAGCGGCATGTCGGCGGCAACCTCTCGGACACACTGCGCACGACCGCGAAGACGCTGCGGGACCGAGAGTCCCTCCGGCGCACCGTGAGGGCTCTGTCCGCGGACGGCCGGCTCTCGTCATACATCCTCATCGCGATGCCGTTCCTGATCATCGGTTACATGTGGTTCGTCAACCGCAGCTACATCTCGCTGCTCTGGACCAATCCGTATGGCATCGCCATGCTGATCGCCGGTGCGATCGCGATGGTCATCGGCATCTTCTGGATGCGGCAAACCATCAAGGTGGAGGTCTGAACGATGCTGCTATACATCGGTGCCGGTGCAGTGCTCATCGGCCTCGGCGCCACGATGATGCTGCTTCTGGCGACGCGCACCAGCAGCGCTTCAGTCGCGCACAGCCTCGCCCTCATCGAGCGTGGTGTGCGTCCGCAGGAGATGGCCAAGCAGGATCTGGCGTTCGGGGATCGGCTGGTCAAGCCGATCTTCGCATGGACTCGCCGGCTCGCCCTCGCGATCTCACCCAAGGGCACCACGGCTCGGATGGTGCGACTGCTCGACTTTGCCGGCAACCCGCCGGGCTGGACCGCTGAGCGAATCCTCGGCATCAAAGGTGCGGCCCTCATCCTCGGCGTGCTCCTCGGCTTTCTGATCGGCAAGCTCAGCTTCATCGGCTTCGTCATCGCCATCATGCTCGGCGCGCTCGGATTCTTCGTGCCCGACCTGCTGCTGCGCAACAGGGGCGACCATCGGCAGGACGACCTGCGTCGTGGTCTCGCCGACGCGCTCGACATGCTGACCGTTTGTGTCGAGGCCGGTCAGGGCTTCGACGCTGCCCTCCAGCAGGTCGCCCGAGCGGTGACCGGTCCGGTGGCAGGCGAGTTCAGCCGAGTCATACAGGAGATCTCCATCGGACGGTCCCGCGGGGCAGCCTTCTCGTCATTGGCCGAACGCACCTCTGTCCCCGAGATCAAGACCTTCGTGACGGCCATCGTGCAGGCCGACCAGCTCGGCATCCCCATCGGGCAGGTGCTGCACGAGCAGGCCATCGAGATGCGGCTCATCCGCCGTCAGCGCGCCGAGGAGCAGGCGCAGAAAGTCCCGATCAAGATCCTCTTCCCGATGCTGCTGGGCATCTTCCCATCGTTCTTCATCGTCATTCTTGGCCCGGGCATCATCAAGCTGGTGCAGGCATTCAGTCACCTCAACATGTGACGAAGCACGAATCCCGGTGGGTCATCGTCATGCCCCCGGCGGTGTCACCGGATCCCAGCCCGCCCAGACTCGACGAGAGCTGAACCGCGCCGACAGAGCTATGCCGTGCCACGGCCGCCCGTCATCTGCCGACGCCGGCGAGTCTCAACGACCCTTGTCGAGATCCCCAGGTGGCAGCTGCCGGATGTGCGCAGTCTGCTGGTCGACGGCGGCAGACAGCTTGGTCAGCAGGGCGATGACCGCGGCGGAGTCCATCCCCGCCGGGTTCTCGACAGCGTCGGCGAGCCACTCGTCGGTGCGGTCCAGCTGCTCATTGCCGCTCTCGGTGAGGCTGATGACGTTCTTGCGCCGGTCGGTCGGGTGAGCCGATCGGGCAGCGAGGCCGGTGGCCTCGAGCCGGTCGACCAGCGCCGTCACCGTCGAGGACGTGAGCCCGGTCAGCTCGGCGAGCTCCCGCGAGGTCAGTGCCTCGTGGACGCGCAGGTGACCCAGTGCCACCGTCTCGGTCACACCGATCCCGAAGTGGTCGGCGACCGCCTGGCGGAACTGCTCGCCCGACACGATCAGGGCGCGCAGCGCACCGGCCGTGTCCGACGGGATGGGGAGGTCCATGGACATCCTTACTGGCCGACAACGACCGCTGAATCGTGGACTACTCGCCTATCAAATTGTTCGACAGTCGTACTACTTGACACGCGAGCATTTTGCGCTTACTTTACTTTCTGTTGACTCGAACCTGAGATTTATTGCGAGTCATCACAGCCGGGTGCAATAAGTCCCCCGGGTGGGCTCAGGACTCCAGCGCAAGAGTCCTGCGACCACGCTCCCCCAACGCCGACATCGCCGGCGATGAGAGCCATCTCCACACACAGCCCCCAAACCGGGCCGTGATCAACCACACACCCCCGGAGGGGATCACTATGTCTCGTTCATTCATCAAGCTGCAGGCCCGCATGGCCCAGGTGCTCGACGGCCGCCGTGAGAGCGGCGCCACGGCCGTGGAGTACGGCCTGCTCGTCGCCCTCATCGCCGCCGTCATCATCGGCACCGTCGTGACCCTGGGCGGTCAGCTCAACACCGCCTTCACGACGATCACCGGCAAGCTCACGCCGGCCGGCTGACCGACGAATTCGGCTATAGCGCAACGCTATAGGAGACGCACGATGCATCAACAGCACAAGGGTCGTCACGACCGCGGCGCGGCCGCGGTCGAGATGGCCCTTGTGCTGCCCATCCTGCTGATCCTGGTCTTCGGACTGATCGACTTCGGCCGCCTGCTCAATGATCAGATGCAGGTGACCAGCGCGGCCCGCGACGGCGTGCGGATGGCCGCGATGGGACTTCCTGACGACATCTCAGCCCGAGTCGACGCCAGCAGTCTCTCTCCCCTCACGACGACACCTGGCACGGCGTGCCCCACCTCACTGGGCACCGACAGCTCGACCTCGGTCACCGTGAGCTATCCCTTCACCTTCATCACCCCGATCGGACCACTTATCCGCATGTTCACCGGCTCGAGCACCCTCGGCGCAGACATGACGTTGAGCTCGACCGCGACCATGCGGTGTGGCGGATAGCCATGAATCGTTCTCTTTCCCATCGACTTACGTCACTGCTCAGCATCAGGCGCACCGATGAACGCGGCGCTGTTGCCGTGATGACCGCCATCATCCTGGCCCTCACCCTCACCGGCGTCGGAGCACTCGCCGTCGACACCGGAGTCCTCTACACCGAGCGCCAGCAGGCGCAGAACGGCGCCGATGCCGCGGCAATGTCGGTTGCCCAGACCTGCGCCAAACCCACCGCCGTCTGCGGACCGACGTCCGGCGACCCATCGACCTGGACCAACGCCAACGCCAAGACCTCGATGGCCGGCCTCAGCGTCACCTCGGTCTGCGGCACCCCCCCCGGTCTCGCGACGTGCTCAGGCGGAGACACCGGGGAGCTTCCGGACTGCCCGACGCTGCCGAACCCCGCGCCGGCCAACTACGTCGAGGTGCACACCCGCGCGGACAACGCGGTGCATGGCTTCGTCATCGGCCGCGACGATCACCCCGCTGCATGCTCACGTGTCGCCTGGGGCATCCCGGGCAGCACCCGCTCCTCGGTGCCCTTCACAATCGGGCTCTGCCAGTGGAACCAGGAGACCAAGAACGGCACCGACTTCACCAGCACCGCCGACGTCGCCATCCAGCTCAACGTCATGGACGCGGGATGCGGCGTCACGATCCCCGGAGGGTTCGGCTGGCTGGACACCACCGGCTGCACCACCGACATCACCGTCGGAGGCAACGTCGGCTCCAACCCGGGCAACGGCAAGGGCCACAACTGTCAGGACGACATCAGCAAGCTCGTCGGCAACGTGATCTATGTGCCGGTCTATGACCGCACGGCCGGCAGCGGGCAGGGCGCCACCTTCCACATCTACGGTCTCGCGGCCTTCTACCTCGACGGGGTCGCGGCACCCAGCTTCAGCTACACGCTCAAGCCTGCCAGCAAGAACCACACCGGGCAGCCGAAGTGCCCTGGCAACGCATGCATCTGGGGCTACTTCGTCAAGGCAATCGTGCCCGTGGGATCGATCGACACCACCGGCACGGCGCCGGACCTCGGCCTCACCGTCCTCCAGATGGCCGGCTGACGGCACATGACTGCTCGACAAGGGAGAGCTATGAACAAGCGGATGGTGGCAACCATCGTCGCGGTGGTCGTCGCACTGTTCGGCTTCGGTGCCGTGGTGTCCTATGCGCACTCCGCCGACAACCGCGCGGTCGCCGGCCAGCGGGTCACCAAGGTCTACATTGCCGCTCACACGGTGCCGAAGGGCACCACCGCGCAGGCCGCGGTGGACCAGGGCATGATCAAGCTGCGGGAGGTCGTGGCCAAGGGGGTGCCCACCGGCGCCATGACCCGCCTGGATCCGACGCGGGCCCAGCTGGTGGCACTCAGTGCGATCCCCACGGGCGAGATGGTCATGACCGGCCGCTTCGGCGTCATGCCGAAGGAGCAGGCGACCGTGTCGGGCGTCCCCCACGGCAAGGTCGCCGTGACGGTCACTCTGAGCGTCGACTCCGGAGTCGCACCGCTGCTCCGCAAGGGCTCCCACATCGTCATCTATGACACCTTCAACGCCCGCGATCCCAAGGACGACTCGATGGTGCCGGCACCCAAGAAGCTGGCTGACGACAGTGCCTCCGACGGGGTCCGCGGCACGGCAGTCGTGCTCTCGGATGTCGAGGTGCTGAAGATCGGTGTCAGCACACCGGCCGACGCGAAGCCCTCCACCACCACGAGCACCAACGGCGCCTTCCTCGTGACCGTCGCCGTGACGCCGGGCCAGTCCCTCAAGCTCGTCCAGGCGATCCAGACCGGCAATCTGTATGCCGGGCTGCTGGGAAGCGATGCCAAGGTCAAGCCGGGCTCGACCGCCAACGACCTCAATGTTGTGAAGCACTAAGGGGTTTCATCATGACCGTGCTCTGGGAACCAGACACCCACTCGCTCGACAGCCTGCGCATGGCACTCGGCCAGGCACTCCAGGTCGTCGACTCGGGCCCGACCGCCCTGCGCGCCATGCACGAGGACCGCGCCCAGGACCTGCTCGTCGTCGGCCCGGACATCGACCTCACCGCGGCGCTCCACGTCACCGAGACCCTGCGGTTCGAGCGACCCGAGGCCGGAGTGGTCCTCATGCGGCACCGACTCGACGTGGCGGTGCTCGCGGAGGCGCTGCGCGCCGGCATACGGGAAGTCGTCGCAGCCGACGACCTGGGTGCCCTGTCCGAGGCGTGTCGTCGCAGCCAGCAGCTGTCCAGCCGGCTGGGCAACGGCGAGGCGCTGGGTCAGACGCAGGACGGGCGAGTGATCACCGTCTTCTCCGCCAAGGGCGGGTGCGGCAAGACGACGGTCTCCGCCAACGTCGCGGCCGAGCTCGCTCAGGCCGGATGCCACGTGCTGCTCGCCGACCTCGATCTCGCCTTCGGCGACGTGGCGATCTCCCTCGGGCTCGCACCGGAGCGAACCATGGCCGACCTGCTGCCGATGGCGGGTCACGTCGACGGTGAGGGACTGGCGTCGGTCGTGACCCGGCACCAGACCGGCCTCGACGTGCTGTGCGCTCCGGCCCACCCCGGTGATGCCGACCGCATCTCCGGCGCGCTGGTGACCGAGACGCTCCGGACCGCGAAGCGCACCTATGACGCCGTGATCGTCGACACCCCACCGGCCTTCACCGAGCCGGTGCTCGCATCCTTCGACGTGAGCGACCTGTCGTTGATCCTGGCCACGCTCGACATCCCGTCGGTGAAGAACCTCCGGCTTGCCCTCGACACCCTCGACCTGCTCGGGCACCCGCAGGACAGTCGTCTCGTCGTGCTCAACCGCGCTGATGCGAAGACCGGTCTCACCGTCGACGACGTGGCCACCGCGATCCATCACGCGGTCGACGCGCAGATCCCCGAGAGCAAGGACGTGACGGCTGCCACCAACCGGGGCGTGCCGATCGTGCTGCACCAGCCGAGGCACCCGGTGAGTGCCTCGCTGCGGGCCCTCGCCCGGCAGCGCGTCATACCCGGTGCCGGCGGACCGACCAAGGCCGAAAAGCGCGCAGCAGAGCCCAAGCCCGAGAAGCAGCGGTCGTCGCTCTTCCGCCGGCGCACCGTCGCGGCTCGGAGCGAGGCATGAGCCTCTCCGAGCGCCTGGACCAGGCACGACGCGTCTCGCAGGACCCCGCGGAGTCACCGCGGACCAGCCCATCACGCAGCGGATCGCACCGCGCCTCGATCGACCCGCTGCGGTCGGTCAAGCAGCGGGTGCACGAGTCGCTGATCAGCAGCCTCGGACCGCAGCTCTATGACCCGAACCTGAGCGCGCGTGAGCTCGAGCAGCGAGTCAAGGCAACGCTGCAGGAGGTGCTCGAGACCGAGGACACTCCCCTGTCCACGGCCGATCGCACCCGGGTGGCACAGGAGGTCTTCGACGAGATCCTCGGCCACGGGCCCATCGAGCCGCTCCTGCGTGACACGACCGTCACCGAGATCATGGTCAACGGGCCCAGCCGGATCTACATCGAGCGGGACGGCAAGATCGAGTCGGTCGACGCGGAGTTCAGCAGCGAGGCCCACCTGCGACGGACCATCGAACGGATCGTCACCCAGGTCGGGCGGCGCATCGACGAGTCCTCACCCATGGTCGACGCGCGACTGCTGGACGGGTCCCGTGTCAACGCCGTCATCGCCCCCGTCGCACTCGACGGCAGCCTGCTCACCATCCGCAAGTTCGCCGCCGATCCCTTCACCGACAAGGACCTGATCGCGTTCGGCTCGATGACACCGCAGGTCCGGGACGTCCTCGAGGCGTGCGTGCGCGGCAAGGTGAGCATGGTGGTGTCCGGAGGCACCGGCACCGGCAAGACCACCTTCCTCAACGTGATGTCCGGATTCATCCCCGACACCGAGCGCATCATCACCGTCGAGGACGCGGCCGAGCTGCAGCTGCGCCAGGACCACGTGCTGCGGATGGAGTCGCGGCCACCCAACGTGGAGGGCCGCGGCACGATCAGCATCCGCGATCTGGTCCGCAACGCGCTTCGTATGCGCCCGGATCGGATCATCGTCGGCGAGGTCCGCGACGGTGCCGCGCTCGACATGCTGCAGGCGATGAACACCGGCCACGAAGGCTCACTCACGACTGTGCACGCCAACTCACCTCGCGACAGCCTCTCCCGCCTGGAGACGATGGTGCTGATGGCGGGAGTCGATCTGCCGGTCCGCGCCATCCGCGAGCAGGTGGCCAGCGCCATCGAGCTGGTCGTGCAGCTGGAGCGGATGCATGACGGCAGTCGGCGAGTCGTCGCGCTGTCCGAGGTGATCGGCATGGAGGGCGTCATCATCACGATGCAGGACCTGTTCACCTTCGACTACTCCGCGGGCCGGGACGCCTCCAGACGACTGCTGGGGCAGCTCCAACCGACAGGCCTGCGACCGAAGTTCACCGAGAAGATGGCCGAGGTCGGTGTGCAGATGCCCATCGGCGCCTTCAGCCCTGCGCCGATCACGAGCGCATCGTCTGCGCCGTCCCGCGGACGCCATCTGTATGCGGATCAGCCGGCATGATGCGCGATCTCACCCGGGTGGGTGCGCTGCTCGCGGCGCTCCTCGCAGCCCTGCTCCTCGCGACCGGTAGCGCCCGGGCCGTCACCACCGGCCCCCAGGAGCCGGCCCTCACCGACGTGACCGTCTCGGACGGCATGCTGCACGGCATACTCACCGTGCCGAGCGCCGACACCGCCGCCGCAATCGACAAGGACAGCCTCAGGATTCGGTATGGGGCCGGCACGGCGCACGTGGCCACCGTCACGCCGCTCACGCAGGACAAGCGCACCGCGCTGATCCTGATCGACACCAGCGGATCCATGGCCGCCGGCAAGCTCGCGGCGGCCAAGGCGGCGGCGACATCATTCCTCACCCGGCTGCCCGGCGACGTCTATGTCGGCCTGGCGAGCTTCGCCGACCACCCGCGACTGCTGGTCGAGCCGACGCGGAGCCACGCGGCGGTGCGGGCAGCGCTCGGCCGGCTCAAGGCCTCCGGTGACACCAGCCTCTATGACGCGGTCCGCGCGGGCGTGAAAGATCTGGGCAGTAAGGGAAGTCGCACGATCGTCCTGCTCAGCGACGGTGGCGACACCGCCAGCACCTCATCCCTGCAGGACGCCACGTCGGCACTGCGTGGCCACGGCGTGCACATGTCGGCCATCGGATTCAAGACCAACGAGAGTCAGTATGGCGTGCTCGGCCGGCTCGCCACCGCCGGTCAGGGGACGATGGTGCGCGCCACGGACACCGCCTCGCTCACCAAGGCCTTCGGCTCCGCGGCACGACGGATCACCGCTCAGGTGCGGGTGTCTGTGGCAGTGCCGGCCAACATCGGTGGCAGTCAACACATCACGGTCACCGGTGTGGCAGGCGGCACGTCCTTCACCACCACGACCCGCACCACGCTGCCGGCGGCTTCGACCGCCGCCGACCGTGCAACTCAGGTGGCACCACCGGCCGGCTCGGGCTCACACGTCATCATGTGGGTCGACGCCGCCGCCGTCTTCATCGGCCTCCTGGTCGCCGCGCTGCTCACCACCTCGTCGGCCTTTGCTCCGACGGCGCGCAAGCGGATCCAGGCACTCGACAGCTATGTCGGCACGGCATCCGCCGCAGCCAAGGACGACTCCACCCACCGCAGCCTGGACGTCTCCGGCCGCCTCCTGCGCATCGGAGACGCCTTCGCCCGACGGCACGAGTCCAGCACCAGGACTGCGCTGCTGCTCGAGCGCGCCGACCTGGCGCTGCGCATCAACGAGTGGTACGTGCTGCGCGCGATCGCGGTGTTCATCGCCGCCTGCCTCGGCTGGTTCCTCCTGCACGGGTCGACCCTGGGAGTGCTGATCGGCCTGCTGCTGGGCGTGATTGCGGGACTCCTCCTGCCGCCACTGCTGCTCAACATCCTCTCGGGTCGGCGCGCCCGCAAGTTCGAGATGCAGCTGCCGGACGTGCTCACCCTGGTGGCCGGCAGTCTCACCAGCGGGTTCTCGCTGTCCCAGTCGATCGACGCCGTCGCCCACGACGCTGCCGAGCCCGCGGCCAAGGAGCTCTCCCGCGCCCTGGCCGAGACCCGGATCGGAGCGGACCTGGAGGATGCCCTCGACCGCATGGCGCTGCGCATGGACAGCACCAACATGACGTGGACCGTCATGGCCATCAGGATCCAGCGGCACGTCGGCGGCAACCTCTCCGAGACGCTGCGCACCACCGCCAAGACCCTGCGGGAGAGGGAGTCACTCCGGCGGCAGGTCCTGGCGCTGTCCGCGGACGGCCGCCTCTCGGCATACATCCTCATCGCACTGCCGCTGCTGCTCGGCGGCTGGATGTATCTCGTGAACCGCCCCTATCTCGCACTGCTGTGGACCACCGCTCCCGGCGGTCTGATGCTGCTCTTCGCGGCGGCTGCCATGGCCGTCGGCATCTTCTGGATGCGTCAAACCGTCAAGGTGGAGGTCTGATCATGCTGCTCTATCTCGGTGCGGCCGCACTGGTGGCCGGCATGGCCGTTGCACTCGCGCTGGTCCTGGCGCGCAGCGACCAGACCGCCACGGTCGCCCACAGCCTCGCCCTCATACAGCAGGGAGTGCGCCCCCACGAGGCGCCGAAAAACGAACAGTCCGCCGCGGACCGGCTGGTGAAGCCGTTCTTCGCCTGGACCCGGAGGCTCGCGCTGGCGCTCTCGCCGAAGGGCACGGCCGCGCGGCTGACGAAGCTGCTCGACATGGCCGGCAACCCGAGGGACTGGGGCGCTGAGCGCGTCCTCGCGATCAAGGGCTCGCTCCTGCTGCTGGGCGCCGTGATCGGCCTGCTCTTCGGCAAGATCAGCCTGGTCGGGGTGCTGCTGGCCGCCGCGCTCGGAGCGTTCTGCTTCTATCTGCCCGACATCCTGCTCTACAACACGGGGCTCAAGCGGCAGGACGAGCTGCGTCGCGGCCTCGCGGACGCCATGGACATGCTCACGGTCTGTGTCGAGGCGGGACAAGGGTTCGACGCGGCGCTGCTGCAGGTGTCGCGCTCGGTGACCGGGCCGGTGGCCGGGGAGTTCACTCGAGTGGTGCAGGAGATCTCCATCGGCAAGCCCCGCGGGGCAGCCTTCAACTCGCTGGCATCGCGCACCAACATCGACGAGATCAAGACCTTCGTCACCGCCATTGTGCAGGCCGATCGCCTGGGCGTCCCGGTGGGCAACGTGCTGCGGGAGCAGGCCGATCAGATGCGGCTGATCCGTCGGCAGAAGGCCGAGGAGACCGCGCAGAAGGTGCCGATCAAGATCCTCTTCCCGATGCTGCTGTGCATCTTCCCGGCACTGATGATCGTGGTCGTCGGGCCCGGTGCGGTCCGCATGATCGGTGTCTTCGGCAACATCTGAGCTGTCGCGTCACTGTCCGGTGCCGTCGACCGTGTCGAGAGGCTCGGCGCCGGATGCGAGGAAGTCGTCCCAGCTGCGCAGCACCAGCTCCGACTCGCGCACTTCCGGTTCTCTCACCCACTGGTCGCAGAGGGTGAACAAGTCTGCAAATCGGCCCATTTCACACGTACGACGATTCGCATCTCGACAGCTCACCGTGGCGATCACACTGTCGCGGTTGAACACCACCCGGCGGACGACGTCGCCGTCCACCGTGATGACCGCCAGGTTCGACGAGCACGCCAGGATCCGGCCCACTTCTGCCCTGAGTCGGGTGGCCTCGACCTCGCGGTCCGTGCTCCACATGGAGAGGTAGACACGTTCAGCACCGTCGGTGCCCGCCCACTCGAGCATCGCGTCCACCAGTCCCGACGGCGTCTCCGCCGGGTCGTAGTAGGTCACCGGGACACGCTTCCGGTCGCGAAGGCGCAGCCCTGCGGCGAGTCCCGTGATGCCTGGCTCGTCGATGCGCGACGCCCGCTCGGGCACCGCGATCAGCTCGCCGCTCAACCCTTGCCACACCGGGTGATCCGCGAGATACGTCACCATCTGCGCCAGCTTGTCTCGCCGGCTGCCGCGATAGGCGATGCGCACCATGACGTCGTCCGACCAGGGCACCGGTCCCGACAGGTCGGAGTAGATCTCGGGGAAGCGCGCTCGGCCATCGGCCACCGCTGTCGACATCAGTTCGCACAGTGGCGGATCCACGGTGCGGGCCCCGTCGAAGCGGGCGAGCAGATCAAGGTGCTGACCCGTCATACCCTGTGCCAGCCCGTCCACGTCGGCCCGAAGCTCCGTCAGCGTTCCGCTCTGGTGCACGTGGATGCGCGGCGTCCACGGCGGATTGATCGGTCGCGCGATGATGCTGTCGAACTCTGCCCGGCCCGCGGCAAGTGCGCGCCGATCCGGGCGCCTCTCGGCGATCCAGGGCTCGGGGTCGCGGGCGCGGATGAGGCGGTAGCCGTCGTCGGTGGTCTGCTGCTGCCATGCCGCGCTGAGCGGCAGCGGCGCGTGGGCGGGAGTGAGGAGCTGCAGAGCGTAGGCGTCGGGCACGACGTCTGCCGGCGCATCGGCGACGTCTTCCCAGAACGGGGAGTATGGCGGGTCCGATGCGCCCGCGTGAAGGAAGCTGTCCCAGCCGAGATGAAGCAGGCCGGAGCGGTTCACGCCGGCGAACGCCAGCCGGTGACGACATCGGACGAAGAGGTCGGCGAGTCCATCGAGCTCGCTGCGGCGATCGTCCTCGTCGCGGCAGCTCACCGCAGCCATGATGCAGTCACGGCTGAACACCACACGCCGGAACGTGCCCTGGTCGAAGGTGACGACGGCGATGTCGGAGGTCCACGCCAGCGCCGGCCCGAGATCAGTCTTGACCGTGGCGGCCGTGACCTTGCGATCCCGCGCCCAGGTCGAGATGTAAACGCGCGCAGCGTGATCGGTGCCCGCCCACCGGAGCATCGCCTCGACCAAGTCAGGTGGTATGTCCGCCGGCGGGTACTGCGCGAGCGGAACCAGATCCCGATCGGCCAGGCGCATGCCACCGACCAGGCCGGTGACCTCCGGCGTGTCGATCCCGGACCGCTGCGTCGGTGCGCGGACGAGCTCGCCGGTCAGCCCGTCCCACGACGGGTGTCCCGCGAGGTAGGCGAGGAGCTCGGCGAGCCGTCCGCGACGTGACCCGCGGTAGGCGATCCGCACCATCACGGCGGCCGACCACGGCACGGGGCCGGACAGGCCGAGGTACGGCTCGGGAAACTGCACTCGGGCATCGATGAGCACCTGGTCTACCCGTTGCGCAAGTGGTGGTCTCAGCCCGGCCGCGCCGTCGACCTTGACGAGCAGGTCGAGATACTCGCCGCGCTTGTTCTTCGCCAGCCGCTCGGCGTCTGTCGTCAGCACTGCCCCACCACGTCCCTCCGCGAGCTCGCAACGGTGGGTCTGTGCCCACTGCTGCAGTATGCATGCGGTGGCGGACTGCCGTGCCGATGTTGCGGCACTTGGTGGTTCGGCCGGCGCCGTCTTGCGGATGGGTGACCAGGGCGAGAGACGAGCCGTAGACCGCCGCTGGTTGAGCAGGGCGAGGAACGAGCCGTACACCGCCGCTGGTTCAGCAGAGCGAAGAACGAGCCGCACACCGCCGCTGGTTCAGCAGGACGAAGAACAAGCCGCACACCGCCGCAGGTTGAGCAGGACGAAGAACAAGCCGCACACCGCCGCAGGT